>JAABUK010005821.1_pt1 | contig 18852 bp, 27 predicted proteins | sample 5559141 | NCBI WGS metagenome assembly JAABUK01 (sample SAMN10711869, study PRJNA513367) | rock metagenome | isolation source: Antarctica rocks | place: Antarctica: Victoria Land, Pudding Butte nord | collected 2016-01-03 | reverse complement strand
CCCCACCCCCAATGACAGCTAGAGCTCTGTACAGCAACCCCGTTGACTTCAAAGCAACTCACCTGCCAATTCTCTTGTCAAATTGTCTACCAAAGATCAACATCAATGATGCAGCAATTCTCAGAAGGCTGGTTGTGGTCCCTTTCGCCATGATCTTCAAAGAAGAGGCCGACATTGATTGTGAAAATCCTTCTCATAAACTAATGGACAAGAGTTTGGGAAAGCAGCTTGCTACCATTGAGTGTCGACAACAGTTGCCCCACTTGGCTTGTTCAAGGTGCTGTTGCATGGCAGAGGGATGGTCTGGGAGGGCTGCCCAAAAAAATGAAGGATGCAATGAAGTCTCATGTGGCTGAGAATGATCTCTTGCGAGAGTTTCTAGATGAAGATTGTGATGTTGGGGCAGATTATGAGGTTATGACAACACGGTTCTATGCCTTGTTCATAAGAAAGAAAGGTCGTGTATCAGACAAAGAGTTGGCCAAGATGATGGAAGCCAGGGGTTTCACTAAGAAGATAACTAGAAGCTTTCCTCAAAGAGCAATGAAGTGGCAAGGCGTCCGCATTCGAGACATAGATCAAGATGTACAACAAAACGTTGAATTTCTCCATGATGATGATGATGAATGATTGGGTACAGACAGGCCTAAAAAGTATTTGAATTTTTTGATTTGTTGTACAACATTGAGTGGAATGATATTGAACATACTGATGAGCACAGATAGACAGTCTGACAACACAAATACCACTTGTTTTGAAAATGGCTGACACAGTGCGTGTTTAATACCCGTTCAATGCAAGCGCTTGCATTGCATCTATATAGGTAATATACGCCACAGGTGAGTGAACAATGCTGTCAGAAAGCAATCACGTTGCAAGCAGCCAACAAGAAAATGTGCATCCAACACATGTGTTTTACAACAGACAAAGAACGATTGGCCGATATTGAACTTCAACCTTCAAGATAGAAAAATAAACGAAAAGTGCATCAACAAGCTTGCAAATTCACACCGATCCCAGCACACCGATTACTGTTGCATCTGGCTTGACACTGGTTCGCAGGGTGGGCTGGCTGGCCAATGGCAAGCAATTCCATTGTCTTCCTCCGATCTTCCTCCAATTTTTTGGAGGAGATGAAACGATTATTGTTATGACGATTTGGAATGGTCTCGCCGTGCATGCATCTGATGTGCGTCGACTGTTGAGCAGCGCTTGCAGCATTTGCTCAACCAGCAAACACACTGGTCATGCTATCCTGCAGACTGCTGACTTGTGTTTCCTGTCTGCCACCTGCTTACCTTGTATGCCATCATCGACAAAGAGGTTCTGCATAGTGAACAGAAGCAAGTGTTTAGGTCTGAATTGGCCTGCGTCAGGCTCATGAACAAGCTGGTTCAGGATGCTCTGGGCCTCCAAGCCGTCATAGGCTCCAAGCAGGCAGCAGGCCGCTGAGCGCAGCTGATCTGCCCACAGCTCATCATTCTCTGTGTGCGTATCCCTGACAATCGCCTGTATTCCGCAGTGACTGTTTGCAAGACAACCTGGAAGCGTGGCATGCAAGCTGTGACTGACAAAAGCTCGCTAGGCAGGGAAGCACCTGCTTCTTTGACATTTGCTCTGTCTCTTGGTCTGTGTTGATGCCGGACACGTGTTCACGACCTCGTTTAGTGCCGACGTCGCTTCTGATCGGCCTGATCATTGTGTCTTCTGGAACCCATACAAAGTCTGTTCTACTCCAGCCAGTCTCTTTTTGTAGCTTCTTCCCTTCTAGGCTGTCTTTGTCGACAATACGGAACTTGTGTTCGATCGCCAAATCCTTGCTGACGTATCCACAGGACACCTCTCCGTTGGGCGTTCCGCAGTTGTGTTTTAGAGCGCCGTAGAACTTTCCTTTGCTGTGACAACCGCCTGTTTTGAAGTCGAGCTCTTGAGGGCAACCGTTGAAGGCACAGAATAGCAGTGATCCCTTTTGATTCATGTTCGCATCGTAGCGCAGAATCGTAAGAGCACAAGCCAGACCCAGGTCCAGACCTGGTTTGCAATGGGTCAAACCTGCGTCAAACCCAGGTTTGCAATGGGTCAAACCTGCGTCAAACCCAGGTTTGACCCGGGTCAGACCTGGACCAGATTCAAACCTTCCATGACAGCAAGCTTGAACGAAGATCTGAAGAAGCAATTGTACCATGACTTCACACAGGGTCGAGAAGACATATAGGACCTGACAAACGACAGACAGCCGCAGGAAGACAAAGTAGAGTTTCTCAAAGAGGCAGAAGATGCCATCAGGAGCTTTTATGCTACACAGGCAGGTGCATGTTGATTCACTACTCAGATCATTCACAGACAAAGTGGATATGGGATATGTTGCAAGAGAACTAAGCCCATACTGGCCCTTGATCAGCAGCAGAATATCTCTTATTTAAAATGAGTATCCAATATATTTTCTTTTTACAAAAAAGGTTGGTTGAAAACCCTTGACATGCAACAACGGAATGGTCTCAACTAGAAACATGACAGCTTGCTGATTATTAAATAAATTGAATGTCTGGCAGTTGCATGATGATGCACTGCTCAAATCAAGTGGAACCACTGTGAATATTGGAACTGACGCAAACGAAATAAAACTAGGTCCACCTAGCCTTTGGTATAAGCTGTTGGTTGTCAGGCTTTGCTACTACAGCTCACAGGTTCAAGCCTCAGTGGAAACATGCTAACTTTTCCAGGCTTCGGGTAATAGGAAGTGGACCTTTCTGTCCTCGCCAATGCGTCTACGGCACTTGCCCTATCAGTGCACGCCCCTTGGGTGCAACTTAGTGTCTAGTGTTAGTAAAGGTAGGCGCGCAGAACTAGGTATAGACACACCTAGTAGGTACCTAGCAGAAACGGCCAGAACACCTGTGATTATTATTATTATTATTATTGAATGAAGCCAGACTGGCCCTTGATGAGGCACAACATCTTACACGTCAACTGGATGTCATAATTGAACATCCAGGTTACGTTTTCCCCCAAAAATGCAAGTTGAAAACCCTCAACTTGCAACAGCTAAGTGGTCAAATCAGAAATATGGCAAACAGACCCAGGTCTGACCCAGATTAGACCCGGGTCAGACCTGGAGCAGATTGAAACCTATGACAGCTAGCTTGAACGGAAAAATGCCATGCTACCCTTATCAAGCCCTTTCTGCGCCATCAACGGCAACTGACAACTGTGGGAAACACCGCTGCCCAATAATCGACTGGAATTCACGTTTGAAGAGACGCCCCACAGACAGCCGCAGCAAGACATGGTAGATTTTCGCACAGAGGCAGGAGACGCCATCAGGAGCTTTCATGCCATACAGGCAGGTTCTTGTGGATTCACTGCTCAGATCAATGACAGACACAGTGGATATTGGATACGTTGCAAGATAAACAAGCCCATACTGGCCCTTAATCAGCGGCAAAATATTTCAAATACAAAATGCATATCCAACATATTTTATTTTCACAAAAAAGGTTGGCTGAAACCCTCGACATGCAAGGACAGAATGGTCTCAACTAGAAACGTGACAACTTGCGGAATATCGAATAACTGAATATCTGGCAAACCGTGTCTCCTGTACAATGCTGGCAATGCATGATATCATCGATGATTCACTGCTCAAATCAAGGGGAATCACTGTGGATATTGGATATGCCGCAAGAAAAACGAAGCCAGACTGGCCCTTGGTCAGGCACAAAATGTTACATGTCATAATTGAATATCCAGTTGATTTTTCTCCCCAAAAAAAGTCGGTTGAAAACCCTCAACTTGCAACAGCTGAATGGTTAAATCAGAAACATGGCAAACCTTTGAATAATTTAATACCTAGCAACAGGTAACTCACATGCAATGCTGCCAGGTGCATGATGATTCGCTAATCAGAACGGTGACACCAACAGTGGAGTATGGATATGCAATTAAGCAAATAAGCCCATGATAGCCTTTCAACAGGCTCCCCATCACTAACAAGAAATGGACATCCAGGAACTTTTTATCTTTATATTTGAGCTGGTTGACAGATCTTGAACACACAGCAATCAATTTCAGTCCTCTCTAGGAGAGCCTTGGCAAGGAAATTCAAGATTGAATATTTGACACATGACATATACACAGATCACTCAAGATAACATGCTCTACATTCACACTACACCCTGCATGCAATGCGGTCCGTTGCATCACCTGAACTCGAGTGCAGTGACAGCAGCACACACAGAATGCCTGTTCTCTACCAGATTTGGGCGTTGCGTTCTGTACATCTCCTCATACCATTCTGGATGATTGCTCTTCCAGCATGGCCTCAAGACATGGTTCACATAGCCTGTTAGGTGTCCTGCCTGTCGTTTTGGGAGCTTTGATGGCACAACTTCTGCGAGTCCCTCAACAATGTCAGCAGCTTCATCCAGCAACACAGGTAAGATATCATCCTTAGGCCAAGGAACCCACACAAGAACACCGCAACAGCGCTGCACAATGTCAAATTTGCTGGCACTGTATTGGCAAAGGTGATGTTCTGACTCTGTGTAAGTGCAGGATTGAGGTGCAAATATCGTATTGCGGCAACAGCCACATTCAAGGGGTCTGAGTCAGCAAATCCAAGCTGCTTGAGGTGGTACTTGCTCAACTTCTGTAGCTGCAACAAAGCCACATTGACAGATATTGTGCAATCAGCTGAAAGACGTGTATTGAATGGCAACAGATCAGTGGCTAAGCAAACATGCTTTCTCAGCCCAGAGCAATTTACCGCAAAAGTCTTGTGACAATGAGCACAATTCTGTCTGTCTGAGATCTATTTCTGTTCAACAGACGAGGGATTGGGAGCAGCTGCACGCCTAGCAGTAACGACATCAGCAGCCACAATTCAAACCTTGCATCTACCGCAGAACAGACTTCAATGGCAGCAAATATAGCGTCTTGCAGTGTGCTTTACAAAATCGCCAGTGTCACATGCTGCGTCTTCATCTTGGTGCCGATCCACCAGGTTGGGAACACCAAATGCATGTGAAACAAATGTTAAAATATTTATACATAATCAAATTTTTTAGAGTTTCCAAATCTCTTCAACCTTCAAGCAAATTCGAAAATTCTCAGCAACATATTTTTGAGAATCAGTTTTTTCCCCAAATATTCAATATAAATAGTTGTGCAAGCCCAGATGCTATGACCTGACCACATTATTAGCCTGGTGTTCCTGCAATGCCTTATAGGGGTACAGCAGCAACATAGACACAAGTGTGGTAGGGATCAGGCCTTAACTGAGCTACGCCCTTCAGGTTAGATTGAAACAGATCAAAAAGAGTATGTTTTGACCAACAACCACAACAAATATTGAAGAGAGGTGCCCAGTGCTCTGCAGTATCCTCGCAATGGTACTTTTCTATAGTGTCAGGTATGTGTGTTGTCGACTCTCTATGACATTCAGTCTGACAAAAGAGGCCATCATCAGCATTTGGGTGGCCAGAAGCAACAGAGCCATGGTGAGAAGCGCCAATCTCAGTCAGGACCAAAGTCATTGCAATCATAGCTCCACACAACATCAGATGAAATGAAGTTCCAGTCAGCATTTTGGCTGGAATAACAGGTGCTTGTTGTAGCACAGGTTGCATGCATTCCTTAGGATTGCTATAGCTGCAAGTGCATTTACATATTTTCTGTACTGGTAGTACACTGCAAAACAAGGTCACAGCCAAGTGCCAAAAACCTTGATGTACACATGCTTGAAAGCTTGAACCGCCAGGCAATAAGCAAACACTATAGCTGCCATGAACCCATAAAAGGACGGATCAATGTGAATCAGCTGGAATGCTGGGCCAAGGCCAGGGATGTAAGGAATGACGATGCCCGCCACCATGGTGCCAAATGAGGACAAGGTCAGGGGCAATGCAGCACGGCTGTGTAGGAAGGGCCAACGCTCTGTCCGCAGCAAGTGCACAATGAAGGTCTGCACGGCATATCACGGCATATCGGCATATCAGGTTCTCAAGTGTGCATCCTCATAGCACCAGGATCCTGAGGAATCAACAAGTAGGCATGCTCATCAGGATGCAACGAAGAGAATGCATACACATTTAGGGCTGAATAGCTTTGACGAGACAGAATCAATGTTGCAACAAGGTGCACTCCTCATGGCATGCAAATCAAAGTGCTGCACAAGCATGACTGTGCTGACCTGAGTCATCAAGCTCTCAAGGAACCAGCCGGTCTGGAAAAAAGCAGCAGCCGAATCGCCAGCATTGTCAGCGTGGTAGAAGTACCACAGAATACAGAAGGCACAGATGTCAAAGATGGAGCTGATGGGTCCCACTATAAGCCTACAGAATGGCGCCGACATCTGAAAAGGTTGCCGTAAAATGATATGATTGCAACTTGCATAATCCATTTTGCAACTAGGCTGAGAGCCAATGGCCACGCATCGCATTATACCATCCATGCACAAAAGCATATGACCCCACTGCAGCAATTTCTATGTTCGTTTCAACTCACATATACACTCCTAGGAACTTGGCGCTCCATTTCTTGGGTTTCTTCAAAAACTCTGGATCCATTGTGTCCCTGCAAACGTCCAGTCAACTCTGTCGTTGAGCAAACCCTCACACTGCATGCCCCTTTTGTTCTTGGCAGGAGAAACTGGAATGGGCTTGCAGGTTCCTTTTGCTCAACATAAATTGCAAAATCCAAAGGACCTTTGCTAGAAAGACAATGCGTCCGCATGAGTAGCATTGAATCCTTGCAGCATATGATAACAAACCAGCATGCATATTTGCGCCACTGCATGTACATGTGGCATGCAAAGCACAGCTCATAAGCTGTTAACATGCTCACCATGGGATAGCGACCTGGCTGATATTGTACAGTAAGTTGAGCAGCAAGACTTGGATTGGCGCGATTGGGGTGAAGGGCAACCATACTGCAGCTGCCAAAATGGAGAACGTATTCCCGAAGGACGAGGATGACGAGAACTTGATGTACCTACAGGACAACCATCAAAATTGCACCAATCACAAAGCGAGGGAATGCCAGTGGTTAGTGATTGGATGCTGCCAAACCAGCCACCATGAGTCTAGCTGAATGTTATTGCAATGGAACCGTCAATATACGGGGGAGGCATAGGAGACAATGCACACCACATGTAACCTGTATATGGGCTACACTCACTTTATTGTATTGCCATAGATAATACGGCCTATCACCATTCCTGTACCCAAAATTTGCAAGTCCTTCTCCAGCAGCACCACATCGGCAGCATCCTTTGCCACATCAGTACCTGCACATCAATCATGGCAAGATTTGTACGCTGCTGCTGGAATACCAAGCTACATGATGATGTTGTGCAAGCAATGCCGCTGAGTCTGGGTCTACAGCCAGACCTAGTCAGGTCCAAATACTGTCAGGATAAAGGGGCACAGCTGATTCGCCAGCTTGCACAATCAGACACAACCACCCAACATCCAGAAAAAGGTACGCTCGTCCTTTTGGAGAAATGCAAGTCTGGTCAGACAAGAGATCCAGGTTCAAATCCTGGCCCAGCCCAAGGTGGCTTTATCAAAAGTGCATGGCCACATAGGGCCCAGATATAATACTTGAACAACTATACATAAACCCTAAATAGAGACCTTGTTTCTGTCATGAAAGTAAGAAGGCATAGCAACCCATGCAAAGCTCCAACCTGAGACCCAGAGTACCCATCATGAAAGTGAGAAGATCATCAAGCACAGTCATAAGGAGGCCAGAACGCAAGCACCAGTCATAAGGAGGCCAGAACGCACCAGAATCCACAGAAACCCCTACATCTGCCCGGCGCAGTGCCAAGGCATCATTGGTGCCATCTCCAAGGAAGCCCACAATGTGGTCATTCTTCTGCAGCATTGTGACGATCTGCACCTTCTGCTGAGGCGTAACTTTGGCAAAGATGCTGCATCTACGCACGGTAGCAAGGAATTGGTCAGCTTCCATGGCGGCCAGATTGTGCCCTTCAATGCCATCTGTGCTGGGCATGCCAATGGTATCCCAGACTTGTTTGGCACCCAGCAGAGTGTCCCCAGTCAGCACCTGGTTACGCAGCAACAACACTTGGTCCTAAGCATATACAGATGTATACATTGTGCACAACAGTATCAGACACATACTGTTAGTGACACATTACATTGCATGTACACCCATGCTCACATTTGCACAGGCGAGGTGTCATAATTAGGTACTGCACAGCAAAGCAGTTGAGAGCACTGCAACATGAACACTAGTGCAGATGACACTAGAATTGACCTCATGAGCACTGGACCTCAGAACAATTTGTATTTATCTCTTTGGCTCGACTTGTAATTGTTGCCTGACCTTGTACAGTGTGAAAAGGCAGAAAGAAGGAGGCCCACCTTGATTGCCACCCCATTGTCCATCAGGCTGCACAATGCAGGCCCTGCAGAGGCCTTCACCTCATCCCGCAAGGTGAGGAAGCCCCAGAACACCATCAGGCACTCATCGCCCGCGTTGACCGTGACGCGACTGTGGTCCAAGCTGCGGGTGGCCACGCCCAACACACGCAGCCCCTGCAACCAGCATCCAGAGGAGTTGCAACGCACGTAAAGATCTGAACATTGCAGTACAGTCAAGCATTTCATTGCAGATTGCAAATATGCAGCAGGGATGCAGCTTCCAATGAAGCTGAAGGTCACATGTGTAGATGTGGACAAAACCACCTCTGCCAAAGATGGCCGCACCTTGGAGGCCATTGCATTGGCAGCCTGCTGAACCTTGTTGATTTGCACTTCGTCTAGCGGCTGAACAGTGTCTTCTTCCGTCACATATGTGCTCACAGCCAAAACCTCCTCTATAGCACCCTGTATATATATCTGAGACGGCATGAGACAGGAGTGAACACTGAAGACTGACTTTTGAGTTTATGATGCCACTGCAACAAGCAGCCTACCAAAAGGAACAGCTGTGCACGCCTCAAGTGCATGCACACGGTTGTGAATTGTGTGTGCATAGCACTTCTAGGAAAGGTTAAACACAACCTTTCTGGTTGTAACATGTTGACACCATTTTTTGCAATAACCCGAAGCAGAAAAGCTGAGGAGCTTTGATGCACACCTTGCACACTAGTATCCTCTTTGTTGACCCGCCAGCCAAATCTTGCAGCACCACGCTGAGCCTACGGCGCTCAAAGTCGAAGGGGATCTCATCCACTGCTGCCCAGTCTGCCTCAACTTCACTAGCAAACCCATGCTTGTTACCATAGGCCAGCACACCAAGGTCCACATGATTGGGGAGACCACTCTGGGGTCAGAAATGATAGTCAACTTTCTTCTTCAGCCTTGTGTACACTAAAGTCTTGTGACACATATCTTGGCAGGGACTGTATAGCACACTGAAACTATGCAATACAGGGACAGGAAACTAGCATCGACATATCAATGCTCAAACTTATTGACACGCATTTGCAAACTCTGCGTGATATAGTTGCCGAATGATCCTTGTGCAGACCTGGAAAAAGCTGTTGGCGTACGCCAACTTCAATACATCACGCGAAGTGTAGTCCTGGTTGCCCTCCAGGGCAAGGGTGGTCTGATCGCTAGTCAGCGTGCCAGTCTTGTCTGTGCAAAGAACGTCCCTGGACAACAAGGTGGGCCAACTGAAAGGGGACCTCGGGTGTTCACCAGTGACTGATGCGCTGTTCACAGGGCTTGTCATTTATTAGGCTTCACTGCCATGACACCACAGAATGCATCTGTACCCAAAGCATCATGGTTTATTGAGAGAGTGTCACGAATTCAAGAAAATATTCTGGAAGAATGAGCTGCATGCCTACCAAACATTCGCTGTTGGAAGACACATCATGAGGAGACATGAGCACAGAGATGCAGGGCAGCAGCAGTAGCACGCTTACATAGCACCCAAATTCTGGACAGCATCCAAACGCTTCACTACAGCTTTGTGCTTGCGCAACTGGCGCACGCCTTGAACCAAGTTGGCTGTGACGATCATTGGCAGCATCTGCGGCGTCAGCGCCACTGCCACTGAAAGCCCAAAAGTCACTGCGCCATGCCAGTCCCCTGCGGCATTCAACAAGCCTCGTCATGACAACATAGGTAACCTACATCAGCATGTGCCTGTGCAATGTCCGTACATAAAAATTGTTGACATGCCTATCAGCAAGGGTTGGAGCGCTGTGCATACATTAGAGATGTGAGGATTGGCTTGACTTGGGCATGCCGGCAAAAGCAACTTCCTGACAAAGAAGTGCAACATGAATGCAATGACTGTCGACGCAAAAGGATATAACAGTACAAAGGATAGAAGAATTTTTGATGGCTAAAGTACAACTCCAAAAGGCTGCAAGGCACTTACCTGTGGTGGAACCATTCAGAACAATGACTAGAGGGACCATCACCACCACAAAGGCAATGAACATGTACACAATCCTCCTGACAGCAAAGTCAAAGGCATTCATGTGACCCTGAGCTGCCAAAGCCTTTGCAATGCCCGCGATATAGGTCTCATTGCCAGTGCGCAAGACTACACAAAGTCCATCTCCAGAGACCACGTGAGTGCCCTGCACAAACACCAGACCTTGTGTCTGAAGCAATCCCAAGATGTGGGTGCACCATTCCATTGTGATTCACAATGACTCTAGGCTAACGACATCCTGTGCTCATGAATGAAGGGTCAGCTTGTTCACAGACGTACAACCGCACTGCAGACATGCTTCAACTTGCTTGCTGCTAGCCAATGACTCACTGCAAAGCACAGGTTGTCTTGCTCCAGAAGACCTGGCTCTGCACTGGAGGCAGTGGCCTTCTTGTGCACTGGCGTTGCTTCTCCGGTCAATGCAGCAGTCCTGCAGCACATAATAAACTCGTAATACTGCAACTTTTGGGCAATGATTAGCAGATCAGGTGCCCTTGCATTTAGTGTGTTGGCACACCACGCAATTGACGGGTCAGCAAGATGCAATGAGTCAGCAGAAGTTGGAGCCTACCCAATGCTCAACGAGCGTGCTTGGATGATCCTCACGTCTCCCGGCACCAGGTTGCCTGGCAGCAAGCGCACAACATCTCCCATGACCACGTCCTCAGTGGACACTTGCTTCTCAGTGCTATCGCGCAGCACCCAAGATGTTGCAACAACTGGGCTTTGAAGGGTCTGGCTGCTTCTGACATTCCGCATATCCTCAGTCCAGCGAAGCACAATGGCGACCACAAGCAGCACCTGAGAATCCATGGAGACTTGAACCAATAAAAGACAATTCGAGCAGACGGAATGGTGCATGTCGCAATGCAAGTAAGCTGTTCATGCCCGTTTTGGGAAATCTTGTCTTGGAGATGTAAGACATGGAAAATGTACCAGCTTGTGAAATGTACAAGCATGCAAACTAGCCATGTCACAATCAGCAACACATGCCACCTGGCTAAAGATGACAGCATTATGTATCATTGCAGGGGCACAGACTCGGACAAATGCCACATCTGTATTTAGGGACTCAACAATGCAGCAAGACTCCGTTTTGAGCACGGTACTTGATGAATGCGGGTATGCAGACCTGACAGGAAGCATCGTACACGATGGTCAAGACTGTCATGTCACATTGAGCAAAGCCAAGCTTACCATGACCATGGTGAAGGTCTTCCAGTCGCTGTTGGGAGGCGAAACAGTTACTACAGCAATCACCACCATGAGAAGGTTAAAGGGCTGCAGCAGAGCATTCGCAGTCAAGGAAAGCAGGCTCTGAGGCTTGCCAACAACAACTCTGTTGGGGCCTGAGGCCAGCTGACGCCGCTCTACTTCCTGTTGTGTCAAGCCAACATCTGCAACACAATGCTGTGACTAACATGGACATCAATGATAGATATTCTTTTTACGCTGTGTTGGACAACATCGGATCGGCAGCAACCATCACCAATCGCACATTGCAACTCTGAATTTGAAATCTTGTAGTGACCAAGCTCACAACAGCTGCACATGCAGCTGGCAGAGGAGGCTGATATGCAACAGACTGTTGTATCGCCCAGTGTTTCAACGCCAACGGTTGCACTTCACCGTAGGAATGCAACAATACATGCGAGCAATCCTATCATGATGCCACACACATGATCGATACTGGTAACGACCAGCATTGAGCACACTTGAATACAAAGTGCTCACATACCTGCTGATGTGATCCCCAGACGCACCAGCAGTTCCTTAAGAGGCAGAAAGGCAAGAACTAGCAGCTCCTTTTCTGCCTTGGCAGCTCTGTGGATGGGACTGACGGATTTGCCTGCAAAGCATGCACAGTTGTCAACTATCATATCCCAACAAGGACGACAATGACACAGCCCATGGTGACATTGCCTCTCAGTAGTGCTTACAGGAAGTGGTGCATACACAAAAGGCTACAGAACCAGTAGGCTGCCGACAAATTCACTGACATGCTCCACTTACAAAGACTCATCCTCAGCACATGCATCAGAAAACCCTGAAAACGACGCCACAGCCTAGCTTACCATGATGACCCATAGAAACACTATGCACTGTGACGCAGTTGAAGCATACCACGCATTTTTGATACAAAAGCAAAATCCAGCAGCCATAGGTACGATGGCCGGTGTTCAGTGAGCACCTCCTGCATAGTATCTGCCACATTTTCGCTAAGTACCTCCACTGTGGTAAAAGGGGCAATATGTGTGTCCTCATCGGTACTTTCTACTGTCTGCTTCTTGCTGGCCATCGCTCTGCGCATCCTGCACAACATGCATGCAATACGGCTACAAGTTGACAGCACACATACAAGCTCCACTGAAACAAGCCTTCTATGGCCAAGTAGCGCCATAAATGTGCCACCTGAGCCAGAAAGTAAGGGACGCAAAGCAAATAGCACCAAAGGCAGATTGTAATGAAAATGGTCGAACCTGAACGTGACTGCAAAGGTAGTAAGTAAAAGAAGTGGCAAGCCCACGTCCACCAGAATTGCAATTGGGGGAACAAGATAGGCCCTGCTCCCACAACATTTTGTGCTGTCGGGAATTGGAATTGCAATAGCTGATGAAGCTTGTGTCGCCATCGACGCTGAAGTCTGCAGCTCCTGCAATACTGCATACTGCGTGACTGACGCCCAGTCGCACGACTCAGCAGATCTGCATCACAGGATCAATGGATTTCTGACCGTGCACATATGGCTTAGCAGACGCCAGCCTGTCAAATATCAAGCTGTTCGCTGCAGTACCGCAGAAGCTTCCGTCCATGTACCCTCGAAGCAATAGCAAACGCGGACGCCCAGAAAGCTTTATGGGCGAAAAGTAAACGACACTGCCGTGCAGCGTCCCCTGTTTGCCTGGCCGGTGCTGCAAAATGCAATCTAAGGTGCAACGAGTCGTCTGGACCGGATCTGACTACTGGAAGCCGACCTTTTACCTGTGTTTATTATCCCCGGCAACGCTCTGATCCTTTCGTTACTCTGATCTCAACAGAATTGAGCAAGCCACCAGGAGTTCACCTTCCCAAGTTCAGGTGACACGTGACATTGAGACCAGAGCGCTTTTCATCAAAGATGGGTTGGCATCTATCAAGTCAACACCTGCAAGTGCATTGTCATCGACGAAGTCAGCAACGTGTACATACTGACTTTGCTGCATTGCGGTTTGCAGTGTACGTTTGCAGATGGAGTTTTGAGACCTTTACCAGACCTTTTCAGACCTTTACGCTCATGAATGTTGCAAGCAAAATCCTAGCAACAATTTTCAGGCCACTAGTGGTCACTGTGCTTCCTACAGGCATCCATAACACGCCCGACCTCATCTTCATTCAAGCTGTTGGCCTAACAAGCGGCCTTTCAAAGGTTTAGCGAGAGGTATCACCGGGCCTTGACTAGCTGGTGCGTCATTGCTCCTGGCAGGTGAGCAGACAGATTGCAGTTGAGATGTCAAATTACATCTGAGCTACAGGCTGCAGCAGACAAATCGCAGTGGCGATGGCGAATTGTAGGTGACATACACCGGAGCTAATAGGGCACACCTTGTTAGGTTGATTGTCAGCAAAGCGGAGATGATAGAAAGTGGTCGCTGAGTTGACAGTTTGCACCTGAGCTAACATACGACAGCTAAACTGACAAATCACGGCCAAGCTGACAGATCGTAGCCAATCCAATAATGGTTGCTTGAACAGGGCGCGTGTCGTAGTGTGAATGCAATGCAGAGTGACAGCATGCACCCTGCTTTGATGAATGGTTACAGCCCACATCTTTGAAGCTAGAATGCTGTTCAAGCTTGGTAGAGGCTCCAGACACACCCCATGACTGTCCCCTGGGAGTCACAGGCAGGTCATGTGATGCAACTGAGATGCAAACCATTGAACGAGCATAAAGTCGCTGCCACCATCTTTGAATGCTCCACCTGCTGAGCAACAGTCATGACCTGAACCCAAATAGCTTGTCGGCTGTTCCCAGAATGCTTCTGCTGGATCAGAAGATCAGTGAGTCAGTCTAGACATACTGATTGGCAGCTGCGGTTAACCTGGCGAAGCTTTTGGACTACTGCCTGCCGTCATCAAAGCAGCAGTATTATTGTACTTGACACTGGCCCTGACAGTGCAGCTTCCCAAGTTTACTATCATAAATTTGAATGGAGCTCAGCAACACTGTCAATGCAGATAGATCGTGTGACAGAATACAACAGAGCAGACAGATTGCAGGTGAGCTGACAAAACACCGCTGGACTGATAGATTGCAGGGCAGAGCTGGGAGGTTGCAGCGAAGGTGACAGTGTGCACCTGTGCTGAGTGATTTCAGCCGAGCGGACAGGGCTGAAACTTGCAGCAGGGCTGAATGTGTGCAGCTGGACTGACAGGGCGTACTCAATTGGAAACATTGCAGCCAAACAGACAGTCTGCAGTTGAGCTGAGCTTGAAAGTTGCAGCTGCCCTGGCAAGTTGCAGCAGAGCTGACGGACATTGCTGCTGAGCTGATGACACTGCAGGACATACAGCTGGGAGGCAGGGGCTGACAAACAACGACAGACCTGACAGTGTGCAACAGCACTGACACACTGCAACTCAACCGAGGTACTGCAACCAGGTATCGAATGATAAAGCTGAGCAAACAAGCTGCTGCTTGCTGAGGTGAGTAATGTACTGCAGCTGAGCTCTGAGCTGACTAATTGCAGCAGCTGAGTTGACTAATTTTTGTAGCGGAGCTGACCAAATGCAGCTGAGCTGACCTAATTGCTGCGATTGAGCTGCCCCATAGCAGCTGAGGTGACAAATCGTAAACAGATTCCATTGCTGAGCAAGTGGGCGCACCCTTCCGAATGTGTTGCCTAGTGGTGCTGGTGCAAGGAAGGCTGCCAGTCGTGAGATCACATTTTGTATGAATCACCATCAGTACTTGACAGAATACATGACTTTGACTGCTAGCTTGGCTGCAATGTGGGTTGCATGTCAGGCGCTTCTTGCACTGTACCGTTGATCCACCCGTCAGGTAGTTACAAAGAGTGCAGCAGACAACTATGTGCCAACTGCTCTCATATGTCATCACACACCACGCAAAGTAGTAAAACGAGTTGACTATCACTAGAAAACCTGAAGGTTCTTTGAGAGAAAGCAGAGAACAACTATACTTCTGTTGCAAAGTAGGCAGTTCACAATTGACGCAAACCTTTGTCAAATATAGCACAACAAACAAATGCGAAGGTGATTTCTAGCAGCCAAGAATGTACATGTCACCAAGGCGGGCATTATCCGAAGCATTGCCTCCGTGCAAGGCTATGCCACAGGAAAAGGAGGTACAAGCCAACCATGCACGAGGCAATGGTGCTGTACCCTCCACAGTCAGCATCTTCCACCCTAGCTCTGGCTGATTTGGATCCAAGCCAAACACCTCATTGACATAATCCCCAGCCCCTTCATGACCCGAATCAGAGGGGTCAACTTCCCCACCGAACACAACAATCCAATCATCTGAAGCCCTTTGAGACAGAATGCCACAGGCAAAAACACTGCGAGCAGGTAGACGATATCCACCAGTCACCTCTTGCCAACCTTGCTTATTCTTCAAATCATACATATGCACATCACCTAGCTCTGTGCCGTTGAACCCACCAATAAGAAACAGCGCACATTTATACACAAGCAAGCTGGCCCCGCCACGCGGCTGCACTCAGCAATTCACATGTCAGAACTTGCAATGACTTGCAAAGTACGTCATGGAGGAGTCAAGATGTACTTTTGCTCTTTACCAGTCACCCTTTGCAGCTTGGCAACCAACACGCAGCAGCTTAGAGGAGATCAAGGAAGCAGCACGCAAGCCAGACAAGATTTGCAATATCAACTTGCCTGGACGCTTGTCTTCGAAGGCAAAGCTTCCCAACTGCCAGTCGTGCTATCGAACCGATGCAGGTCGTTCAGCCTGCCCTGTGCACCGCAACCCCCAAAGATGTACAGGTTGGTGTCGTCGCTGGCTGCTGCGTGGAAACTGCGGGGAGCAGGCGTGCCAACCGCTCCGACTGCCGACCAGTCAAGCTTTTCGGTATCGAAAGCGTGAAATTCGCCCACAGCGCAGTCGACAAGGTCAGCACCCGTGCGGCCCCCAAACACATACAATGTACGTTTTATTGCTGTGGTGCTATGACCCAGTCTAGGACCAGGCTGATCCCCCGAGACACGCAGCTGCTTGCAGGTTCTTGCTTTTGTGTCGCAGCAGTACACGTCAAGTGGTAAAGGTAACCGTGGTGTTCTTGCTCCACCGAGAATATACAAACAGTCTTGCAGTGCTGTTAGCGTATGACTGCTTCTTGTTCCTGGAGCATCCCCATCGCAAGAAACCTTTGACCACTTCATACGCTGTTTTGGTGCCAACGGCACCGGCATGCTGAAACAGCAAGTGTGTCAGCGGAGGAAACCTGAAGGCTTAACCCTGATCTTGGTTCTGATGTTGATGCTGCTGCTATCGACGTTCCTGTGTCTATTTTGTACGAGCAGCATATCAAGATTTAGGGTCCTGCCATGCGTATGTACTTGCACTGGGCTTGAAAAGTGTGTAGTCAGATGAAGCAGTCTTGGTGAGCTCGCATCTACAACCGTCTCACCATCAACAGATGAAGCATCTTCACTTTTGCTTCCATTGTTGTTAAGCATATCTGAGCGCTGTACTGTAATTGGGCTCGTATGCTCCAATTCCAGGATGCAGCTACAGCATGCAGCTGATCAGACAAACTGCAGCTGAGATGGAGAAGAGATGACGAACTGGAGCTGAGATGACAGATAACATCTGAGCTACAGGGTGCAGCTGAGCAGACAGAGTACAAATGAGGACACAGACTACAGCTCGGCCAACCTGTTGCAGCTGGGATGACAAGTTTCATCTGAGCTAATAGGGTGCAGCTGAGCGTACAAGTTCCATCTGAGCTAACAGGGTGCAGCTGAGCTGACAAGTTGCTACTGAGCTGACAAGTTGCAGCTGAGCTGCCAGCTGAGTTGACAAGTTGCAACTGAGCCTTCAGATAGCAGCTGAGCTGAGTTGACATATTGCAGCTGAGCTGACAGACTGAGCTAACAGACTGCTGCCAAGCTGACAGATCATGACTCGGCAGACAGATTGCAGCTGACATAACAGATCGCAAAGGAGCATGCACTTGACAGCCAAGTTGACGTCTTGCAGCTGATTTACAATTTGCAGCTGAGCTGACTGGAACAGTTCCAAAGGAAGTGCAAACAATACAAAACGTTACAGAGCTGAGAACACACACACAGATTGGTGGAACAGCAAAGAGCGGCCTTGAAACAAGCTGAGGAGCTCATATGCCCCTTGTAGACCTGTAACAAAATTATCTAATTAACGCAACAAGCAAAGCTTTGCATTGACGCGATAACATGCAACTCCACTTCAACCTGAATGGTTGACATGCAAGATTTGCTAAGTGTGGCCAACACGACATGCCAGATCTGCTAGGTGCAGCCGAGCTGACATGCAGGGTTGGATAGGAACAACTGACCTGAAGAGGAAGACACAGATTGACCTTGACACGAGACATGCTTTGTTTTCTGCTGAGCTGTGCCATCAATTTAGCTCAATATTCAACGTATGGGTGCCATCCAAATGTCTGTGCTTTGAGCTGATGAAAAACTTGGGAAAGGCTTGTGTCACTACACACATTAATGTGCATGTAAGATCTCTGGAGCATTTTGCTAGCATATATGGTTGCGTTGCCTCATTGCTGCAGCCCAGTCACTCGACTACAGCACACAAACACAGTGTAGAGAACGGCAGCCAGCACCACCACCGCGGCAGAAGCATACATCAAGATTGGGAATTGCTGAGGCCTCCAAAGTATGAGTCCAACAACATATGAAAGGCTCTGAAACAAATTTTGTATGCTGCTTTGCACCCCGTTTAACACGCCTGTATGGCATGCAAGGCAGCTCTAGTGGCACTCCTGCGGAAACAGCTGATGAGGACTGACAAGAAAACCAACTTGTCATGACATGCTTTACACTCCACATGGCATGTTGCAAATGGCTGCTGTTCAGGATTGCATTGTCCAGGGAAAATACTGACAAGACACAAGACAGAAGCTTTGTGCAGCATCAATGCCAGGCCGTGCACACGCATGCTGCATTGATGCAATGCAAGCAGCTGTTTCCAATGAGGCCATGTGTAACATGTGATGGCAAACGCTTTGAAAGCTTTAGCTGGAAGCTTACCTATGTCTTCAGCTGGTACCCAATCTTGCAGCATCTGAGACACGGCCAGATCAAACAACCACAGGCCAAAGCGTGAAGCAACCAGGCCACCCAGCAGTATGTGGGAAGTTGTTGATGCCGGCATGTGGGCGCCAAGCTGGGCCAACCATACAGGTGCAACAGCAA
>JAABUK010005820.1_pt1 | contig 18854 bp, 10 predicted proteins | sample 5559141 | NCBI WGS metagenome assembly JAABUK01 (sample SAMN10711869, study PRJNA513367) | rock metagenome | isolation source: Antarctica rocks | place: Antarctica: Victoria Land, Pudding Butte nord | collected 2016-01-03 | reverse complement strand
AAGTAGTCTTTTAATATTAAATCTAGTTAAAAGCTTATAGAAATATAGTATATAATATATTACCTATATAATTATTTTATAAATTTAAAATAAGATATCTTAATTAATAACTAAAAGCTCCTTAATTTCTTACGCCTTTAAGATAAGCTCTTAGCTTACTACTTATAATTAATTATTATAAGTAGCCTCCCTTACTTATATAATTATTATAACTATAGATTAGGGCTTAGAAAAGAGTCCTACTCTAATAACTAGAATATAGTACGAATTAGGAATAGACCTAAAATATTATTATAGGGTAGAATTATTATATATTTTCTAAGTTACGATTTGGTAACTAAGTTACCAAAAGAAGCTAACCCGATTGGGGTCGCCACACCGTGAGCTTGGAAGGTGGCTTGCGGCTACTAACAGCGCTATCAACCGGTGCTTCAGCTAGACAGCAGCGGTGTCCACTCGTCGGTCTGGCAGGATCCTGCGTTTCTTGCAGGCCGAAGGGGCAGCGACGCAGCGTAGGAGATCGCCTGGAGTGCTCTATGCAGTATTTTAGTAGAGCTGGTAGCCATGGCCCTGCATTTTGCACCTCGCTTACTAGTAAATACTACTACAAAGCCACATCGGAAGCCAAGGCTCCGCTTTAGGTCTAGGTCTGTCTCGGCGCCAAGAAGTCCCCTATATCAAGTTGGCAGCCCGTCTCCCTAAGGACCAGCGCCGCCCAGCCCAATCAGCGTCTTAGGCCGCTTCACTGAGTCTTTAGTCTCGGGCTGGGGGATCCCTTACGCTGCAGTTGCAGGTCATTAATTAGTACGGGATAGCGGACTCATGAATCTGATATTTCCTCCATCCTCCGATCTCTACTTTCATCCCTTCTTCTGCTTCCAGTGTCGAGCTTCACATTGAGCCAGTGCTATCGTTCGCAGTCAATGCTCTCTCGATCTTTGCCTTGAACATGGCAAATAGTTTTCCTCCTCCGGATTATGTTAATCCCGAGTCGATCGGCTGGCGAGACCAAGCTTGTGCGATTGTGACAATTATTGCTGCGATTTGCTTTGTGGTCGCCCGTATTTTAACCAAGCTGTTCATCACTCATGCACCCGGCTGGGATGACTGTATGTCTTGTGTTAGCAAGTCCGCAAACAAGGGTCCGTCAGTACTGACCTCCATACACAGACACCTCGGTCATCGCTTTGTGTTTTGCTACTGCTCGAACAGGTGTCGAGATTGACAGTGTGTAGGTTGGCTTCTGCCTTCAATGCTAGCAACTGATCATATATAGTGACAAAAGATAAAGGAATTGGATTACATGTCTGGGACGTGAAGCCATGGAAGAGGAAAGGTTTGACTGTAGTAAGTATTGAGAAGGTCTTTTACAAAAGCTGGATGTGATGGTTTATGGAAAGCTTAGGACATTCAAACCGATGGCGCTCTTTATTATTTTGGCCTTATGTTCGCCAAACTCTCTATCTTGATATTGTTGTACCGGATCTTTAGTGTCCACACAAAATTCAGGATGGCCAGCTTCGCAGTTGGCGCCATTATAATCGGTTATAGTACTACTTGCGGGCTCATGTCGCTCTTCCGATGCGCAGGCGTGAAAGATGGTTGGGTTATCCGAATTGATGAGAAAGGACACCGACTAGGCAGCTGCCTTGATCATAATAAAGTCAGTCTCTTTCGATCTGAGCCTCATTACGTACTCTAACCAACGCAGCTTGCAATTACATATGGATGGTTCAACATATTTACGGATATGATTCTCCTATTCATGCCAATGCCTTTTGTGTGGAATTTGAACCTACCTTTAAAACAGAAATTTGGAGTAGCATGTGTGTTTGCAACTGGTGGCTTGTGAGTCAAACACAATCATCCCGCTATTCATGGTCATGGCTAACCAAGTGGCAGCGTTTGCGCCCTGTCGATCGTCCGAGTTGCGAATTCATACCTCCATCCTCAGGAATTGGACTATACGTGGCGGCTTGTACAAACATACATCTTCTAGTAAGCCCACTCTCTACTGAGGAAGGTCTTCTAATTTACGTGTTGGAAAGTATTCTGGAAATGAATGTTGGCATTATCGTGGGCTGTCTGGTAGGTTATCATATTGTAAGCTATAACTGCTCATATCTAACACGTATTCCAGCCCGTCCTGCAACCCCTTTTCCGACGCACCCTCCCCTCTCTGAAGAGATTTTTTCCAATTTCGATACGATCTGCTTTGAGCAACCACAGCCTCTCCCGCCGAGGTCATAGAGAGCCCGGTCGGAAGCCGTCAGAATCTGCTAAGAATCCCAATTGGGATATTGAGCTCGCAGAACAAGGCAGTATGCCTGTAAGATCTTCGGAGAATGAATCAGAGCACCGGGTTTCCAGTGTCTTCCCGGATCAGAGCGACAAGGACCTTTTATGGACACGGAGGATTTTGGACAAAGACTCGGTATACGTCAATAGTGAAGGTGCCGGCAACAAAGCACGGTGAAGCAGATAGCATATAATAGAGTGATGAGAACATGATGCGTGAAAAGTGAGTATGCTGGCTTATATCCCTCCGGCTGTTCTATAAAGTTAAGGATCGAAAAGAAAATTGGGGTTTGGAGTACATGGAAACATCAGTCCTAAGTAGTATTTGGGCGGCTTGGGTGAGTTGGTAGGTGAGAGAAGAGCGTGCATCACCTCGAACGGGTGCCGCACCACCCCTGCTCACCCTGCGCGCTAGCTAAAGCGGCAGCATCCAGGCGAGATTTTTGTCGCCTTCTGATGCCAAGACGACTTGAAACGCCAGCAAAAGCTGAAACGGTACGCGACTCGACCTCTTCAATTGGATGTTGAGCCTCAAAAGCAATGAAACGCATCTCTTGCATTTCGAGAAGATTTCTTCAGGCTGTTGCAGCATTTCGGGAGATCTACCCTTCGATTGGCACCATGAGGCTGAAAGCCATTCCTGGTTCCATGGGGTTTCGCCACTTGGTAGGCGCTGTCATCAGGGCAACCCATACAGATCTTTCTCACCAAGTATAGCTGATACATACATCACAATAGACTCCATTCCCACGTGATAGAGCTGTCAAGAGCACTTGTGGTTCCTGTGGGTTCGTTTCAGGCCGGCTGGAGACAGAGCTCCAGGTTTGATACCGTGGTCAAGGCGCGTCGTTACTGGCTGTTAATTCCCATGTGGTTGAACAAAAGAATTCTTCTCACGAACATCCGTGACAGGAGCTTATTGTATTCTTGCATTGTTTCGCGTTGTTCCATTATAAGAGGAATTGATATATTCCGCATGCGCATTCACACTTGACAATTCACTTCTTCCCACGGACAAGGGGCAGTAATTTCCGTTGTTATTTAAACTCTCGTTCACAATCATTCTTAACAATGACATTTGCCTCACAATAATCAACCCTCCTTTGTTCAACTTCCATTCTTCAACCACGTTGACCGTGTAACTCACCTATTTAATCCACTCCTTTCGCCTTCCATCAAATCTTTTATATTCACCACCACTCACAACTACCTACAAATCACATTCATCAACACCTGGAACATCACATCAACGCAGGTCGTACCTCTCACTTTTCAAGACTCACCTACACTCAGACAAACTCATACAAACACACGTCAGCATGCCTTGCTCACTTGCAAATGCACTAGCGGTACTCGCTCTTCTCACAACTCCGGCGATCGCGCATTCTTGGGTCGAACAGATGATGGTCATCAACCCCAGTGGGCACTTCACCGGCCAGCCAGGCTACCCTCGCAACAACACCATGCGAACGGCTCCTGGCTTTACTGACCTTCTCATGGTACATATTTTGCCGGGCCAGGGACAACCCTCGATCGAGCAGAGACAGGCTCCGTCACCGAATGACATTCAGAACGTTCAACCAACCGATCCTATGTGCAAGAAGACCCAGCAATCGCAATTCCAGTCCGCCGGTAGCCCTAGGTTGAAGGCAGCCCCTGGGGACATGGTCGCTCTGCTTTATGAAGAGAATGGTCATGTCACTCTTCCCAACAACCAGCCCGGCAAGCCACCCAACCGTGGCAATGTCTCCATTTACGGAACGACCCAGCCAAAGGATGATGACACCTTCCTCAACATTTTTGGCGTCTGGAACGCTGATGGTACTGGAGGCGACAAGCGAGGCAAGCTCCTGGCAACCCAGCCTTTCGACGATACCCAATGCTATCAAGTCAATGGTGGTCCCATTTCTGCTTCACGCCAGAAGGAGTTCCCACATCAGGCGACTCAGGGCTCAGGAACCGACTTACCGTGCCAGAATGATATCAAGATTCCAACAGATGCTCCTTCCGGCAAGCCGTACACTTTGTACTGGGTTTGGGATTGGCCTACTCTCCCAAATGTCGATCCTGGCCTTCCTAAGGGCAAAGCCGAGATCTATACTACTTGTATGGACGTTGACATCACCGGCACCAAAGCTACTCGCGACCTCGAGGACAGACAGGCACCATCATCGGGTGGAGTCAGCAACATGGCCATTCCAGCGTATGTCAAACAGCTCAATGCCGCCCCTGCAGCCGCTGCACCCTCATCAGCTCCTGCCGCAACTCCAGCCAAACTTGCAGTCGCCCCTGTAGCTTCTTCGCCAGTTGCCGCATCTCCAGCTGCTCCAGCGGCTTCCTCAGCACCTCCTGCCCCCGCACCGGTCGCCTCCAATGCACCATCCGTCGTCACTGTCACTGTGACTGCTACACCAGCAGCTCAACCAGCATCGCAGCCGACAACAATGGTCACCAAGGCAGCCCCAGCCCCAGCCTCTCAAGCAGCTGCTCAACCACCGGCAAACTCAATGCCGCCCAGCTCGCTTCAGATCGCCGCACCTGTCGTGTAAGCTCCTCCGCACCACTTTCCCTATCTCGGTACAAAGGCTGATTTGGAGCCTCCAGGTCCGCACCAGCTGGCACTCTACCTACTTTTACTGGCACCGCTACTGCCGTCACTTCTTCTACGATGCCGACCTATCCCATACCGATGAATGCGACTGCACCTATTGCTGCTCGACAGTGCAATAAGTGCAAGAAGCAGAAGCGAAGCTTACTACTCGGGATTGCTGCTCGTTAGGCATTTGATCTAGGAGTCGCGGGCGACGCGTTGTATATCACATTCTTTTCTTCCCCTTGGATCTGATCGATCCGTCTACACTCATTTTATCCTAGGCGAATCACTCATCCTTATGATACCCCTATTACTAGACCAGCATTCATACATATACATGCATTACCACCAGAGCTTGCTCTCCATCGTGATCAGATATGTTTCTCCACTTTTGCACACTTATTGAAAGAGTATAAACCTTGCCTCTTCCGATCTTTATCCAACCACCGTTATGAGTGCCGGCTCCCCCTCAGCACTTTCCATACATCTTTAAAACCCCTCTTCGTCCCTCTTTCGCTTAAACCAGTCCTCACGAATGTTCTTGTACGAGACGTGCGTCACCAGATATTCTTCGAGAGAGACATAATCGGAAGATGCCTTCGAAGGCGAAGGCGAAGGCTTAGCATGTCGAACGATATTTATGGGGATAGTCATATTGAAAGACATGTGTACCATTCATTGAAGCTTGTGGAAGGAAAGAAGGACAAGACTCTGTTTTGAGTCTTGGCTTTCACTTGTAAACTCTCGGAGTCACTGTGATGATCTACACTCTAACCTTCAAAGTCCACATAGTCTTGGCCGTTACTAGGTGTGACTTCTCACCAGCCGTAAGTTCTCGCTTATCTGATATCTGATCTGCATCTAATCTCATCGCATGATCATCGATACTAGCGCGTTATCGCCGACGCCACCATGGTTACTGACATTCTTTGATGACACTTCATGGCCGAGGGCTCAATTGATCTCAAAGAATATAAATTGACACTGCATGCTATCCCGCCTCCCGATTCTAGCACCTACGCGGCCAGTGATCGATCCTAGGCCCCTTGGCTTGCCTTTCATTGTCCACTGCTGGTCTCAACCCTTTCGACGCATGCGCCCGTCTCTCATAAGTCCTGGGATGGCTTCGCCGAAGGGAATAGCGAACGGCACCAAGCGCAAGACGAATGGAAGCCCAGACACGCCGAGTAAGAAAGCCAAAAGCCAAGTCCCGGCTTACAAGGTGTCGAAGCAAGAGGAGCAATATGGAATCGTCGACCGCCAATTCTACCCGCCAGAGATGACCAATGAACGATGCTTGCAATACAAGTCCAACGAGATAGAGCGCCCTATAGAAACACTCAATAAAGCTCAGAAAGAGACCAAATTACAGCGTGACCAGACTCAAGTAAAAGATGCGGTGGTTCATTGGTTCAAATGCGACCTACGCACAACAGACAACAAGGCTCTACATCTGGCATCCGAGAAAGCAAAGAGTAAAGGTGTGCCATTGATATGTATACACATCATATCACCGCAGGACTACAAAGCGCATATGACAAGCGCCGTACGCGTTGATTTTGTGCTGAGGACACTGGAGGTTCTCAAATCGGATCTTGGGATGTTGAATATACCATTACACATCGAGACTGTGCAGAAGCGGAAAGAGATACCAAATCGGATCTTTGCGCTTTGTGAGCAGTGGGGTGCGAATCATCTGTACACGAATATTGAGTACGAGGTTGATGAACTGCGAAGGGAGGCTCTCATGACCAGAAATGGGGTTGCAAGGGGAATTGCATTGGAAGCGGTCCCAGATACCTGTGTTGTCGCTCCTGGAGAGCTTTCAAGCGGTACTGGAAACCAGTATGCCGTCTATTCGCCCTGGTTTCGAGCGTGGATCTCTTACCTCCACACGCATCCGCACCACCTGACTTTATTCAACCCCCCAGTCAAGAACCCTGAGAGTGCACGCAGCACCTATAAAGATATTTTCGATAGCGAGATTCCAGAAGCACCAGCAAACAAGAAACTTACAGACGAAGAGAAGTCGCGATTCCGAAGCATGTGGCCACCAGGAGAGCATGAGGCGCGAGAGAGATTGAGCAAATTCATCAGCAATAGAGTAGACAAATATGCAGATACAAGGAATATACCTGCAGCCAACAGCACCGCCGTCATCAGCGTCCATCTCGCTTCCGGCACTCTGAGCGCAAGAACAGCAATCGCAGCGGCACAGGCCGCAAACAGTACGAAGAACCTCGATGGCGGCAACAAAGGCATAGTAGGCTGGATCTCAGAAGTGGCCTGGCGCGACTTCTACAAGCATGTGCTAGCCCACTGGCCTTATGTGTGCATGAACAAGCCTTTCAAGCCCGAGTATACAGATATCGAATGGGAGTACGACGACGACTTATTCCAGAAATGGGCCACGGGCCGCACGGGCTATCCTTTCGTCGACGCCGCTATGCGTCAATTGAACCATACAGGCTACATGCACAATCGTGCCCGCATGGTCGTTGCCTCTTTCCTCGCCAAAGACCTCCTTATAGACTGGCGCATGGGCGAGCGTTACTTTATGGAACACCTCATCGACGGCGATTTCGCTTCTAATAACGGCGGATGGGGGTTTTCCGCCAGCACGGGGGTGGATCCGCAGCCGTATTTTAGGATCTTCAATCCCTTGTTGCAGAGTGAGAAGTTTGATCCTGATGGGGAGTATATACGGAAGTGGGTGCCGGAGTTGGCGAAGGTGGCGGGCAAGGCGATTCATGATCCTCATGGGAAGAAAGTTGGAGGGATTGAGGGTTATCCGAAGATGTGTGTGGATCATAAGGAGAGTAGGGAGAGGACGTTGGCGAGGTATAAGGAGGGATTGGGAAGGTCGACGGCGTGATGGATGTGGCTGTATTTTGGGGATCAACGCATGTCATCGTTACTGAGAGATACCAATGTACAGAATAGAAAGTTTTTTTTGGTCCTATTTAAGCAGAGGAAACGAATAGATAGCATCATGCATGCATGTCCCGCCCGTATCTGTGACAAAATCAACACCTCAACGATCCAGTCTCTTCATAGGCGAGCCGCCCAGCTTCCGAACATGCGAGTCTAGCTCCACATTGCACTTCCACTGTGCCGTTGCAATCTGTGGCCCTTTTCAGCAATTTTCAGATCCCATGGAGGAAGGAGAAATGAAGGAGGACGAGAGGAGATGAGCCTGCCTTGGGAGGCGGTTCATATCTCCTGCTCTTTGTGAAGGCCAGGGGATGAAGGGATGGGAGAGGGTTGTAGGGGGGTGGTAGGTGAGGTACGAGTGTAGCTCTCTCTGGGAGGATGGGAAGATAGAGCGAACGAGTTGGAATAGGAGCTCGATGTTGCTCTGAAAAGGCTTGCTGTCCCGAGTGTTTTGGATCTATCCCACCTCTAGAGATCATATACCATCCGCCACCGCAAGCATAGCAATCATCTCTCCACCCTGTTCTCAATCAGCAAAAATCCCTCCTCCCCATCTCCCACAACGCAATTCAATCCCACATACCACAAATCCTCCCTACTACTCTCCCGCCCTCTACCGCTGCGAGCTCCCACTCCACACCCCCTTCACCAACCCATCCCTCTGCGCCAGCCTATTCAAACTATCATCGCCCTCGCCCATCGCGCGCACAAAGCCGCACAGCGCATAGACCTGGTTCTCGCCGGTATAGCGTCCGTTCTCATCCACTTTGCCGACGGAAATCTGGACTGAGGCGTGGTCTTTGGCTTTCTGAACATTGGGGTTAGTTATGTGCGTAGTCTTTTGGGAATAGCGATGGTGCATACGATGATGCGGTTGGTTGCGCTGCACTTGCGGGGGACGTAGCTGTGTGTTGATGAAGGATTGGTTAGCCTGGGAGGGTTTTGTGGGAGAGAGCCATGTGAGACGGGGGTGAGATAGGATGGTGGGGCATACAGGTCAACGAGCTCGCCTTTGTCGTTTTCCATCTTGGATGATTGTCAAGTGGTGTGCTTATGATAGAATGTATTCTCTCTTCGGAGGGTTTGGGTATCTGATGTGTGGCCTCGCTTAGCGTCTTGGCGGGCACAGCCTTATGTGACTAGACCAGAAAGAAGTTGTAATCTGCCTCGGTTGCATCGAGGCTCGCCAGGGTAAGGTCTGCACAACTTCTGATGCTTCTAATAGATGGGATGATCAGTGGTTTCGCGCTGCAAGATACATCAAGGCTTGGATTGCCCAATACTGTTTGTATCTTACAGCAGTGTGATGTCTTTCTCGTTTTCTTGCCCTAAGAGATCGATAGCACTGTTTGATGTATTAACTATCCCGTATAACTCTTCTTCCCTCTTATCGCTCACACCTATCTCACCCTCGTCCAACTCTCCCTTTGCAGTTAGCGAGCCATCTTGTACTCTTTGATAAGACGTCCACTCTCTGGCCCATCTATCGTGAAGCTGCTTTCATAGTTCCCACAATCCCTCAACCTCCATCGAGCTTAATAACCATCAACCGGCTCGCATGCTTTCTGCCTAATCTTAAAACCATAGATAATCTCGTTCAAAGTATTCCATGGTCATCGCTTAGCTTTCTGGCATTTCATAATCACTCTTTGGAAGTATGCTAGGAAATTTTGAAAAAGCGTGGTTGGTTGTTGTTAGGGGATCAGGTGGGGATCTACAATGGCAAAGGCCGCCTGTGTATGGGGAACCGTGATATAGCGCAGCTTACTGTGATAGTGGAATGGGGTTAGATGAAAGAAGCCAATGATAGCGATAAAGAGGCAAGACTTAAGAATTCGTCAGGGATGGCGGAGTGAGGTTTGCAGCATTAATTAGTCAAGATCCATGATGTTTTCAAGGCTCTGTGAAACGCAGTATATCTTCTCTAATGTACAACTGTGGCTGTGCCGCCATGGGTATCTTCCGTTATCCTGGGTATCGAACGCCGTAAGTAACCTTTGTAAGGGTCTAATGCCATCATGCGTACTGCTCTCAAGGGGTAGAAGCACTCTTCTTCCCACCACTCAAATCCTTGCTGGTAGTATCTTTGCTCTCGTCGTCAGGGACCACTATTCGCACCTTCTTCCCAATCGTCCCAGCAGCCGCCAAGCCAAATGCACCTCTTCCACCGCCAATGCTCGAGGGACTAGGCCCCTTACCTCCTATCAATCCCCTAGCTCTCTGCGTAGCAGCACTCTCTGGAGCCTTCCACTCATCTGTAGCGACCACGCCTGGCCTCATCTCTTCACGCTTCTTCTCGAGCTTCCCAATGATCTCGGCTCTTCTGGCTCCAGGCATGCAGTCACACGCGCAGCCAACTGTAGGACATGCACCTTCACTCTCCGATAGCTCCCACCACACACTACAACATTGTACATGCCCACCATGTCCGCAAGTCTGGCACCATGTCCATAAGGCCTTCGTTGCCGTAGGGCCGTCAATGATTTGTGAGACTCCGTTGGAGTCGGGACGTGAAATCGGCCCCCTATTCAGACAGATAGGACATTCACCGCATGGTTGGTTGCATCGCTCACAAAAATCGCGTCTATCTCCTTTGCGAGCCTTCTGACAGGTTGTGCAAAATGGCCCTCCGGATGTTATGCCGTATGTGCCGTGCTCGGCGATTTCTGGGAAATCCGGAAGGGCAAGTTGGCGAAGCTCGGCGGCTTGAATGTAGAGTTCATGGTTGGTCAGCTGGCCGTGATAGTGGGAAATGACTAGCAAGGCGCGCTCGTAAGAAATTGAGTGATGCAGCCAGCGACCAAGATGAAGAAGCAGATAAGTGGGCACTTGGCCGTCATGTAGCCTATTCGCGTGGTAATCGAAAAGCTGTTCGAAGAGGTAGGATGCGCTCCACATGCGAGCATATTCTGGTCTCTCTCCCCGTGGTATGAAATCCGATAGGAGGTATTTGTGCGAAGCATTTGCAGTATCCCTTTCTGCTTGCTCAATGATCGGCTCAGGGGGACCAACACAATCTTCCCAACCTTCTTTGTGAACGATTGGCTTCTGGGGACTGCTTGAACGGTAGGTTGTGTCTGGACCTAAGGATATGGCGGATTTGGTGTCTACATCTTTGTGTGTAGTATCATGCGTTTCGAGTGCTGGTGCGGGAGTAAGTACTTGGGAGCGTAGCTGTGCTTCATCATCGGACACCAGCGCACTTCCTCCATGTTCCGTGGTACGGTAGCTTTCGGATGCCCCAACAGTATTCGCTCGCTCGGGCGTTGAGGAGGATTTCTGAGAGAATGGATTGCTCTCGAAAGAGCCCATGATAGATTGCTCATGAGGAAAGCTGTCAGTAGAGGTTGAAAAAAGCTGAAAGCTCTCGTTTGAATCATGACGATTGAATTCCGTAGCGCTCGAAGTTGCTGCGGTCACCTGGATCTGGTCGTCGAGCCTTAACAGCGGCCGCGGTGTGGCCCTGTAGTTACCCATCGCTGCTCGACGCTCGGCCATCTGGCGGTCCATGTCAACAAAGCTAGCATCGGGAAGAAGCGGTCTATCGTTCTGCGGAGATTGACTCTCGTGCTTTGGGCTTGGCTGCGCGTCGTCTTGTTTAGCTGGATTGGGATCATGTTCATTCTCCACCACAGTATCAGAAACTGTCAATTTAGCGAGTTCTGAAGTGCCTGCCACCGGCTTTACTGGCTGCTTGCTCCATGGGGCATTAGAGAGCGGTAGAGGATTGATACTTGATGGCGCAGGGTCAGACCCAGTAAGGATGTCAGTAATTGGTCTCGCGAGAGGCGTTGTCATGTTTGAAGCGTTCTCGTCTCCTCGCTGGTCCTCTATGTCTCCTAGTAATGGCTGTGTGCTTAGAGATGCGGACAACCGATTTTCTTGGTTTGTTGCTTGCTTTGCGGAAGTCGTACGCATCCTCTGTTGGTAGCCGATTTCAGCCCGCCTACGCAACTCTTCCTCCGTGGTCTCTGCTAGAATCAACCAGCTTTGCGATAGTCTATGTTTGGCTGCTCGAGCCGCATGCTCCGCGTTGGCTTTGAGTGCATCACTCAGTATTAGGTGTAGATCACACCGGACGTCTTCTGTAGGCACTACAGGAATCTTGTAGTGACGCGCTAGATACTTGAACGCCTCACCATCGTACAGGCCCTCAACGTAGCCAATGGCGGCAGTCTGTGAAAACTGGTGCATGTTGATAGACTGCAGGCTGCGTTCGAGGTTGGCCACAGGGCCTGTAGATGCAGTCGATGGTGGTGTCCCGGTCGATGATGTTGCTGGTCTTGAAGAGGCGGGATGTTGGCGGTTCCAATTTTTGAAAGATGAAGTCAAACTTCGTTCTTCGGAGCTGCCCTGTCTCTCACCACTATTCCTTCTACGTTGGTCCTGTCCATGAAAATCCTCAAGAACATCCACTAGTGATGTTCGTCTTCGTTCCCGCTTCTGCACGAAGAAGAGGATCTGACCATCTGCAGCAATGTCTAGTGTGTTTGGGCTCCGGTGATCCATCGTCTTAGGTAAGAAGTTGATGTCCGTTTGTGTGAACATCCCAGCTGCTCCAACTGACCATATGAGGTCCTCAGAATGCCATAACAGAGCTGTCGCTGGAGTCTCGTAACGATCGAACGTCCGGAAAGGTACCAACGGCCGACGAAAGTCCCAGATATGTATTCGAGGATCTTCCTGATCGTACGATGTCGCTATCTGGGTGCATTGCCACCTTGAAGGACTTTGCCTGTCAGACGACCAGCATGGTGGACGCCAGCACACGTTATGTATTGCTTGAGGTGCTCGAATTTCCCATATATGTTTTTTCCTACGGTCTGAAGAAGAAAAGTCCCAAACCTTTATATTTTTATCTGCTCCACCGCTGGCTATATGTTTTCCATCGGGATGCCAGTCTATTGAGTAGCAACTTCTGTTTTCATGAGCACTTACCCTCAGGAGCGGGATCTTGTCATTTCGAAAGTCCCAGCGTTGAATTACACCATTGTCAGTGCCCAAGGCGAACTCCATGCCATCTGCGGGAGACCATTTGATATCTCTTATGGCCTCACTATTACCTGGGAAACTTCTACGGCTCTGGCAAGTCATAACGCTCCTGTCTCCGGCAAGATCCCGTAAGTCCCAAAGCCGAGCTGTGCCGTCTTGACTTGCCGAGAGCATCAATTGCCCCTTGTATGGATTGAACCCTAATTTATGCACTTGTCTGCTGTGCTCATGTAGGCGAGCTATTTCTACCCCAGTTCGATTGATGTCATATACCACAATTTGTCCATTAGCGGCAGCAGTTGCGATCGTGCTGTCATATTGTCCGTGCGACCATTTTACATCGTTTGCCCACAATTGGCCTTTATGTTTCGCAACAACAGCAGTCCCCGAGGCCTCGTGCGTGGCTGCATATGCAATTATGCTTGTTCTCAGATTCAAGTCTTCAGTGCAGGTTAAGTCAGAGACTTGAATAGTTTTGAGAATATTGTGGCCTGCTAAGACTGCATGGGTGTGGTCCGGAGAAATGTCAAGGGCGGCGATTGGGATACCGGTCTTGTGGGAGGTGCTCCTCGAGGAGAGTAGGCTAAGCTCAATGTCAGTTTTTATTTCCTGGCTTCCTTGGGGGACCTGGGGACCTTTGGGAGTATGAACAACGAACGTAGGAGAGACCTGGATGCCCACCTTGAGCTTCTGTTCACGCTCAATCGGGGATCTCTGAGATCGATGGGCCGATGCCTAATAGCGCTGGGCTGGCGAGAGCCATAGCCGAATGGCTGTGCGACGCGTGCGAGAGCATTCGCTACGAAACCTTGCCGTTGCGGAGGCAAAGGGGGAGCGGGAGGGGGAGGAGGAGCCTTGCCATCCCCAGCAAGATGATTTGACATCAGAGATCAGGCCGACTCGCAGACCAGACGTATAGGGGAACTCGAAGATCTCGCCATCTGGAAGTATGTGAGCCACAGGGGAAGCACAGCATAGCTGCATCGCGAGATGTCGAGCATACTGTCACCCGGCTCTGCAGGCGGCTAGACGTACCTAGGTAATAAACCGCAAAACAGACCGCCTGTCGTCGACGTCCAGGACGTCAAGCGGTCGAACGCAGAGGCCTGTCAACAATGATAGTGGCTTGGCCGCATGAGCGAAAGATTGAGGCTGCTTTTAACGTAACTGCTTCAGGCTCTGGTTTGGAGTTGGAAGGACACTATTGGAGGACCCACTGGCTCAACTACCGGGGGCGTCGGCCCACACTCTAGCTGGAAGCCTCCTGGAAGCTTAAGTTTCCACAGCTATAAGGTAAGTGGTAGTGCCTAACGTTGACCTAAGGGCTAGACACTTGCTCCAAGGGCGGGAAGGATCGTGGATCTCGTGGACAGAGACGGGTCCCACCTTCCCTCGTTCTTCAGAATTGTCACGATCCTGCTAGTCTCTAGTGAAGCCGTACCTTGGGTTGAGGAGCTCACGCGACTCGAAGACTTCCTCTTTCCTTCTCACTTTCGCCACGATCACGTCCATCTCCCACATCTCCATCTACACGAGCATACATATCATGAGTCTACACTAAGATCCAATACAGCTTCAGTGGGGTGTTTAGGTGCTTCTATTCTTTCTACATCCGTCGTTATCACAATGAACACTCACTTATCATCCATGGATAGACCATGGGTCTCCAACAAGACCGCTCAGGACATCCTGATCTATGTCCACTATGCCTATCCCATCATTCTCCTTGTCTTGTTTCTCACGGCCACCACTGCCCACGCAGTCCTGACTGCTTCCAAAGATGAGGTCGGCCAGGCCAAACCAGACCAGACCGGACCCGGAGGAAAGCCTCTACCACGGACGACCTCACCCGGGGCGAAAGAGAAAACGAAGAAGGTAATTGAATTCAGTCCGTCCAGAAAACTCTGCTTCACTTGGATTTCCGTTCTGGCCATACTCACCTTCCTTGGGGATGCGATCATTGCTATTGTACATGCTCTGACAGACAAGAAGAACAATTGGTGGTGTGGGGAATCTGTAGTGGTACGTGACATTGGGTGTACCCCATCTATCCTACTCATACTGAAATTTTGGGCTTAGATCTACATTGTGGGCTCATTCTTCGTTTACCTCTTCTTCCTGATTTCCATCGTTGATGCCAAACCATCTCCGACCGCGGTTCACTTCTCTACATGGATGGCAGGACTTTTCATGGAATTCATACTTCTTGGTACCTCCCTAGCAATCTATACATCAAAACACCAGGAGCCTAAGGCAGGCGGCCATGGTGATGGGCAGCTCAGGAACGGTGTCACCACGTGGGAAGCTATTGAATTCGTATTCAATATTCTACGCATTCTCTTTCTCTTTGCACTGGTCTTTCTCTATGCCACGTTTGCCATGCTCCGGTGGTCCAAGGTAGAAACCAAGATCCATGGACAGAACGGAACCTCTGCTGAGACAGAAACACTTCTCAATGGTCACGGAATAGAAGACGGTATCACAAACGGTCAAGGGTACGGTAGTACCTCTTCCGATGCGGTCAAGCCAGACAAGGCAACCGCCGTAGATCCCGGCTGGGCAAGAAAAGACAAGATACCAACCAAGAGCTGGTGGGAGTACCTACGTGGATATGCCTTGTTTCTTCCATACCTCTGGCCGGCGAAATCACGTAATTTGCAAGCCTCCGTTGTGGTTTGTATTCTCCTTGTTGTGGCTCAGAGAGTGGTGAACGTCCTGGTCCCCTACCAAGCGGGGAAAATTACGAATATTCTTTCAGGTGAGAAGGAAGCCACTCCAGGATTGCCATGGGCTCAAATCTGTCTGTTCATTCTCTATCGATTCATGCAAGGATCAAGCGGATTACTCAATGCCATACGAGCAAGTTTGTGGATCCCTATCGGTCAGTATTCTTACCGAGAGCTTTCGACTGCCTCCTTCGAGCATGTCCATTCGCTCAGCCTGGACTTCCATTTGGGCAAAAAGACCGGAGAAGTCATATCGGCCTTGAGTAAAGGGAACAGCATCAACAATTTCCTCGAACAACTAAGTTTTCAACTCGGCCCTATGCTTGTCGATCTAGTCGTTGCATTTGGATACTTCCTTGTTGCCTTTGATGCCTACTATGCACTGGTTGTGGCCATTGTCATGTGTGTCTACGTATACGCCACAGTTCGACTAGCGCAGTGGCGAGTAAATGTTCGAAGAGAGATGGCTAACCTTGACCGACAAATGGACGCTGTGAAGTAAGAGTCCCCAATGAGTAGGTTTCAGCATTGCAACTAATGTTATGTAGGAACGATTCACTGGTTTCCTATGAGAGCGTGAAATACTTTAATGCAGAGGCGTACGAATTCAAACGATTCCGGGATGCTGTCTGTGCCTTCCAAAAACAGGAATACACGCTTCATATTTCCCTCAACATCATGAACATCGTTCAAAACCTGGTCTTCACCCTTGGACTCATGATCACATGCTTCATTGCAGCTTACCAAGTCACCATTGGTCAACGTCCGGTTGGAGATTTTGTCTCGCTATTGACATACATGGCACAACTTCAAGCTCCACTTAACTTTTTCGGCACCTTCTATCGGAGCATCCAGATGGCGATGATTAATTCGGAACGTCTACTGGAGCTTTTCAAGGAGCGTCCAACTGTGGTTGATAAGCCGGGTGTGAAGGAGCTACCCTACTGCGAGGGAGAAGTACGGTTCAATGATGTTCAATTTGCCTACGACCCTCGGAAACCTGCCTTGAGAGGGTTGGACTTTACGTGTGCCCCTGGAACCACAACAGCGCTTGTGGGAGAATCTGGTGGTGGTAAATCAACTGTCTTTCGACTACTCTTTCGCTTTTATAACCTGGGCGGGGGAAGCATACAGATTGACGGACATGACGTTGTGAAAGACGTCACTATCGATTCTGTGCGTCGTTGCATTGGAGTTGTACCTCAGGACACAGTGCTTTTTAATGAGACCCTCATGTACAATCTCAAGTACGCCAACCCTTCCGCCTCCGATGAAGAGGTGTTCGAGGCCTGTCGGGCCGCTAGCATTCATGAAAAGATCCTGAACTTCCCAGACGGCTACAATACTAAAGTTGGGGAGCGCGGTCTAAAGTTGTCCGGTGGAGAAAAGCAACGTGTGGCCATCGCCCGAACCATCCTCAAGGATCCACGTATCATCCTCTTGGATGAGGCCACTGCGGCTCTTGATACCGAGACGGAAGAGCACATCCAGTCTGCGCTTGTAAAGCTTTCTCAAGGCCGCACCACTCTGGTCATCGCACATCGTCTGTCTACCATTACTACGGCGGACCAAATCCTGGTATTGCACGCCGGGAGAGTCGCGGAGAGTGGCACTCACGACGAGCTATTGGACATGCAAGGCCGCTACGCTAGCATGTGGCGCAAGCAAATCCGAGCGCAGGAGGCTGCTGAGGAGGCGAGAAGGTTGTCAGACAAAGCAGAGCGTCTACGCAACGAAGCTCGAGGCGATGATAGCGCGAGCCAGAGCGATGACGAGAGAAGCGGAGGGAATCAAAGTGGGCGAGCCTCTCGAGGAGAACCAATGTCTGGTACCGAGGATGACACTGCAGGGCCATCCATGCAAGGCCATCCTTGATCCTCGAATGCGGTCGACCGTTGATCGTGCGCATACGATCCTTCCTTTCGGCACATAACAGTTATCGAATTTTAGACAAAAGCGAGCGAGGAGTTCCATGGCTTTCACGAAGGAAATGATGCTACGGCTCATGGTGCGGCGCTCTTTCATGAGAGCAAGAATGGCTTCTTGCTGACTACATGCGTGGAGATGAAGGGTGCTCAATACAAATTTTCGGCTTGCCTGTGCATATGGAGCTTTACGAAAGAGATGGCAGATAAGATACGTGCCTTCATTGGCTGGAGGAAAGCTCGATAGCGCAATGGAGTGGCAAGCCACGAACGATGATAGCTTTCGGTAGCTGTTCCTTTCCTTAAAAGTGGCTCACTTCATGACAGATACTTTGAAAGCTGTCACTAGCTTAGATGAGCAATAAAGTCAATATGAAAGAGATTCAAATATAGACCCTTTGCCATTGTAGATGGTCGAATGCAGCCCCCTGATTATGGTAGAACCTCGTACCTACCGAGACCATCCCATGTCCTGGCAAAGCACTCGTTTCAGGGGGTTTTGCCATGGCCTAGCCGAGACGAGTGGCAAAGTCGCCAGGACATGGGCTTGATGGGATATAAGTAAGACCCCAGATCCTAGGGATCCAAGATTTATGTAACTTCAAGTTGTAAATTACTGTAGTAGTCATCTAATTACATCCATGCCTCGCAGATTTTCCGGAAGCGCAATGATTAGGGCTTTATACGTCCGATTGTATAATTTACACGCAGAACCATCTCTTTCAACGCATGAGGACGTTGATATTGTATATATCAAGCTTGTTCAATGCTAGTATCTACAAACTGCTATCCCATATACTGGCAACCTGCATTGTACCTGCTAACCCCAGAAAATGTGATATGGGATGTCGCCACAAATCTAGCAAAGGCTGATCATCCTACATATCTGTACCTGCGCTCCCCTTGCTCAAATAGGAACGTTTCTTGTAAATTGCATTCGGTATTTAGAAGGTTGTATGAGTGGGTATATGGGAGTTGTTGATAGACAAGGGAGAAGCTGTCTTGATAATAGTAGTAATGGAAACTTTCTAGAGCCAGTCTACCTTGTCATCATTTTCATCCTATGATACCCGCTCTTGGATATCAGGGGTGAATACCGAAAAGCCGACGAGAGATGTATAGCATCTGTACCCCTTTGCCACCCATCCTCCATCATTCGCAACAGTCTTCACGCGTTCTTCTGTGAATGTTAGCACCTGTGCCGGCTTTGATACCTTGGTTTTCTTAGTCTTGGTTCTTGGCTTCGGCACGTAAGGTGTCATTTTGGCGCATTGACGTGTCTCGTGTCTGAGGGCTCGGATGGCGGCTTTTTGCTCGGCTGTCATGTTTAGAGAGGGGGTGGTGGGTTTGGATATGCGATTGCGGGGGGTGGGTGCTGTGGGAGTG
>JAABUK010005818.1_pt1 | contig 18863 bp, 27 predicted proteins | sample 5559141 | NCBI WGS metagenome assembly JAABUK01 (sample SAMN10711869, study PRJNA513367) | rock metagenome | isolation source: Antarctica rocks | place: Antarctica: Victoria Land, Pudding Butte nord | collected 2016-01-03 | reverse complement strand
GTCATGATGGTCTTGACAGTTGTGGTCATTGCCATTTTCAAGACTACTGTGCAGCTGGGGAATGCTTACGGTAAGCTATCCAGTGTTGCGTCTGCCAATGTGACCACTCAAAGCACAGCCTAAAAGTTTTGATAACCTCTGCAAAAGTAACTTCTACCTATCTTGGTATCGTTGTTGCCAAAACAAACAGGCCTGAAGTGATGACATGCCACGAGATAATACCCCATAGGGAGTCCAGATACACTTCAATGTCATACTGGGTTACAGCCAAAAGGTTTTCATCCTTCCTTTTCTTTGTTGACAGTGTCTGGCTCAGTAAAATTGCTCCTCACAAAATGTCTTCAAAGACTGGCAAACTCTTCTGTGCCTCTCTGCAAACAGCTATACAAGCAGACACAGCAGATGTGTTCTCAGAACCTGATATTGAGACCTGTTTTCAGAACCTGCTTCTCAACATTTCTTGAAAAGTGTGCTGGTGGCAGGTGTGGCGGTGAGCAGCATGATGTTTGGCACAACTGTGCTGACGTACATGGTCATGTTGATGATCTGGGAGACCAACTTCTTCCTGGCCACTGCTTTCCTCCTCGGCTTTGGCTTCATTGACATGGTCTTCACCACAGGTCTGCATCACCACTCCTTCCCTTGTTGCTCTGCCTTGTTGGTATTTTTGGATCAATCAACCCATCAAGGGAGGACTCATCAGGGGAGTCAACAGACGATGATTGTGAAAACCGCATGCACTAAGCACTAAATGTAAGGCGTTTGACAACAAAGCACAGGCAAAATTGCTGTCCATGAAACTTGTCAGCTTTTGGAGCTCTGCACGTGGCATATCGCCTTGCCAGCCACCCAAGGTTGCATCACAGGTCTCAATAAGTCACAGGACTGCCACTAGCCTCTCAGCTTAGACGGGCTGTAGTCGCCTTGCAGTCTGAAAAGCCAATCTGCTTCTGTGTTTCTGGACATTCTAGAGCGTAGTAAGCAAGACGTCATCAGCCTGCTTTGTCATCATCATCATCGTCATTATCATCACACTTTGTTATGCAGCTAATCTGAACAAGGTGCCTCATGGTGGATGGTTTGCTCTGGCCATAGCTGGTGCTGTATTTGGGCTGAGTTACCTCTGGTGGTGGGGCACCAACACCAAGCACAGAGGGATTATAGCCACACAGGTAATGGCTTATTCGCTGTCCTCACCTTGCTTGAACCAGCTGGTATGTCACTTTTAATATACACACTGTACTTGTTCTGTAAGGTGACGTAGCAGCATGTGCTTTCTGTCACAATCCTGTGCATTGCACTGCATGCTCATGTACCCTACAGCTGCACACTTGTCATGCTTAGCCATGCTTGCCATGTACAGATAGCTGTATGGCTTTTTTTACAATGCAGTACCATGGGCTTGATTCAACTGGAATGGTGGTACATGCAGACTTTGCTGCAGGACACACACGCTTGATGTGTCAAGATAGCTGTATACTTGTTTACGACACCACCCTGGGCTTGAATTGACTGGAATATTGTAGCTGCAGATGTTGCTGCAAGTCACACATGCTTGATGTGTCAAAAAAGCTGTATACCTGTTTACAAGAGTACCCTGTGCTTGAGCTGACTAAAGCATTGTACCTACAGATGACACATGCTTGCCATATCAAGACAGCTTTGCACTTGTTTACAATGCTATGATTGAATTGACTGGAGCATTGTACCTGCAGGTGAAGATGCAGGACCTGCTGAAGACAGATAACACCTACAGCTCCAAGAAGGACGATGCTGTGTCACCGGATGATGATGATGCAGCTGAGCCCCTGACCGGCCCCTCAGCATCCAGCATACTCCCAGCAGTTGAAGATCACGATGGCGTCATCAGCCCCTTGGTGCTGGACAACAGTGCTGCAGCTGCTGCCAAGGGCCCTGCCCCTGCAGCTGCTGCCAACGGCCCTGCCCCTGTTGAGCAGCAGCTGTTGCTGACAAGCACTGGGCAGCCTCTTATGCGAATCCCGGCTGTGGGTCTGATGTTTGCTGACACCCTGTATGGAGCCCCTACTCTGCTGCCAGAGTTGGTGAACCGGTGGGGGGCTGTGCACAAGATCCTCATCATCATCACCATCCGCCAGGTACCCCTGCCCCTCACTTTTGTCTGCAGCCATGTTTGATGCATTCAAAGGAAATCAGATTGTAGGTGCAGTGTGCATGTTGCAATAATAATCACAAAACCATTTATGTTATGTCTGGCAGATAAATGGCAGTGCGTTTCGCAAACCTCTGAGCAGCATTTGTTGTGCTGCTGCGGCTTTGCTGCCTGCCAGTTGCTGCTCCTTGTTGTCAAGGTTGCCTTGGTTGGGCAGTGCTGCTTGTTGCTGCGTATTGGTGGCGCTTGCTATGATGTTGAATGAATGCATCCCATCATCCTGTCAGCGTTTTGGCACTTCTTCAATCAGGTCAGTTGTTCTGGACGTTATGCTGGCTGAGCATCATGGGCTCATGTCCCTGTGACAACAGTACACAACAGCTATTTTGGTGTCAAAACATCAATGCCGCAGCCACTGGAAAACCAAGCTGGTTGATCTTTGGGTCAACAAAGCGAGCAGCATGGCGCTGATACATCTGCATTGGCGTTTGATGATTTCACCAGGCTGTCTGGATCAAGCTGCTCAACTAACTGAAGGCATCTGTCTGTGTGCGTGTGCAGGTGGCTGTGAGCACCGTGACAGAGTCTGAGAGACTGCTCAACTAACTGAAGGCATCTGTCTGTGCATGTGTGCAGGTGGCGGTGAGCACTGTAACAGAGGCAGAGAGGCTGCTGTTCCGCAAGCTGCACTACCCGGGCATCTACCGCTGTGTCGCCCGCTACGGCTACGGTGACCGTGTGCACATGGACACCAAGTTTGTCATCAAGCTGCTGGACAAGGCAAGTCACCAGTAGTCCTGGCTGCATGTTCTGCTACCATAATGCCTTCAACCTGCAAACACACACCAGAAGTACCACCACTATAGCCGTTGAGACAGGAGACAAGGTACATGTTGTTTTGCTGTGAAACAGAAGTTTGGGCAGAAGTTTGGACAGGCAAGTCTTGCTGCTATCATGTGTCAAGGCACTGAGGGACTCTGGAAGCAGTGACTAAGGAATGAATGCTGGTTGTAGGTGATTGAGGTGGACCCAAGTGCCGCCCCCATTGTGGAACAGGCCAACACAGTCAACACCTCCTACATTGTCTCCTTCATCAAGCTGTTTGCAAAGACCCCAGGCACAGGCGTGAGGGTTGCAGCCCGGCGCTTCTTCTTGGAGTATGTGTATGCCAACATGGGCAGGTTTGCTCGCAAGAGCTGGGAGGACTGGTGCATCCCCCATGGCAGCCTGTTTGAGATTGGGGTGGCACTGGATGTGTGACGCAGTGCTTGAGATTGGACTGGCACTGGATGTGTGACGCAGTGCTGGAGATTGGACAGGAGAAGATGAATGACTTGCAATGAAGTATAGAAGCCTGCTAGATTTGGTTGGCATGGGATGGGATGGCAGTCCATGCAAACTGCCATCGCATTTCATGTCAATGACATGTGTCAATCAATAAGTATGTCGTATAGTTGCTAGCTACATTGCTAGCTGAAGCGCTTTGCAACTCAAGCCTGAAGTCTTACTACCTATCACTGGGCAAGTCATGCAGATTGATGGTAAGCATGTGCAGGGCATTCTTTTTGAAGTATTACCAGGTATGGGAGTGCTGCTGCTCAAGCTTGCTAGCAGCGCTGGGATGCAATCCTCTTTGAAGTATCCATTGATTACATCTTTGAACATTGCTGTGCAAGCCTTTCCTGCACAATAATCAGCTTGCATACATGCGGAAGTGAAAGAGGTCCTTGTACCTGATTTTCTGGATTAGGTTAGTTAGGAAGGAAGCTGATGTTGGTCTCCCTTGGTATGTACACCTCAGTCTGGCCTGAATTCTAGGGCATACAGTCATTTACACTAATCATACAGAGCTTGCCCTGTCGTGTAATACACAGTTGAGGTGAAACAGACATGTATGCGTGCAAACTTGTTGCATACTGCGCCATCTCCCAATTTGCAACGCCGCACCTAAACAGAGTTGCTGATGGCTATCAAAAGTGACATTTTGACACTGGCAGGCCCTATGGCTGCTACAGCTGACTTGACATAGTGTCCACAAGGTTACGCTTGTGGCATGTCACCATAATTTGAGGCTGCAACAGGCTGTTGCCAACAGCAGAGAACTTGTTACCATGGCTGCGTGCACCTTGTCTGTCTTGCATGCACAATAGCTTTGTTGTCTGCATTACATGTGGTGGTGTTGCATTGCTGACACCAAGCATGTTCCAGTGCGTGTTGACTGACATGCGCACTCAGTAATGCATGATTGATTGCCTGCTATTGAGTCTTGCTGCTTTTGCCCTAGGCGTTTTGGGGGTGCCCCCATGCAATGCGACCTTTCTGTGCTAGTCACTCTGCAGGCGACTGCTCCAAGTTTGTCTCACACACAGACTAGCGGCTGCAGCATACACCAATCCATTGCGAACAACCACAGAACACAGCTTCAGCACGCCGGTCACGAGCCTGTATGCCTTGTGCCTGAGTGGACGAGTTATTGCTTGTGCCTGCCTGGACTCTTCAAACCGGCCTTTACGCTCATTCTGAGGGCTTTTTACTCTGCTGATATAAGTATAAACACTGCTTCATCCTGCGACGGACCTACATGCTTTGTGTCTGAGCTCATGGCCGGCAGCGCTTCTATCAGTTTGACCTAAAGTCAGCCCCAGATCGACAGCTTGCAATGTGTCAGCACTCAGCCAGCCACTGTTGTAATACAATACTACGAACATGCATATGAAACTCATGCATACTTGCCGAAATATTTTGCAGTGAGACTCTCTATGTACACACTGATCCCGACAGTTTACCGAGCTTTGCTGAAGAGTGCAGTTTCGGGAACTGATCATCGGATTCATACCACTAAGAAAACTGCTTACAGACTGGGCATTCATCTTCTTACTCACAGGCGCTTTTCCATACTCTTTGGGCAGCACAAGTTCATGCAGCGTGCCGCAACAATTCGATGAGACGTTGCTTGTCCTACTGGACGGCATGGAGGCAACAGAAGAGCAGGCTTTGCTAACAGATGACGGAGGAGCAGCGGCGAGGACCAGAACGACCACTGAGTCCTCCGAAGCCACCTCTTTGCAGCTGTCCTCCCCTGAATTGTTGAGTCCAGAGCGTCCTGTCATGGCAAAGATGTCCTTGTATTCATCGCATCTGATGTCGACTTGGGGACAACGGATGTGGGAGTTCGCGATCGGTCTGATAATGCTGGAAACGTACCCGTCGTCACTGGCGCTGGTCTCGGCCTTTGGACTTGTTGACGGTTTGGCGAAAGTCTTTTCCGGATCGCTAGTGGGAAGCTACATCGACAGGTGTGCAGGGAAACAATTTTACCTAAGCGATCTGACATTCCCGCAAGGCGACTAGTTGCCTGAGCCTTGGTTGTCCTTGTTTGTCAACGATCTGCTGATCACAGGACTGGGCGGCTGAGGGCAGCCTGCAGCATGTACGTTTTGCAGAACACCGCTGTGGCCCTATCGGCTTTGTGTGCTTTGATCAGCCTTCACTCTGCAGAGGGATCAGCCTGGTTTTGGGCAGGCGCAATCTGTACAATAGGCATTGGCAGCATCAGCAGTGTGGGCGCACAAGGCTCATCCCTGTCGGTGGAGAAGGAATGGACAGTTGTTTTATGCAAAGGAGACTCAGCGGTGCTTGCAAAGCTAAACTCAGGTGGGCTGTTGGCTTGTGTGATCTCTGACGCTTCCTGCACCCTCTCAGCATTACAGTTCCTGTCCTGCCAGTCTCACATCACGCCAGGCCTAGTCACATTTGATGATGAACTGACGTGTGCGTTTATTGCAAACTCAAAGAGGTTGCCAAATTACATCAAGCTCACTGCAACTTGTCGCGGGCGTCGTTCCTCCCATGGTTAGACTGCATTGTGCACTGCCTTGCCATGCTGGACAAAGTTGTGTTCCAACAGCATCTTTAACACAGTGCAGGCATGAGAGCCATTGATCTGACATGCTTGCTGCTAGCTCCTATAGCTGCTGGTTTCTTGATGACCTATACCAGCATCACCACAGCAGTTGTGGCCATTGCTGCCTGGAATCTGGCAGCCTGGGCACCAGAATGCTACATGCTGGTCTGTGCGCAGCGTGCCTCTCTGTTGCTTAGGTCTGCAGGTTGGCACATGTTTCATGAATGCTGCAAGGCCTAAGCATGTAGAATGTGGACCTGTAGCAATGTGCTGAAAGCTGTACCAGCAAGTCTGATGAAGGGCCACAGGTCATGACTGAATATTGCAGTGGTCTTGTCTTGTTCATGCATGATGTGTCATAGTCTGTACCATGCATATCAACAGAGTACACAAGTGTTCAGCAGCTGAGAACTATTGCTGGCACCTGACTGATGGCTGCATCGTTCCTCAGCAACTCAACATGAACAGGCTCCCAGCACTGCATATCACTGTTATAGGTTGCTGTTGTGTCCTCGACATATCACGTTTGCTGCATGCTTGTACTCTTGTCACTCATTGCCTGCACGTCTTGGCATCAGACATCTCAACATGACCCAAGAACACCTTCTCAAAGGCTCAAAGGCTGACTTGAAGATTTGGTTTTGCACAGGACACCTAAGCAGCCCAATGTCAAAGCAGAGACCACTCATGCAAGCAGTCTTCTGCTTCGTCTCAAAGAGGGAGGCTGGGGCATATACTTCCAGCAGAGGCTGTGGCCTGCAGCCCTTGCCCTTGCCCTGCTGTACCTGACAGTGCTGTCCCTGGGACTGCTGATGACCGCCTACCTGAAGTGGCAGGGCATGACCAAAGCAGAGCTTAGTCTGTATCGTGGAGCAGGAGCTGTTTCTGGCTTGTTGTCCACTGTTGTGTTTCCCACCATTCACAAAAGAACAGGTGCCTCTGCAGAGCCATGCTATTGCCCTGCACTGCTAAACCGCAATGCCATGGTTGTTGCATGGACCGCTAGATGTTGTAACAGCATTCAGCATCTTTTTCACAGCACTGCTGGCTGCTTTGTGCTGCGCTGCCAGGTTCCAGAAACATCTCCTGCCTGCTATGGTTGTGGTTCACACCCTCACTGTTGCACATCACACATGCCTTGCAAGCTCCTGCCTCACAGCAGCTGTGCGCTGGAATGCTATAGTCATGGTGACAGTGAGTCCCAGGCTGCAGGTTGGGTAGTGAGACAGCACCCTGGGCAGCCTGGTATAATACTTGGCTTCTCAACAAATCGATGTCGAAAGGCATATTCTGTTCTTTTCTTTTCAGTGAGACAGCCTTGAGACTCAGCAACTGTGTCATCCAAAGCTCTGTCAACATGGCAGTCTTATATCATCAAACATATTGCTCACAATCAGCAGGCACAAAGTCATCAGCAGCAGCCTTTATGTTGCAGTGTACTTCTGACGCAGGGCTAAAAGTAACTGGGGTGCTGGGCATTTGGTGGCAGGCTATCTCATTGGTGATTGCTGTTGTGCCGGTGTGGCTGACTCAGCTTGGGGCCCGTCTGCCAGCTGCCACCACATCACATGTGCTGCTGGGTGGCCTGGTTGCCTCGCGCTTTGGCTTGTGGCTGTTCGACCTGAGTGTTTCGCAGATGCTTCAGGAGTGGGTGCCTGCTGAAGACATAGGTAAGCTTACTGCAGTAGTGATCTGACTGGCACTACCACATGTGATTAAGCAGTGCACTTTGCGATCAGTGTGATGGTACTTCATGCATGCAGACCATGATGCCCTTGCAGGTCAGCAAAAGTATATTTTGTGCTTGACCTTCAGTGAGACGTGCTGCACCTACTGTCAACATACAATCCAACAGACAGACACTGCTCTCAATATAGATCAAGCTTGCTTGCATGCATGCAACCCGTGTGTGCAACCCTGTGCAGGGGTTGTGAACGGAGTGCAGAGCAGCCTACAGAACTTTTTTCAGAGCCTTTCGTTTGTAGCAGGATTAGTCTTTTGGAGCCCACAAGACTTCCCTGTGCTCATGTACTATTCTGCTGGAGTGGTGGTTGTGGCTGCTGTAATTTATAGCAGTTTTGTGTGCTGTTTTCAAGTGAACGGGCAATGAGATACGCCAATTTGCCCACATCTCTTTTGACTTCAATGCAATTCACTGCTTTCTGTGTGTGTGTGTGTGGTGTTCAACTCCCAAGGTGTAAATTTGCAATCCACACGCAGATTTCGGCAAGCTAACTGAACCTGAGCAGTCTGTGCGCAGCAGTTCTGGCGAAGGTCGTAAACGTATCCTTGTGACCTCTTTCCGTCCAGAAAGCCTGACAGGCACAGACTCGAGCATACTGTACAGCCGGGTACCAACTTGTACAGCTCAAATTTTTTAGCAATAGCATGATCTAGACAAATCTGGTTTGGCATATGAGTCATCACGACTCATTCTAGCTGAACTTACTTGACTGTTCCAATAATAGTCTGCGTGGCAGCTCTTTGCATCACTGTGACATCTCTGTAATTGCAAATACAGTTGGTGGGTCACTCAATGTTCTGCTTATAGCTGGTCATGACTGATCAGTTACCGCTATGCTAACGGCTGATCAATTGTTTGCGCCTTAGTGCATACGAGCTAATAGATAATGTGCACGTAGCACACACAGCGCACGAGCAGTTGCTCATCAGATGTACACACACACTTCATACCAAGGACATCAATTTTGATTAACACATCTCCCAGGCACAAGACCCTTGAAGGCCTTGGTCATATGATGCAAGCAAGATTGCTGTTATATGTATATGCGTGTCTTGTGAGAAATTCGTGGATGGCGCTGCTAAGACAAAACGGAATAGAAAATCAGGTCCTTGATAGACGACAAATGGGGAGCAACAAAACAATGAGGCAAGACCCCACTAACCATTTCCAGGCAGAAAGCCATCAGTCCGCACTGTCAATTTGTGCGCAATAAGGTTTCCGCCTATTCAGACATGCGGGCAGGGCATGTTCACAACCCGCCCCTGGATACAGCACTCTTGACTGCAGCACACTTTGGCCGCCCCTGGTCTTGACCGCAGCACTTGTAGTGTGCTGTGATGAGCCTTGCTCATCTGATTGCCCATTGATTTCTGGCTCCTGGGATGTGTCCGTGACAAAATGGTCACCTTCGTCACCAGCCTTAGCAGCATAGGCCTGTGACTCGTGGTGCTCGATGCCATGCCAACAGTCTGCAGCCTCTTGGCGCTTCTTGAGGCAGTCTAGCTTATCATCTTCCCTGTGATGTCGCTGGGTTGCGCTGGGGACCAGTCGTGGTGGACTGCTGCCCCTTGAGACACAGACAGGCGACGCTGGCCTAGATTCTGAGCTTGCTGAGCTGTCGGATGTGTCAACATCAGTCACATCTGTTGTGCTGGCCACTGACATTCTGTCACTGCTTGCTGTGCCATTGTCAGCCTCCAGATCAGCATCAGCAGCAGCACTGCCTGTGAGCCCATGTAAGGCTTGACTGCTTGGCAGCACTGTGCATGACTTTGTCATGACATCCTCAGGCATTCTTGCTTGAGATGCTTTGGCCATTTGCTGAGTCTTTTCCAAGCCAGGATAACTGCGCTGATACTGCACCAAGGCTTGCAGCAGATGCCAGAAGGAGTAATCTGGCCACAGTGTATTGCTGAAGACCAGCTGAGCATAGCGGCTCTGCCATAGCATGAAGTCACTGAGGCGATGCTCCCCAGAGGTGCGAATCAGCAGATCCACTGGCGGGCATCCCTGCAGAAATGTGTCTGATCCAACTGATCCAATGCAGCTGTGCAAGCAGGGCGGAACACAAACAGTCTCATTTGGAAGACCAAGCAAGTGTGAGGTGAAGCAGGCTGGCATGAACAGCCATACCTGTGTGTACAGCTCCTGCTCAATCGTGTCTGCTGTGACGTCTACGGCTGCAATGCTGCCTTCAGCCACCTGCTGATGGACAGCATGTACAGCCTGTGCCATTTCTTGTCTGGACCTGCAACATGTTGCATATATCACACAAGTTCGCCTCACAAGTGCCTATTAATAGACAGGGTGCAGCATAAATAGCATGCACTACGCAATGATGTAGCAAGACAGGCACATGACAAGGCCATGACACTGTTACTTTTAAAACCTTGTTACCAAAGCATCCTTACGTGTATGCCATGCATATGTTGAGGCGAAATTGCCGATGATGGGAAGTTGCTGCCATGACTTGATTGGCTGCCTGTTGCACTCTTGCAGGCAGCAGGCTCAGATTGCCAATGACACGGACTTGGACCTTGTTTGTATCAATAATGTCTTTATGCTGCAGATGTCGTAGCAGGTTTTGAGGCAGGTGTTAGTCACTGTACAGCTTCAGCAAACTGTGCCACAACAGCAAATTTAAAAACGTACACAGAGAAGGTCAAGTAGCTTTTCCTCTGCCAAACACATCAGAGCCGCAACCTCACGCGGGTCCCGGCGAAAGTTGTCTATGCTGAAAGCATACACTGTGATTGCCTCAACACCCAAGTCTAGGCACCACTGCAGAGCGTCCAACAGCTGCAAAACGCAATATGGGTCTGGCATATACTCAAACAGCCTGGAGGAACACAAGGGAGTGACAGCCAGTGGCACCTTGAGATAACCTTGCTGATGGCCTGTGATGGTCTGCAAGCCTTGGTTTGTTGCAAACCGTCTGTTTCCATCCATGATGAAGGCAAGATGCTTTGGAATTGGCCCGGCTCGTAAGACTGCGATGAGACATTTCTTGATTGTCTTCCAGACATAGACTGCCACCGCATAGAGCGTGCCGAAACAAGACATGTCAAAAGAAGATCCTCTTTTCTTGAGTGTCGCGACGGGACAACGCTTTTGACGACTGCATGTCTCCACAAATGTGCTGCAACTGTGACGACACTTGAGTCAGACACGGCGACATCGCTGAGCACATATCAACGTGAGCATGCACTACGCACAATTTGGATGATCTGCCAGGATCAGCCCTGGGGAGTAGGAGCCAGAACCAAAATCAGCCCTGTGGAGCAGTTTAGAATCAGCATGGTTCGTGCACAACAAATTGCACATTCGCCCCAAGCGGTAGGTCTTTGGCACACATAAAGCCCTGAAACGCAAGAGGACAGTTGTTTATTTCACAAACCGCCAAAGATTACCAAGCTCTGCAAATCAGTGTATCCTTGGGAAAGTGCGTCTGATCCAATCTACAAAGGAAACCGCCAAAGAATGCTGGATCCTAAAAAGCAACATTGGGCGAAACCTTGGACTGATACGATATATGGTTTGCAAATTGACTTGGAAATCGTTCAAAGCTTGCAGCATCTGATGACACAGTACAGCTGGTTGTACGCGAGCATGTACCATGTGCCAGAATATATCAGTACAGGGTAATGATACTTGTTCTTAAGGATAGAGTAATGCACACAAGACAACATATTATGATCCAGCCAAAGCAAACACAAATATTTTTTGCAAACGTGGCCACAGGCTCCTGATTGCCGAAGGTGTGTTATAATCAGTATTGTTCCGGAGAACCCCTTGGAAGAAATGAGTGGAAATTTGCTCCCTTGCTCTATGACACTCAAGGAGCTGGTGTGGTCCAATTCGAAGCATGCCAGCATTCACTGTATTCAGAGCTGTCAAGTCAATAGACAAGCACATCAGGGAAGGCCATTTGCCTTTCAGGAGTTCCTCAATTGCATGGCTGTCATATTTACTATCTACCAGTGTCAAATGCTTAAGCGACACCCAATTGCCCTTGACCAAATATTTCACCGCTCTTGTGTCAAGGTGATTGGTCGAGAGGTCCAGGTCTTCCAGTCTGGGCCAGGCTCCCTCAATCAACCACTGTATTGCTAAATCGTCCAGTCCACAGATTGACAGGTTTAGGCTCTGCAGGTTTGGAAGTTGCGCTTGGACAAGGTGCCTAACAGCTGCAGCACGCATACTGCGCTTGTTTGACAAATTCAAGATATTCAGGCATGACCAATCTGCCTGTGCAAAATCTAGACAAGCTGTGGCGCCCAGTCTAGCACTTTGCAGGAATAGAGATGTCAACTTCAATGATGGGGCTTGGCTCAGCTGGTGCACTATTGCTGGACTCATGGGTATTTGTGACATGTGAAGACACGCCAGTTTTGGCAGATTCAATGGCAAAACGGCCTCAGCATGTGGGATAGCACTGGATGCGAGCCGCAAATGTCTCAAGCTAGGCCAGTCATATGTATTCAGCTGCGCCCAGACTATGGCATCAAGGATGCTGTCAGTCAGCTGGAGCTGTTGCAGTTGTGCCCACTTGGCCTTGACCAGCAGGAGGATACTGGCAATATCAAGTTGCTTGCCGCAGAGTTCAAGGTGTGATAGATTCTGCCATCTGCCCTTGCTGAGCTGTGCCATCACTGCTGTGCCTATCACGGTCTCCTCAACCTCGCGCAGACCGAGGCTTTGTGGTCCAGACCATTTCCTGCTCAGTAGGTGCTCAAGAGGCTTGACAGCCAGCTCTGCGCTGTCAAGTGTTGTGTATTGTGGTTGCTGCAAAGACTGCAGGAGTAGCGCTACATCTTTGTTGCCGACACCATTGCCATCCTCTCCCAAAGAGACACATGCCAGCAATTGCCACTGTGTCTCAACACTTTAATGCTTGGGCAAGGAATGCGTCTTTGCTTGGGCAAGATCAGCATGCTGAGGTGAGGCCAGCTGCCTTTTACCAGCAGAGCAATGTCTTCTAGATGCTTAATGGTGATGATGGTGACCAGACTTTGAATCATTGTATGTAAAGTCTTGCTAGCCGCTGAGAGAGCCTTCCTGGACTCTTGTGGAAGGACCTCCAGCAGCCTTGGTGCTTGCTGCAAGACATCTGTGAGGGCTACTGCGGCTGACTGAGTTTCATCTTGTGACGCAGTCACAGGTACAGTGTGCCTGCAATGCAAGATGAGTCTACTGTTCCTTGCAGCTGTGTACGTCCACCTTAAAATAATAACATGGCAGCGCTAGTTTGCTAGCGTCACAGGCCAAAATGACACAACAAACGTCTCATGTAAGACACCTGTGAGCATACAAGGGTGCCTACCTGACGAATCTGCCGCCTTCAGAGCAAGTCCCGGGCCAAAAGGCTTGCTGTGTGTGCAGCACTCCCGTTGATTTCCAGGGTGGCCACTCCAAATCTGGCCACTGCACGACGCACTTCTGTAGTACACTTCCGGTCGCAGATACCCGCAAAAGCAGGTGAAGGAGCAGATCAAGGAGATGTATTGGTACCGTGCTTGGCAAGCAAGATTGCACCTCCGACGAAGACTTTGTGTGCATCCTGTGATGTTTGTAGTCGTCTCAGAAACTCACCAGATATGCATGATTAAGATTGTCTTTGGGCTGAAGTGCTTGCTTGTGATAACAGGCTGTATGGCATGTGGAAGGTGCAGCTTTACAAATTTGCATGTCCAGAGGGTGCAGCAAAGCCCGCCATTTTTTTGGCAGGGTCAGCCTTTATTATTCTGTCTGACAAGACAACTATCAGCAAGGCAGTGTCAGGCATGATTGCCTTAGGTGTAAATTTGTTCTGTGGTTTTGACCGAACTCATGATGTATATCTGTCTTTTCATCAGCACAGCAGGCCATTCTTTTCATGCCTACAATGAAGCTCAGGGCACTAATTGGTAGAAGAGAAGAAGAAGAAGATTACAAGCTTTGGCCAGCCAACAAGTCTGATGACTGACAGGTGCACGCCACAGAATCTGATGCGAACCATTCTATAAATGTCGTTAGCCTTTGTTCTACAAGGACCACTTGCAAAACGAGTAGGAACCTGCATGCTTCCAGATGGCAGCACACCCTGAAGGGGTTCAAACACGGCAATGTGTCATCAAATGATCAAGTTATCACTTAGTAAGCTTACTTCCACCATGCAGCACAATTCTGTCAGACATCCAGCAATCAAGGGCCTGATCATACTTTTCTCCATGCACCAGCCAGTCAAACCAACTTGAAAAGGCAGACTGCTTCATTGGCTCTTGTATCCTGAACATCCTGCCTTCATCCAGAAAGTATATATGACTACAGGTTGGATCCTCGGAGTATAATATTAGTTCCAAGTTGCCTTGCAACAATCTGTGCTGCATGTTCAAGCATACTATGCTAGGTCACTTAGCCAAGAGTTAGCTTAACACACAGCTTTGCCAGCACAACGCAGACCACGCTGGGCATCAAAATCATAAGATAGTGTCTAGAGGTCTTGAGAAACACATCTCAAGCAACGTGCAAGCCATACGGCATGGCAACGCCCTGGTTGCAGGATCATGATAATTGGCTGGGCTTGAGTGCACATACTTGCAACCGAATGCTGGCCCCAAGCTTCCTCGTAGACTAACCACAAAGTCTGAAACACTGGGCGATCTCTTAAGTAATACTGATAAATTGGCTGTGGCATCAATGCAGCTCTATGCATTCACAGTACATCTTCAACCCAGTACCCAAACAGGTCACCATCTGAGTAACCATCCTAGCGCCCAGCTGTCATAATACTGCTTGTTTTATTGCCAGCAGTCAAGTTACTGCCAGCGCTTGGCAAGGCAGTGCCATTTGTAACAGCAGTCGCATTTGTCCCAGGAACTGGTCCATCAGGACCTGGCAGAGGTTCATTGCCGGCAGCAGTTGCTGGTGTACTTGCCCTGGTAGGGACACTGGCAATGCTGGGCTGGCCATCCACAGGGGTAGAGGGGCCCTCAGAGGTGACAATGGGTGCGGCTCCAAGGGAGGAGGGGTTGTTGCCAGCAGCTGTCTCAGGTGCAACCGGAGTACCTGCACAATCAAGAAACATGTTTTGATGTCAACACATTTACCCAAATGTGAGTTTCTGAAGGTAACGGTAAGCTTGCTGTTGATGATGACTAGTGTCAGCACAAGGGCTGCCTTATGAAATCACAAGCCAACACAAACTCTGATGCAAGGATGGCTTTGCTGTGAGGCAACCTGCTCACACTGCTCAGTCGCCATGACTGCGCACAACAGAATGCCTCATGCCAACTGCTCAGTCGTTACACACAACAGGATGCAGCCCATGCTGACATTTGCTTGCGTGCATCTGTGATGCAGATGTGCATCTGTGATGTGAACAGAAGATTGTACCTGGGGCAAAGATAGGCTTGACTTCTCCAGAGGTTGGGGCAGGGGCAAGAGTGAGTCCAGGGTTGCCAGCAGCAAAGGTGCAACCATCTTGGTAGCGTGTCTTGTGGTAATAGCTGTAGTAGGTGGCATTCACGACTGGGCAAAGGGTGGGGTTTGGGTTGGTGCAGGGGGGCTCAGGGGGTGCTGGGGGGGCAGGGGGTGCTGGAGCTGGCTCGTTTGCTGGTGGGGGTGTCTGCATGACAACAGCGGCAGAAACTGAGAATGGAGTTTCCAAAACAGTAGGTTTACACAATGCTGTCATGGCAGGTTGGCAGAACTGATGCAACACTGTACGATGCTGCTCAATGTGTTGGCATATCTGGTGCAAGACCAGCCTTGACACACAGAAGCAATGTTCTGTGAAACCTGTCTGCAGTCCAGGTGAAAGTGCAAACAGGCAGATTGTTGAAGGGACAAGGGAAGAAGTTGCTCACGGGGCACTGCACGGTGTAATTGCTGGGGCAGCCCTTGAGGAAGCAGGACATGCCCTGAGGGCTGTAGGCAAAGGCTGAACAGCCAGGAGCTGTCTCGCAGGCCACCATGCAGCTGTTGGGGCTGTACACTGGAGCCACATTGCCCACCCCCTCCTGCACAAGCATGCGTGATGCACCCCTTTGGCACACTTGGCATGATCTCAAGCAGCCCTTAGACAAAAACAGCCCTTAGACTGAAGCAGCCCTTAGACTGAAGCAGCCCTTTTTACCAAAGCAGCCCTAGAACAGCTTGCACAGGCAGTGCAGCTGCAGGTGATGCCCAACAGCATTGAAACATGTACATGCAAAGGTAGCCAATCAACATGCTCTCCACACAATATGGAGACAGCAGCAACACTGGATGCATGCAACAACAACCCCTAGCTGCACTCATTGGCTATGCGCCTCACAATCCAGCAGCCGACAAACACAACCAGTTGGGCTGCGCAGAATTTTGCAGCAACTTCCTCAAGATGCACAGTATCATGCTGGCTCTGCAGTGGGAAAGCTCACCACTTGTGGATTCATGGTCAGTCCAGCAATTAGGGTGGGGTCGTATGCCGACCCTGGGGCGTCAATGGGGTACATGACATCACAGATGAGGGGTCCTTGTGTGGCCTCGGTAACGTACTGGGATGGCAGATCGTTGACAGCAGGGCTGGCAGTGCAGCTGGACACCCCATCCCCTGTATACCCTAGCCAACACTGGCACTGAAATCCTCCTGTGGACAGTGCATACATTGCTAACAATGCTAAGCTGGGTCTCAAGAGAATACTGCGCACCCGCAGGTTACCAAGTTGCTGGGAGCATATCTTCATGCATGAAAAAGCACACAACCGACAGTACCTTAGATTGGGAACAACACATTGTGTCATCATAGCATGAAGCAAGTGGAGTCACCAAAACAAGCTATTTACATCGACAATGTCACACAAATGACTGTAAACACGTTTGCTGCAAGGTGCGGTAGTCACCCTGCACTCACACATACCTTGAGTGTTGATGCAAGCAGCATTTGCAGCACAGTTGTCAGTGCCCCGGACGCATTCATTGATGTCAATGGTACACGTTGGTCCTTCAAATCTGCACGTGCGCACCACAATCTGATGAGCCAGCAGTGACAGCACATCGTGCAAGTTCAGAGCATGCAGTCAGCCAAGTCGGCTTTTCACACATGGTCCTGAAGCGCTTGTGGGCAGTGCATGCTCTGCAGGTTGAGAGACCAGAGTACAGCAGCTCACTACAAGAGTAACAAGCTGTATTGCTTCTAGTGCACCAGCATGAGAAGTTGGGTTGCAGAACTCCATACGCCAACAGCAAATGCGCTTGTCCAAAGCTGACTTTCACTGCATCCATGTCATAATCAGTGTCATCTTTGTGGGTACTGCCAGATCTATGCTTGTAGTGAGTGTCCACTTTGTGTGACTGCAAAAGAGTCTGCAGACATGCTCACCCAGTGTCCACCAAGCCTTTGACTTGGGTTGAGGTGCAGTCCTTGGTGGTGACTGCAGGAGCTGTGTGAGCAGTGGCATCACACCCAGGCACAGACGCAGCTCGAGCGTTGAGTGACTGAGCCTCCTGCTTGATCAGGCCAAAGGTGTCATCTGTAGGGTAGATGCCGTACACCCCTCTGCCCCCTCCTTCAGAGGCTGGGGCGTCTTGGCCGGGCTCGTAAATTGTCCAGAAACCCACTCCCTGTGCATCAGAAAGCTGTGACAAGCGCCCCGGCGCTGTGCTGTTTGTACATTGCAATCTAAACATCATGTGTGAATGACATTAGCTTGCTCGTAAGGTGTGGTCATGTGCACAAGTTGTCAACCCTGTTTAGCTGACAAGTTTGGTCTGGTGTTGTAAGCAGGATAGGCAGTCAGCAAAAGTTGTTGCTAAAGTGCCTTGTAGGCTGGTATTGGTTCAGCCGGGAATGTATCTGCTGTTGTGACGCATTCCATGCAGTGAACATCCAGGAACATCAGCTGATCATGTAAGACACTTGCACAGACGCCATGTAAGCGCTGATCTGCACATACATGCATGCAATGATGACAGCAGGCTCACCTTGATGGGCTTGCCAGCATCAGTCAGCTTGTTGATTTCATCAAAGATGATGCCATAGTACTGGTTGCGCTGATTCATGTCTGCTCCCACAGTTGCATTGATGAACTTGCCAAACTCCTCCAAAATCACCTGTAGCAGCAGTGGCAGCGTTGTGTCATCCATCATGGTAACAATTGTGTCATCCACCATGGTAACAATATTGTGTCATCCACCATGGTAACAATATTGTGTCATCCATCATGGTAACAATATTGTGTCATCCATCATGGTAACAATATTGTGTCATCCATCATGGTAACAATATTGTGTCATCCATCATGGTAACTTGTCGATGTCAAGTCTGGAGCATACCCAACAGTCAGCATGTGAAGATCATACAACCGTTGGCAGCTTGCATGGCCAGCATCCAGAAGTATGCACTGACGTGACAGCTCCGTACACCACACTGAGTTTTGTACAGTGTTGCTTCATACAGCTGTGAGTGCATGCCAAAGAATGAGTGTTTTGGTAAGCTGCACGTTGTTGCGTAGTCTTGGTTCAAGGTTCAAGCAGCATCTTGCATAGACATTGCATGTTCATAGACAACGCAGGAATGGCAGTGACGAATGCACAGGCGCGCTCACCGGCTTGTTCAGCTGGATGCCATCATTGGCATGGCACTCAATCCAGTTCCTCTGAAACACTTCACTCACATTCTGCATGCTACCTTTTGGTTCAGCTTGTCAGAGTTGATAGCAGACATATTTTGTAAACAAGCAGTGCTCAGCAGATGTTGACTACGTCCATAACAGCTTATGGGGTTAGAAGGCACAGAACTGCAATACAAGCTGTCCATGATGACTGCATGTTCTCATGAGTTCTGATCAGCTTGTTCAACTCCATAAGCTGCCATTGCCATGGTTATAGCAAGGGCACTGTGTATCTATGTTGTGTGATTGAACTTGCCACAATGCGCAGAACTACTTTCTCAGTCTATACAATGTGGCTTGGACAGCATGCACGACCCACAGCATTGTTGCATGGTATGTGTAGGCGTCTTGGACTTACCCCTGGCTGCCAGTTGTCAATCCAGGAGTGGAAGGCAATGAAGTCGATGTCTGGGGAGGCATGGTCTGCAACAGCATCTTGCCCTGTTTCTGGCA
>JAABUK010005817.1_pt1 | contig 18864 bp, 19 predicted proteins | sample 5559141 | NCBI WGS metagenome assembly JAABUK01 (sample SAMN10711869, study PRJNA513367) | rock metagenome | isolation source: Antarctica rocks | place: Antarctica: Victoria Land, Pudding Butte nord | collected 2016-01-03 | reverse complement strand
GCTATTCGGTTTAAATCGGGGCGAAGTGGACGATCTGTTTTCCCGGATCGATGCCGTCACCGTGGACCAGGCGAACGCCGCCGTCAAAAAGTATTACGGCAGCAAGAACCTTACCTTTGTGGTAATCGGAAATGCGGCGAAAATTCGTGAACCTATGACAAAGTACGCAACCGACATTCAGGAACGGCCTGCGAAGTCACCGGGCTTTCGGTAAATCTTAAACTATGTAAGTAGGATTTGACAGGGCGCCAATGCCGGGGACTTCGATGGTAATAATGTCCCCAGCTCCGAGCGCAGCTTCTTCCGTTACGATAATGCCGGTGCCGGTGAGCAGCACCGAACCTGACGGTACGGTGTTAGAGCGCAGCAGATACTCCACCATGGTTTCGAACTTTCGATTGAGCCGTGCGGTTGACGTCTGACCGGTGAACCGGGTGGTGGTTCCACGGGTGACGGTACAGGTCATTTCGAGCGTGTACGGATCTTTGATATCGTCCGCGGTTATCAGGAACGGCCCCAGCGCGCAGCATGCATTGTAAGTCTTAGATTGCGGCAGATAGAGCGGGTTTTCCCGTTCTATGTCCCAGGCGCTGACATCATTGGCAAGAGTGTAGCCCAGAATTGTCCCTGCCTTACCTAAGATGAGCGCAAGTTCCGGTTCGGGCGCCGTAAATTTCGAATCGGAGCGGATTCCGACGTGCTGATTCGGGCCTACGCAAACGCGACTGGTTCCCTTGAAGAAAATCTCGGGGCGTGCATCGCGATAGACCTGCGCATACATTCCATCGCGCGTACCTTGTTCGCCATCGCGAAAACTGGCGCTGGTTTCGTAGGTGCATCCACACCCATAAACCTCACAAGGGTGAATGGGAATCAGCGGGCTGGCTTGTTGGCTATGGCGGCTGGCTAAACTATTTGCCAACTCCGCGAGCGAAACCTTTTCAGCTTCCGCGCGGCCGATCAAATCGCGCATGGTGTGTTCAGGGATGGGACGGGCTGTGTCTTCCGTTATAAAGATGGCGGCTACATGGCCGCCCGCTGAGGAGATTTGTCCGAGTCGCATTTAGTATTTCAGGTAAACGGTTTTGTAATCGCTATAGAAATCGAGCGCGGCGGGGCCTTGCTCTTTCGGGCCGAAGCTGGAATCTTTCGTGCCGCCAAAAGGAAGCTGGTATTCCACGCCGGCGCTGGGAAGATTCACTGTTAAGAGCCCGGCGTCCATTTTGTAGACAAAATCAAACACGCGCGAGATGTTGGTGGTTTGGATGGAAGCGGAGAGACCGAAGGGCGTGTTGTTGGCCATCCGAAGGGCGTCAGTGGGATCTTTCGCCTTCATAATGCTAAGCACCGGTCCGAAGATCTCCTCCTTGGCGATGGTCATCTCTTCAGTGACATCCGCGAAAACAGTGGGCTCGACAAAATAACCCTTGGCGAGCGCGCCTTCTTTCAGTTGATTGCCGCCACAGAGCGGCTCTCCAGCTTCTTTGCGGCCAATGGCGATATATTTGAGCACTGTATCCAACTGACCCTGATCGACGCACGGCCCAATATCGATTCCGGCTTGCATACCATCACCGACTTTCAATTGCTTAGTGCGCTCCACTACCGCGGCAACAAACTTGTCGTAGATGCCTTCTTCCACAATGGCGCGGCTGGTGGCGGTGCACTTCTGGCCGGTAGAGAACATGGCGGCATTGACAACATTTTCAACGGCAGAAGGAAAATCGGCGTCGTTCAATACGATGGTGGGGTTCTTGCCACCCATCTCGAGTTGGATGCGGAGGCGGCGCTTTGAAGCTTCGGTGTGCAGCCAGTTGCCAATATCGTTCGATCCGGTGAAGGAGATCGCCTTGACAGATTTCGCGGTCACCATGGCCTGCCCCAGTTCAGCCCCGGAACCAGCGACGAAATTAATGACGCCCTTCGGGATGCCGGCTTCGTGAAGTGCCTCGATCAGACGCCAGCAGCAAAGCGGTGAAACGCTAGCAGGCTTCACAATCACAGTATTGCCGCAGATTAAAGCGGGTGCCATTTTCCAGGCCGGAATCGCAATGGGAAAGTTCCATGGCGTGATCAGACCCACGACCCCGATGGGCTTTCGGATGGCAAACATGTGAACACGGTCCCGTTCGGAAGGAACCATATGCCCGGCTAAGCGGGAACCCTCGCCGCCAAAGTAGCGAAAAATGTTGATCGCACGGCGGACCTCGCCTTTGGCCTCAGGCAGGGTCTTGCCTTCTTCGCGCGTCATCTCAGCACCTAACTGATCGAATTGGCGTTCCAGAAGATCGGCTGCTTTGAAGAGAATGGCGCCCCGGTTAGGCGCTGGCATGGCAGCCCAGGCAGGAAAAGCAGCGTCGGCGGCTTCCGCGGCGCGCGCCATATCATCAGCGCTTCCTTTTGAGAAGAGACCAACAACCTCATCGTTGTTCGCCGGGTTACGGTCTTCAAATGTTTTGGTGGATTCGACCCACTCGCCGTTGATGTAATTCGAAAAGTTTGGTGTGCTCATTCTTAGTTAAATTTTACCGATGGGGCGGTTCGCGCGCCGATGTCCGTTTTGAAGTATGCGTCGTTCCGCGTGTAGCCTGACATTCCAGCCACAATATTATTCGGGAAAAGCTGGATGCTGGTGTTGTAATCCTGAACTGCCTCATTGTACTTTTGCCGGGATCGAAGGATACGATTTTCGGTGCCCGCCAATTCATATTGCAAGCTTTGGAAATTGGCGTTGGCTTTCAGGTTCGGGTAATTTTCCACCACAACAAGCAAACGTCCGATGGCACCATCAAGCTTCTGGTTAGCATCAATTTTTTCCTGGGGGGAATGGGCATTCAGAAGGCCGGCCCGTGCATTTGAAACTGATTGAATGACGGTGGTTTCTTCTTTCGCGTAGCCCTTGACAGTTTCCACCAGGTTCGGGATCAGGTCCGCGCGGCGTTGCAAATCGGTATCGATTTGGGAGAAGGCGGCATTGACCCCTTCACGTTTGGTTGCAAGCTCGTTGCGCACTCCAACAAACTTTGAGCCAAACACAAGTCCGGCGAGTAACAGAATGCCTACAAGGATGAGTAGCGGTTTCATGTTCGGTTAAATCTCCAATTTACTTTTCTAGCCGGTCAACGGCACTGATGATGACGGAACATTCTCTCAGATATGAAGCGAGGAGTGGTTCCGGATCAAGCGATTTCAAGGTCACTTTTTCTTCGCGTGCATCAAGCAGGGCCATAAATGCCTCTGGCGCGGTGCCGAAAGTGGCGGCGCATTCCTGAATGATGAGGCGTTTGCGGGGCTCCGGCGAACGACCATGAAGAATCAGTGCATGGCGAAACAGAACGCAGAAGGTGGAAACGGAATCCACCAGCAGGCGCGTAAGGGCTTCCCGATCGGAGAAAGCGGCAGCAGCTTTAGTGCGCAGCCTGAGAAGCTTCACGCGAAGCTCTCGCTCCACCTGTGCGCGGTAAAACGAATCGTCAACGTTTAGGGAGCTGACCACGTCTTTGCCGTGCAGGATGCGGTGTGTCCGCTTAATATCGTGGAATTCAATAGCGAAGCAATCCGTCGAATGTTCCACTTCCTCTTCGCTTAACAACAGAGGAGGAGGATTGCCCTCGGCGGTCCACCAATTCGTGACGGGCTCGGAATCGCGGAGGTCGGACGGTGTTACGGAGCGAAGAACGATGAGGGTGTTAATATCCGAAAAATTTTTGTCGTGTTCCTCAGAGGCGGCGCTGCCGTACAGAACAATGGAAACCAACCGGTCACCATGAGCCTTTGAAAGGCGGGTGACAAGTTGATCGAGAGGTTCTGGCATTCGCGATACGTTAAGGTACCAGTTTAGCAATCAACTGAACCGCCGGGTATCGGTTGGAAGTCGCCGGCTGCCCGGGCGGCAACGGAAACTTCGGCGACGGCTCGCTTCGCGCGGGCAGGTTTGAATCTTAAAGCGCGCTTCTCTACCAATTGAAACGAGAACCAGCCGATTGCGGCGGAAAGAACAACAGAAAGAGCCACGCCGACGGCGCTTCGCAAAGGAGTGAGCGATGCAGGCGCAACTAACGTAAACAGAAGTTCTGCAACTATAAAGTGATAGATGTAGGTGCCGTAGGAAATGTCGCCGATGAAGTTCGGAATACGAATTGTAAATCGTTCATTAAGCCCGATGCCCAGGACGATTGCGGGGAAAAGAATCATTTCCACCATGTCGTAAGCCCGGCGGTCCTGAGCCGTAAGTGCAACGAGCCAGAGCGCCAGAAATGGAAGAATGAACCTGGTTAAGAGGCGCTTGGGAATGCTGAGGTTCGCCATTACCGAGCCCATCAGCAGATAGAACAGACACAGGCTTCCCAGGCGCACCGGAAACGTGAACAGTGAAAGCGAACCAACTTCCACATTCACGATTGTGGTGAACGGGAGCACTGTGTAGTTCGACGCAATCAGAAACGACAAAAGGGCGGTCAGCAGAATTTCGGCCAGCACCGGGAAGTGCTTCCACTGGCCCAGAAACCCAACGAAGATATAGAAAGTCACCTCCGCGGTTAGCGAATACAACTGACCGGCTAACGGAGTGCCGTTGAACACACCAGGGAGGGTAGAGTTCAGCGGAAATATAAAGACGGTAGCCAGGAATCGCCAGGTTTGGCCTGAGCGGAAATAGGCGGAGACAGGCAGCGTAGTAATGAGCGGCCCGGCCACGAAAGCCATGAGGGGTATGGCGACGAGGAGTGCCGGCAGAATGCGAAGCGCGCGCGACCAGGCAAAATCGGCGGCTGTGTTGCGGAGCCGGCTCTGCGTAATCAGGTACCCGCTGATTACGCAGAAGGTTAACAGGCCAAGGCCGCCAAAGCTTTGCACATTCGTTTTTTGTGCCAGCCAATCGTGGCCGATAAAGACATCCATCGCATGACCCAGGGCGACTAAAAGTGCGCCCGCAAGCCGCAGGATATCGAAGTTATTCGGGTGCCGATCAGCGATTAAAACCGGCGCTGTCATTTACCAATCGGATGATGCGCCGCCACCACCGGAATCGCCGCCTCCAAAACCGCCAAAGCCGCCTCCGCCGGAATCACCGCCGCCGAATCCCCCGCCCCAACTTCCGCCACCACCACGCCCGCCGCCCCCCATCATGTTGCCCAGGATTAAGCCAGGCAGAAAACCGCCCCCACCGCCGCGATAACCTCCTCCGCCGCGGGACCCGCGGGTAAAAAGGAAGATCAGGAAAATGGCACCGAAGATTAACGGCCAGGGAATGGAATGCGTGACCGGTTCCACAACCCGAGTGCGGGGCAGCACGGCTTTGATGGTGACGTTTTTATCCTTGGCGATAATGCCGCCGATACTTTGAGCGGCAGTGAATAGCGCCTGCCCGTATTCGCCTTGGCGCAATGCCGGGCGCATCTGGGTAAGCAGCATGCCATCGAGCCCATCGGGCAGAATCGCTTCAAGGCCCTTGCCTATTTCAAGGCGGCTGCGGCGATCGTTAATAGCGAGTAAGAAAAGGACGCCGTTATCGTCCTTCTTTTTGCCGATGGCCCATGTCCGAAACAGCGTGTAGGTTACATCGTCAATGGGTTCGTTTTCGAGCGAGGAAACAGTGACGAAAGCAAGCTGCGCACCCGTGGATTGCTCCACTTCAGCGGCATAATTTTCGAGTGCTACTTTACTGGATGCGTCGAGCGCGTTGGCGAAATCGGAGACATAACCCTGCGGTTTGAGTGACTTCCAATCTGCCGAGAATGCGGGAAGGGAGAGGAGCAGGATCGCGGCAGAAAGCAGCAGCCGCGACCAGCTAGCAAACCAGTTCATCGCGACCGATGCGGAACCCTTCCAAATTACCTAGAACGGTAATTGCGATCTGTTTCGCATCGAACAAATCTAGTGCGACTCCTCGCACGTCTTCAGCGGTTACAGCTTCCACGCGGTCCACCAGTTCGTCCATGGTGAAGAAACGGTGGAAGTACATTTCCTGGCGGGCGAGGTTCGACATGCGGCTGGAAGTGGATTCCAGGCTCAACATGAGTGAGCCTTTCAAATGATCTTTAGCGCGCCGAAGCTCTTCGTCCGGCACAATGTCGTTCTTTAGGCTGCGGAACTCTTTCAATACGGATTCAACCACTTTTCGCGCTGCTTCCAAAGACGTACCTGCATAGATCGAGAGGCAACCGGTGTCGCTAAAACTGCCGAGGTCGGAATAGACGGAGTAAGCCAAGCCTTGGCGCTCACGTATGTTTTGGAACAGGCGCGAACTCATGCCGCCGCCGAGCAAGGTATTCAGCACGTAAGCGGTGAAACGTTTTTCGTGGTTTACCGGGTAGGCCGGAACTCCCATGATGAGATGCAACTGCTCCAGCTCTTTCTTATTGCGAAGCGTGATGCGGGCGTGCGTGTTAGGGATTGCGGATGCCGACACCGGCTCCGTGCGGGGCAGCGAATCGAATTCCTCCCGAACGAGTTGGACCAACTGCGCATGGCGCAAATTGCCGGCGGCGGTAATGGTCAGGTTCTCGGGTGCGTAAACCTTTTTGTAGTAAGTCCGCAACATTTCAGAAGTGAAATTGTTGACGGTTTCTTTTGTACCTAAGATGGGCTTGCCGAGGGTGTTGTCTTTCCAGAAGTTTGACGAAAATAACTCGTTAACCAAATAATCCGGATTGTCCGAATCCATCTTGAGTTCTTCCAGAATCACGCCTTTCTCTTTCGCAAGATCTTCGTCGCGGAAGGCGGGACGCAGGATAATGTCGGCCAACACTGCGAAGGCTCTAGGCAGATGCTCGTCTAAGACTTTGGTGTTGTAACAGACCAGTTCTTTCGATGTGAAAGCATCAAGATTGCCGCCGATAGAATCCACGGAACGCGCTATATCCTCAGCTGTTCTGGTAGCCGTGCCTTTAAAAAGCATGTGCTCAATAAAGTGTGAAATACCGTTCTCTTCCGCACTTTCCCGTCGCGAGCCGGTTCCTATCCAGAACCCAACGGAGATGGAGCGGACATGCGTCATAGCTTCCGTAATGACGCGGATGCCATTTGCAAGTGTGGTGGTTTCGATGTCGCGGACGAGGATGGGAGTAGCTTGGGGTGAGGACAAACCTACTTCGGTTTTACCACGTTTCTTCCAGAATCCTGAAAATTGAGCCGATGCTATTCTGGTACTTATGCCCCAAGCTGTTCTGGGAATGGAACTTAGCGAGATACAGGATGCGCTTGGTTCCGGCCACAAACCCTTCCGCGCCAAGCAGGTTTACCAGGCTTTATACAAAGAGAAGGTGAGCGATCTTCACCAAATCTCGACCATTCCGCAGGAGCTGCGGACCAGCTTTTCGGAAACGCATGAAGTAGGCTTGCCCTTGCTGGAACGGCGCTATGATTCCGCCGATGGTACAAAGCGGTATCTGCTGCGCCTGTCGGATGGCAAAACAGTTGAAACGGTGCTGATGCCGGAGGATAATCGCGACACAGTCTGCATTTCGAGCCAGGTGGGGTGTCCGGTGGATTGCCGTTTTTGCATGACGGCTGCGATGGGGCTGGAGCGGAACCTGACTGCGGGTGAAATTGTAGGCCAAGTGCTTTACGCGGCGCGCGACAACGGTTTACTAGAAGGCGAAGGCCGCTTCAATATAGTGATGATGGGCATGGGCGAGCCGCTACTGAATCTGCCGAATGTTCTGAAAGCAACCAGGCTGCTGGCGGACCGGAACGGCATGGCTATTTCTGAGAAGCGCATGACGCTTTCCACTTCGGGCATTATTCCGAAGATGACGGAATTAGGAGCATCGGACGTGCGGCCGAAACTTGCCATTTCCCTGAATGCTTCGCATGAAGAACAGCGTCAGGCGCTGATGCCGATCACCAAAAAGTATCACCTGAAGGATCTACTAGAAGCCTGCCGTGCTTACCCGTTACGGCATTGGGAAAAGCTTTGTTTCGAATATGTGCTGCTGCGCGGCGTGAACGATACGGACGCCGATGCGCACCGCGTGGCGGGTTTGCTGGGTAACCTGAACTGCATGGTGAATTTAATTGCTCTGAATCCAGGGCCCGGAATCCCCTTCGAAATGCCAGACGCGGAACGCGTGGATTCTTTCCAGCAGATTGTGCGGCGAAGCCTGCCGTGTTTTTTGCGAAAACCGCGTGGCCGCGATATTTTTGCGGCTTGCGGGCAGTTGCGACGGAACGAACCGGTTACGGCTTAACTACTTAGCAATGTGCACGCCGCGCCAGAACGCTACGCGGTCTTTGATTTTTTTCGCGGCATCTTTCGGGTTCGGATAAAACCAGGCGGCGTCGGGATTTTGCTTTCCGTCTACATCGATTGAGTAGTAACTCGCCGTGCCCTTCCAGGGGCATACGGTTGTTGTGGAACTCGGCTTAAAGTATTGTTTCGTGAGCGAATCGGCGGGAAAATAAGAGTTGCCTTCCACCTCCACAATATCGGTTGAATCGGCCAACACGGTACCTTGCCAAATGGCTTGCGACATACGGGCATGATAGCTCAGCGCTGGCGAACGCCCGCCAACGCCGTTACCCTGATTCGCATTCTGCTGACTCCGATTGTTGTGATGGCGATAATTCAGGGCAGGCACCGTGAGGCCGCCGTTTGGTTCGCGTTAGCGGCTTTCACGGATTTTCTGGATGGATTGCTGGCGCGAGCGCAGAACGCGGTCAGTTCGGTAGGCCAATATTTCGACCCCATTGCAGACAAATTATTGCTGAGCGGGGTGTTTATTGCTTTGGCAATTGAAGGGAGCCTGCCGGGATGGTTTCTCGCTCTGGTGTTAGGCCGCGACCTAGCACTGGTGGCAGCATCGGCCATTGCAATGCGGGTTTCCACTTATAGCGACTACACGCCGACGATCTGGGGGAAGATCAGCACCGCTCTCCAGATTTTGGCGGTGGTGACGCTTCTAGCATTAAATGTTGAGGGGTCTCGCGCCTATTCCGGCGCGGCATTGGCTACAATTTACGCGGCTGCCGTTGGCACGGCCTGGAGCGCGATTCATTATACTTGGCGAGGAGTAATGTACTTTGTTCGCCGATCCCACCCAAGAACGGCCCGTTGACTGAGAAATCGACGCGGAGTACGCTAAATATGTCGGAAGTACATTTGTGACCCGTTACCTGCCCGCCCGGCACTACATCACCTTCGGAATTGTGGCGCTCGGTTTTGCCACACTCCTGGGTTGGCTCGGCGTGGAGTGGACATTTGCGCTGCTGCCCGCGGCGCTTTTTCTTCTGAGCGCGGCTTTGCTGCTGACCCTGGCGGTTCAACCACCCGTGGAGGTGCAGGAGAATTATCTGGTGATTGGCAAGCGGGTGATTTCCTGGATGGACGTGCGCCGTCTGGACCGGACAGGCTGGCTTTCGCCGCTGGTGGTAAGTCTGACTCTGTATGACGATGAGACGGTGCGTCTAGTCTACCCGGGCGATCTGGATTCCTGTAAGCGCCTGCTGCGTAGTTTACGGCGCATGTGCCGTGATTCGCTCATCGATGGCGTTCCTTACCGCCAGTATTGGGGCGAAGGGTTAACCGCGTCCGGCGACCGCAAGATGTTGTCCGGCCCGCGCTACCGGCTGCTGCTTCCTGAAGACGAGCTCGAGGTGGAGCGCTTGTACCAACGATTGAAATCTGTTGGCCACATGGATCCGAAGAAGTCTTCTGACGAGTAAAAGACGCTTGCGGTCCCGCAGATTTCCGATAGTTCTTGGTCTGTTCTTATTTGTATCGCTTTTACTAGGCGCGGCGTATGCCTCGCGTTTGTGGTGGCTGCGTCAAATGGGGCTGATGCTGGTGCGTCAGGAACAGCCGTTCCAGGCGGATGCTGTAAGCGTGTTGGGGGGAGATTGGTTTGGCGATCGCATTCTGAAGGCAGGCGAACTGGTCAGGCAAGGCTACGCTCCAATCGCTCTGGTCAGCGGCACGGGTTATGTTTACGGGAAGTATGAATCTGAGCTCGCGATTCAATTTGCTGTGGCTCACGGATACGAAGCCAAGTATTTCCGCATGCTGGAGTTCCCCTGCAATTCCACCAAAGAAGAAGCACAGGCTGTAGTGCGTGAATTCCGCACGATGCATGTGAAACGATTTTTGCTGGTGACGAGCGCCTTCCATACAGCGCGGGCGGCGCGAATATTCGAATCGGCCGCGCCGGACTTGCAGTTTCGCGTGCTGGCTTCGCAGGACACCATGGAATGGGACCATTGGTGGGTGAATCGGGAATCGCGCAAGACCTTCCTGATGGAGTGGACCAAGAGCCTTACGGCAAGGTTCGGAATTTAAAGATGCGGCGTGATATCCGGTTTCTGCTGCCGTATCTTCGCCGCCATCGGGGTAAGTTTGCCGTGGGCATTTCGGCCCTGGTGCTGAAAGATGCATCCGGTGTGATTTTGCCGCTGCTGATCCGAAACGCGATTGATGCGCTGACGGCCGGCAAGGCGCTGAATTATGTTTTCTTTTTTGCGGCGCTGATGGTGCTTGTCGCGCTGGTTAAAGGCTTTTTTCAATATTGGATGCGAGTAATCCTGATTGGTGCCTCGCGCGATATTGAGTTTGAAGTGCGTAACGATTTGTTTCGCAAGCTGGTTTCGTTATCGCCCGATTATTTTGCCAAAAACCGCACGGGCGACATCATGGCGCGCGCGACGAACGACCTGAATGCAGTACGCATGATGCTGGGGCCTGGCGTGATGTATTGGATTGAGACCAGTCTGACATTTGCCATGACTCTGGGCGTGATGCTGTTCTTCGATTGGAGACTGGCTTTGCTTTCCGTGCTCCCCGCACCTCTGGTTAGCTTTGCAGTGATCTATTTCGGGCGGCGCATACACGCGCGGTTTGAAGCGATTCAAGAGCTGTTTTCAACGATCAGCAGCCGGGTGCAGGAAAATTTGTCCGGAGTGCGTATGGTAAGGGCGTTCGCCCAGGAAAACGCCGAAGTACGCAAGTTCGAAGTACTGAACCGCGAGTACATTGAGCAGAATCTGAAGCTGGTTCAGGTGCAGGGGGTATTTCAACCCATGCTGGAGGCGCTGATTGGCTTAACGTTCCTGATTGTGCTGTGGAGCGGAGGCCGGGAAGTGTTAAGCGGGAAGCTTTCCGTGGGTAGCTTTGTCATGTTCAACACTTACATGAGCACGCTGGTGTGGCCGATGATCGCGCTTGGCTGGGTGGTGAATCTGATGCAGCGCGGACGGGCGTCGCTCGGCAGAATCCAAAGCATTCTGCACGCGAGCGCCTCTATTCACAAGCCGGTGCTGGACCGCGGCCTTCGGGTGAAGTCAGCAGAGGTGGAATTTGCGGGTGTGGGCGTCCGCTATGCGAGCGGCGACGCTTTGCGCCATATCGATTTGCGGATTCCAGCCGGGCAGACTCTTGGGGTGGTAGGAAGAACCGGTTGCGGTAAGAGCACACTGGTGAATTTGATTCCTAGGATGCTGGACCCGGATACGGGCGTGGTGCTGGTAGACGGAGAAGATGTTCGGGATTACGACCCCGCGGAACTTCGGCGCAACGTGGGATACGTGCCTCAAGAAACGTTTCTCTTCAGCGCTACGCTAGCGGAAAATATTGCCTTCGGAGTAGAGAATGCGACGCGCGCCGAGATCGAACAGGCTGCGGAGCTATCCGGGCTAGCGGAAGATATCGATCAGTTTCCGCTTGGGTACAACACGATTGTCGGTGAGCGGGGCGTGACACTTTCCGGGGGTCAGAAGCAGAGAACCGCAATAGCCCGCGCGCTGATTCGCGATCCGAAGATCCTGATTCTGGACGATGCGCTGGCTAGCGTGGACACGATGACGGAAGAGAAGATACTAAGCAGGCTGGCTGACGTAATGGCGGGCCGGACCGTTATTCTGATTTCGCATCGTGTCTCTACGGTGAAACGAGCCGATTACGTGGTGGTGCTGTCGCATGGGACGATTGCGGAACAGGGAACACCGCTGGAGCTGGCGCGGCAAGCGGGTTATTACGCGGAACTGATCCAGAAACAGCAGTTGGAACAAGAGTTACAGGAAGCGTAAGCGCTTAGATTCTGACGGGTTCGCCGGACCGGCAGGAACTGTAAACGGCTTCCACAATTTCCAGCGCCGCAAGGCCGTCTTCACCGGAAATCGAGGGCCTTCGCTTATGCGTTATTGCGTTCGCAAAATCCAGAAACTGGCGTTCGAAAGGCGCGAGCGAGATGGCCATGGGATCGGAGGCTCCACTCGCCACATTGCTGGCAATGGGAGCAGCGGGGCCGCTGTCGTTGCCCACATCGTCACGTACATCCCAGTGGGTCAGCTTATCGCCGCTGATAATAGCTGTGCCTTTGGTGCCATGCAGTTCAATTCGTTCGGTATAGCCGGGCCACATGGCTGTTGACGCCTGAATGACACCGACCGCTCCATTCTGGTATTTGAGCATGGCGTTGACAACATCTTCGGACTCAATGGAATGCACCGCTCCCAACTGCCACATGCCAAAGACCGATTCAACTGGACCCGCCAACCAGCGCAGGATGTCCACCTGATGAATCCCCTGATTGATCAGCGCACCGCCGCCTTCTGTGTGCCAACTGCCTTTGATAGGACGGCTGTAGTAATCTGCAGACCGCCACCATTTCACGTAGCAATCGCACTCGATCAGGCGGCCCAGGCGTCCTTGGCCGATTGCCTGTTTGAGGAACAGGCACGAATCATCGTAGCGGTGCTGGCTTACCACTCCCAGAAGAATGCCGGATTCGGCTGCGATTTCAATCATCTGGCGTGCTACCGCGGTTGAGGTGGAGATTGGCTTCTGAACCTGAATGTGCTTTTTATGGGCTGCGCAAATTTTGAGCGGCTGCAAGCGAAAATCCGGGAAGGTGCAGACATCGACGAAATCCACTTCGGGGTCTGAGCACACTTCTTCATAAGTAGGGGCAAAGCGCGCACCGTTTTGTTCCGCGAAACGGCGACCTGATTCCGGGCTGGCATTGTGGCAGACAGCCACGGTGAACCCAATGTTGCGGTAAGCCTGCGCGTGCTTGTGCGCAATGGCGCCGGTACCAATGATGCCAACTCTCATGCCCACTTTCATATCGACATGTATCACTATAATGAAAACTTACATGAACAGGCGAACTGGCTTGCTGTTGGCTGCTATCGCGATGGCGGCGTGCAAGAGCACTCCCCCGGCCAACGTGGCCGCGACGGTAAACGGCCGTTCCATCACTTTTGCGGATCTGGATAAAACTTACAAATCGCAATATACGGCAACCACCGAGAACGTTAATGACGATCTTACTTTGATTCAGAGGTTAGAGGTGCTCCGCAGCCTGATCGATAACGAGATCATGCAGCAGCGCGCGGAAAAGGGCGGACTGATGGCCACCGACGCGGACGTGGAAACCAAGCTGAATGAGCTTCGTGCCCCGTATACCAAAGAACAGTTCGACCAGCAATTGAAAGCACGGTCCATGACACTGGATGAACTGAAAGTGCAGTTGCGGAAAGATTTAAGTGTTCAGAAATTGTTTAACAAAGAGATCACCTCGAAAATAAATATTACAGATTCCGATGTGAGCGGGTTCTACGCGGCAAACCGAAAGAACTTCAACTTAGCGGAGCCGCAAATTCACCTGCTGCAGATTGTGGTGACACCGGTTGCGGACCCTAATGCACGCAATCTAAAAGGCGACAAAGCAAAAACGGACGACGAAGCGCGAAAGAAGATTGCGGCTCTTGAGGCACGTCTCAAACAGGGGCAGGATTTCGCGATGCTGGCTCAGAATTATTCTGAAGACCCGAACACTGCCGCCAATGGAGGCGATCTGGGCTTCGTACCGGAATCCGCTTTGGATAAAACGGGGCCGGAATTGTCAAAGATTATCAAAAGCCTGCAGCCTTCGCAGCTTTCGCCGATAGTGGCAACGCAAGACGGTTACCGCATTCTAAAAATGATCTCGCGAGAACCGGCTGGCCAGCGGGAATTGAGCGACCCTAGAGTGCAGCAATCCATACGCGAGAACCTGTTAACGCGCAAAGACCAATTATTGAAGTCAGCGTATTACGAGATTGCACGCAATGAGGCAAAAATTACTAACTATATTGCACGTGGCGTGATGGCTACGGCTGGCAAGAGCGGTAAGTAAGCGCTTTAGCTGCCGTGGCACTTTTTGTACTTCTTGCCGCTGCCGCACGGGCACGGATCATTGCGGCCCACCTTATCGCCTGTCGTGATGGTCTTGGTTGCTGAAGCCGTGCCGTCACCACCGCCAGCAAACTGAAGCTGCGCCATCTCTTTATCTTTGGTGCGCTCTATCTTACGCGTAAAATCAAGCATCTGAGCTTGCGCGGTTTCCCGTTCGCGTTGCTGGCGCGCCAACTCGGCGCGTTCGGCTTCTTCATCAAACTCTTCCACTTCTTCGTTGCCGTCCTCATCGGCGCCTTCTTCATAGGGCAAGGAAGGGCGGCCAGCTTCAAACGTGAAGGTAAACAGGATGCGGATGGTCTCATCTTCGATGCGATCCATCATGTCCTGGAACAAGGTGAATGATTCTTTCTTGTATTCCACAAGAGGATCTTTCTGGCCGTAACCGCGCAGGCCAATGCCCTCTTTCAGGTGGTCCATCGAGAGCAAATGGTCTTTCCATTGATCGTCGACCACCTGCAGAATAATCATGCGTTCTGTCTGGCGCATGATATCGGGCGAGATCAGATCTTCTTTTTCCTGATACCGGTGGACAAGCTGATCGTAGACTGTCTGTTCGATCTCCTCGCGTGATTGGCCGCTGAAATCGGTACCGTCCAGCTTATGGCCGAACTGGTTCTGAACATCCGTTGAGAGCCCGGTGAAATCATACTTATCGGGATGCATGCCTTCCGGGGCACGCATATCGATGAACTGGCCAACAAGGCCGCGCGTCATCTCAAGCACATGCTCTTTCTGGTCCATGCCCTCCAGAGAATCGCGGCGCAGTTTGTATACGGCCGTGCGCTGCTTGTTCATCACATCGTCGTATTCCAGCAGATGCTTTCGCGCTTCGAAATTCTGCACTTCCACAGCTTGCTGGGCGGATGCAATCCGCTTCGTGATGAGGTTGCTTTCAATCGGCACATCTTCTTCCATGCCCAGCCGGAGCATCAGGTTCTGCATCCGCTCGCCACCGAAGATGCGCAGCAGATCGTCCTGCAGGGAAAGATAGAAGCGGGAACTGCCGGGGTCACCCTGTCGGCCGGCTCTGCCGCGAAGCTGGTTATCAATGCGGCGTGAATCGTGACGTTCGGTGCCTACAATGTGAAGACCGCCGAGCCCGACAACTTCATCGTGTTCCTTCTCTGTTTGCGACCTGTATTTGGCGAGTGTTTCCTCCCATTCCGCGCGGCCGAAGTCCGTCGTCATCAGAAGGTCGGCATCTTTGCCGGCTTTGCGCAGTGACTCGCGCGCCATATTTTCCGCATTGCCGCCCAGCAGGATGTCAGTACCGCGGCCAGCCATGTTGGTGGAAACCGTCACCGCGCCTTTGCGGCCGGCTTGGGCAATGATGGAAGCTTCCCGCTCGTGATTTTTCGCGTTCAGGACTTCATGCTTAATTCCCAACTTGCGAAGCGTGCCTGACAGGTGCTCGGATTTTTCAACTGAAATGGTCCCCACCAGAACGGGCTGCCCACGATCAGTGAACTCCTTGATTTCTTTAGCGGCGTTGCGGAATTTTTCGTCTTCGGTGCGATACACCAGATCCTGATTCTCTTTCCGAAGCATCTTGCGGTTGGTGGGAATTTCCACAACGTCCAGCTTGTAGGTCTTCATGAATTCTGAAGCCTCGGTTATGGCGGTTCCGGTCATTCCCGCAAGCTTTTTATACATGCGGAAATAGTTCTGAAAAGTAATGGTGGCAAGCGTCTGGTTCTCGCGCTCAATCTTCACTTTTTCTTTTGCTTCGACAGCTTGGTGGAGGCCATCGCTCCAGCGACGGCCCGGCATCAAACGACCGGTAAACTCATCGACGATGATAACCTCGCCCTCTTTCACGACATAGTCTTTGTCGTTGTGGAACAGCACATGCGCTTTAAGCGATTGCTGCACGTTGTGGTTCCACTCAATGTATTCGGGCTCATAAAGATTAGGAATGCCGAGAAGTTTTTCCACTTTAAGCACGCCTTCTTCAGTAAGGGCGACGGAGCGATGCTTTTCATCAACGGTGAAATCGCCAGTAGTATATTTTTCGCCCGGTTCTTTTCCTTCGATAACCTCGCCCCGGATCAGGCTAGGAATGATGCTGTTGACCTTGTAATATTTGTCTGTCGATTGTTCTGAGGGGCCGGAGATGATGAGCGGGGTACGGGCTTCATCGATCAGGATGGAATCAACCTCATCGACAATGGCGAAGTTATGTCCGCGCTGCACGCAGTTGGCAAGCTGGAACTTCATGTTGTCGCGCAGGTAATCGAAACCGAATTCATTGTTGGTGCCGTAAGTGATTTCGGCCCCGTAAGATTCGCGGCGTTCCTGATCACTCAGATCGTGAACAATAATTCCGGTGGTGAGGCCCAGAAAGCGGTACAGCCGACCCATCCATTCGGCGTCGCGCTTCGCAAGATAGTCATTAACCGTAACCACATGCACGCCTTGCCCACTGAGTGCGTTGAGGTAGGTGGGCAGAGTCGCGACCAGCGTTTTTCCTTCGCCGGTTTTCATTTCCGCAATCTTGCCTTTATGCAGGACCATGCCGCCGATCAACTGCACATCGAAATGGCGCATATTGAGAACGCGGCGGCCCGCTTCGCGGCACACGGCAAAGGCTTCGAGTTCAATATCGTCAAGGCTAGCGCCTTGCGCTAGTTTTTCTTTAAAACCGATGGTACGGGCAGCAAGATCAATGTCGGAAAGTTCACGGAGAGCGGGTTCAAAAGCGTTAATAACAGCAACGGCAGGCTGGAGCGCTTTGATTTCACGTTCAGTTTTGGTGCCGAAAATTTTAGCGAGGATTGGGTCAATCATGACGGATGCTTCTTCATTTTAGACCCTTGAACTGCCCGCGATGGGGTTATTGAGGTATCGGTCGGCCCATTTGCTTGTAAATGCCCTCGATGGTGGCGATGTTATCTTGAGCCTTTTTGTTTTTGGGATCGTATTTTAAGGTCTCGCGATAAGCGCGGAGAGCGGTAGTGTAACGGACTCTCGGCGGAGCTGAATCGTCATACATGAAGGCGTCGGCTTTGGCAAGATTGGCATCCGCCAGCGCCTGCTTCACTTCCGGCTTTGGCTTCGTTTTGTAATTTCCTTCCAGTTCGGAAATTGCCTCATCGTACTTTTTGGCGGCTAACTTCTTGTGGGCGGAATCCACCACCGGGTCGGCGGCGAGCAGCACGAGTGTAATTAAGGGAAAGAGTAGAAACTTTTGGGCTTGCATTTGTCTGGATTATACACAACGGGCCTGTACACGATAGACTAGGGAATACACGGTTGCTTATGAAAAAAACCTATTCCCAAATGACACCCGCCGAGCGGTTAACGGACCGGATCTCCAAGAACCGTGAGATCGACGAGCGCGTAAAGAATGCTCCGCCTGTTGTCAAGAAATCGGCCAAGGGTGCAAAGCAGGTTGGCGGCAGCGATGTGCTGGATGAGTTTCAGAGGATCAAGCGGAAAGATGGGATTGACGCGGCTTCAGAGTTTTTAGAGCATCGGCATCCGACTGAGAAGGCTTAGCAATCGCCGCAACCGGGGACAAGCCCTTTGGCCAAGTTTCAAGCCTCTCTGCTTGTAAAGTATTCGTAATTAAATTCACATCTCAGCGCGCCAACAACTCTGTTCTGTCATACTCCTCGCCATGATGCGCTTCATTGCGGGTATATCTCTCGCTTTTCTGACCTGTGTATGCACTGCTCTGCATGCGCAAAATACAACTGCCACGCTCTCCGGAGTGGCGACTGATCCTTCCGGCGGAACTCTGCCCGGAGTGGTTATTAAGGCAACCAACCTTTCCACCAACACAAGCCGCGAAGCAACTACGGATAGTGCCGGCAACTATTCGCTCCCCTTTTTAACAGCCGGTGATTACAAAGTGACCGCGCGGCACGAAGGGTTTTCCACACAGCAAGTCGATACTATCGCCTTGCAAGTCGACCAAGCCGCGCGGCTCGATTTTGTACTCAAGATTGGGAACGTGAATGAGAGCGTGAGTGTATCCGCGTCGAGTGCCTTGTTGCAGACCGAGAATGCCACAGTGGGAACGGTGATCGATTCCGGGAAGATTGTGGATTTGCCGCTTAACGGGCGCAATTTTGTTCAGCTTACACAATTAATTCCCGGCGTTCAGGCTGGCACACCGGGATCCATCACAGTGCGGCGAGGACGCGGGTCCGCAGGGCAGACTGATCCGGGATATGGTTCAACCGGTGCTTCCGCAAACGGACAGCGCGATACGGCAAACCGGTATTTTCTGGACGGAATTGAGTTCATGGATTATGACGCGATGAGCTTTTCTTTCTCGCCTTCTGTGGATTCGCTCTCGGAATTTAAAGTTGAGACCAGCAGCTATGGCGCGGAGACCGGGGGCGCGCCAGGCGCACAGGTGAATATTGTGACCCGTGGCGGCACGAACCGGTTGCGGGGCACGCTTTATGAATTCAACCGGAACGACGCTTTAACGCAAAGCTACGATGCAATCGCTAACAAAGAAGTAACCAGCCCAAGGCTAAACCGCAATCAATTCGGGGCGAACATCGGCGGTCCCGTAGTGTTGCCAAAGCTGTATCGGGGCGAAAGATAAGACTTTCTTTTTCTTCAATTGGGAATCTGGGTACACCGCACAAGGCGTGGTGGGGCAATATCGCATTGTGCCGACGGTCGCGCAACGTAATGGCGATTTAAGCGGATTGACCGATGCCAAGGGCGTACCCATA
>JAABUK010005813.1_pt1 | contig 18873 bp, 12 predicted proteins | sample 5559141 | NCBI WGS metagenome assembly JAABUK01 (sample SAMN10711869, study PRJNA513367) | rock metagenome | isolation source: Antarctica rocks | place: Antarctica: Victoria Land, Pudding Butte nord | collected 2016-01-03 | reverse complement strand
AGGTGGAAGAGGTGGGGGTGAGGAGTGGCCTAGTTAGGTCATTGAAGAGACCGCGGGGGAGAGGGTGGAGCTCGGTCAGGTCGAGGGGGAAGAGGGTTAGCTTCAGGGGCCGAGGGAGGGTGGTTGGGTAGGGTGGGAGGATGGATTTCGCGTCCACGTGGGTTGGTGTAGGTGGCATGGTGGAAGATGGGTTGGGGGACGTGAGAGCATAAATTCGGGCTGCTGCGACGGAGTCGGCGAAGACGTTAAACTCTCCAACGGGTGTAACCTTAACCATGGTCAGCAGATCAAGATATTGACTCTTGGGGCGCGGTAGGTGAACATACGTTGCCTTTCAGATCGATTGCGCCGCCCATGGAGACCACTTCTTTGACCCTGAGAAATGTCTTGGTGTCCTCCGCAGCGGCCAGAGCAAGATTCGTCAATGGTCCCACAGCCACAATGGTGATCGTATCTGCCTCATTCTCTCTCAAGACACGCAAGATCTCCTTGTAAGCTGGCACCAACGATGGTCTAAAAGATGACTGTCCTTCCGCCAGATCGCTATCATCTACGACCCCCGAAATCACCGTATCTGGGGGCGGTCTTGCAAAAAGCTTCTGCCACGTATCGTGGGGCGATAAGTGCGGATGGCTCTCATGAATCCCAGCCAGACCATCCAACCCATGGAAATAATCAGCCATCAACAGCTGTTCATGCAGCGGCTCACTGGCACCCACTGCCACTATCGGCTTGTACTTGGTCATCCCCTCGAAGCCCTCGAGCTTACCGTTCTCCTGTCTCCACTGGAGTTCTTTCTCGAGGATTTGGAAGATGGCGACGACATTGCGTAAACATGAACGCACCTCAACGTTGCCGAATGTTACAGATATCAGTACGACTTCGAGCTCTTCTGCCTTCGCTGATAGTGCTAACAGAATGGCGAAGACATCGTCGATGCCGGGGTCCGTGTCAATAATAATTCTATTCAGGGGGGCCATTTCTGAAGCCGCTTGATTCGAATTGGTGAAGTAAATCTCGTGAAGCGTCGAATGTTTGAGCAAGATGGCCGCCGCACAGAGGTCTAGAAAAGCAGTACATTTTAAGTTGACGGAAAGGAGGATGTTATCATCCCTTGGCATCAACTGGAAAGTGTTCGTTTCGGGGCAGTCTTCCAACGCGATCGCTTCGTGCCGCGTTTCTATCTGTCTGCGTGCGCTTATCACCTTTACATTGAAGGAGAACATGGATGTGGACTGAGTTCTGAACGAACGGCTCTCCAGGCCAGGATAAGCCAGTATCGCGCTTGGAGTGCATGGCTCCGTCTCCAGGCTATGATCAAGGGCATCGTTCCCAAGATAGACATGTTTGTGTGAATGACTTCGTTCATTCTTATAGATTCCCTCCCACAACAGCGAGTAGCCATCCACTTCCAATGCAAACCACCAAGAATGCACTGCCTCCGAGGGCCCTGTGTAACCAACTCAATCTCTCCTCCCTACTGATCATCAGACTGATTGCGATAATCGCTGATCCAAGCGCAGCGACCACCCCAACGATCACTCCAGCCTCAACCTGCACTTTTGCTCTGTGCCGGCCCGTAGCTTTCAAAATGGCAGACATGATTAGCAGGATGAAGGCAATGCCGTAACAGCCCAGGTAAGTGCGGAAAACAGCGATTTCATGAGAATGGTGGACATGTTGGCGCTTGAAGGTATGACGTGGTTGGAAAGGCGATGTTTTACGAGCGCTTGGGGTGGTAGGATGAACTTTTGAGTGAAATTTCTTGGAGGATATAGCTGGTGGATTTGAGCTGTCAGTGTCTGATGAGTTGTCATCAACATCCCCTGTATCTCTCCTACGAACACTGAGCAGAGGTCTGCGAATTCCCTCTTCGGCGTCATGATCGTGGTCGTGATAGCGGGACCGCATTGGTAGCCAGGAAACGATGCGGCGTTTCGTTCGACCAAGGCTTTGATACATGGTGGATAAAGCTTTCGACATTGTTTCTGCGCCGGGAAAAGATGTGGGCTCGTCTGGGTTGACGTAAATCGCGTATGCCTGATCTTCTCGAACTTCATCGCCATCATCGAACTCGTTCCAATATCGTTGAATAGCCTGTCGTTCTTGGCGGGACTTACGCCTTGATGGCTTCCTTTTCGGTGGATGTGGTTTCTCTGTCGCCTTTCGCGTCGAGACTGGCGGTGATGTCGCTGGAGTACTCCTACTCGACTCCTGTATTGAGGTTGCTGATGAGTTGATTGCGCCTGCCGAGAAAGCACTATTAGAGGGTTCATCTGTAGATGATAGCCCCAACGACGCAACTTTGGAAGTGCTCTTCCGTATACTCGTCCTCGTTTGAAGTGGTGGTACTTTCCTTATGTCTCGCTCAAGCAACGGCTGCCACATCGGTGAAGGCATGTCCGAGGTTTTGCAGACAGTGCTGATTGCCTGAGCTTCAATGGAAAATCCTCTGATTCGCTCGACAAGATGCGTGCTGCCTAGAGCTCGGACGATTTCTGGTGTACGTGAAAACTCCCACCGAACCTCCAAAACGGTATGCGGGAAGCTCTGTACATCGGCCGCGTCGTCAGACGAAGGGTTGCCGATTGCCGATTGGTCTATCGAGGACATTGTGATATCTGTATCTATCAAAGCCCAGGTGCCGACCTCGCTCGTATTATTGAGACCTGCAAAGCGAGAACGTGTACATTGAACCTCAGCTAATGGCTTGATGTCTCTGTTCTGTGCAAGCCACTCACGATGGACCAGCAAGCTGCTGTCTCGGACCGATGATTCACAGGTGGATTCTCTTCGGGGTGTGGATGGAGAACTCGAACCGGAGTCAAAGAGCTTGGCAAGGTCTTTGCACTTCATGTGCGCAATATCCACATGACGCTGATTTGGCGCAGCAGAAGGTGACAGATCCGAGGTCACGATGATCGCTTCGGGCTCATTCGTCCAAAGAATGCTCATGGCCAGCATTGAGGAGACTGAGCCAACTAGGTCTTCCGCCTGGCCAACAGTGACAGCTCCATGTGCTTTGATGTACCTGTGCAGATTGTCAAACATGGAGATGTGCGTTCGACCTTTCCACGTCGCTGATCTTACGCTGTCTTGACGTGCTAGAGGCCGGGAGGTGACGGAGTTGTTCCTTGAAACTGAAGGACGAGTGGAACCATCGCGATCTTTCATGTACCGGCGTAGCAGAACAGTCACCTCTTCGAGGTTATCTTTATGGACCCAGTAGGCCGCTCGTCCACCAGCCATGCCAAGTGGTACGCCTAAAAAAGCAGCATCGAACTCCAGCGGCGAAGAATGCAAAAAACCTTCGTGCAGCCGCGATGCAATTGATCTGGATTTTTGCGGAACAGCTACTGAACTTTTCCGATCTTGCGGTACAGCTTGGTCTCTTGCATGGCTACTTGACCGCGACAATGCCGTTAGGCTGGACTTCACCTTAGCCAGACGGTCAAGCAATGGCATAAAGTCCAGGTTAAGCGTGCTCCCTGGTTGATTGAATGTGTCACTGTTCAAGCGCAATTCCAAGCCCGACGAATCGGTCCATTTTCGATATTTCTTCAAAATCTTCCTGAAAGCCTGCTTCTGCGTTGTAACATATCGTGAAAGGGACTGAATGTCTTCACCAACACTTTCCGCTTCTTGTGCTAATTTGGCATATCTTCTTGTGTTCTGCACTGGCTGGGAAAATTGCTCATTCCTCTGCCGACTTAAAAGCCGCGCCTGCCGGTCGATATAGTCCAAGCGTCGGTCAAACTCGCCATATTTGCTTCTCGTGAAGCGATGGACCCGCCCATGTTGCTCGCAGAGAATTGGGAAGAGTTCGTTTTCTAATTTCAACAGGGCGGTCGCTGCGTCTGTGTTTGGTTGACCCGGTATCGATACAGGTTCAGACGTGCCTTTTCCAGAAGTGTGGTTTTTAATCAATTGCTTCACGTCATCGTAATCGACGTTGTCTGGATATGTCAGCTGTGGTGCAAGGCTGGAGGACGAGGACGAGGACGAGGACGAACAATTGGACCATTGAGGAATAGATCTCTGCTGGAGAGTATCGCCAAACTTCATGACTGCGCGAGAATCAATCGCATGCCAAGGAACGATAAAAAAGCAAAAGCTAGGGTATCATCTGCACCGATAACACGTAGACAAAGATGGGTATTGTGTATAGAGAAAGAAAAGCATCGTCCGAGGATAACCGTTGACATTGGCGGCGTTCAACGGACGTGGGACAATAACGGCTCCAACGGTCAAGCTCGAGGAAGGTTCAGACATGCATTGCATCCATCTACCTAGCAAGTTGCAACAGGGCTAAAAGGGATTTCTATTATGCAATTGATCTGCAAGTGCAGACGGCCAACGGGACAGTGGTAGGCGCAGGCGACGTGGACAATTGCTACCCGTATTCATTGGAAGTCTTCCCCTGCTCGAAGGTGCAGCTAATCGAGTTTTCACTGAATGCGCATGGTTGGATATCAGACAAGGGCAACTTGAACATTGTGAATTCGATTGCGCGCAGAATTTGATCGTCAGTGGCGCCACAGTCAGACCCTGCGAATCCTTCCCAAGGATCAAAGCTCCAATGACCCGCATTAGTTAGTGTCCAATCACCAATCTTTTCCAACCTCCTCTTTGCACATGTTCGAGTCAATAATCTCGAAAAGTGGTTGTTGACTACTGGAGAGCCCACGAAGCAAAATGTCTGCAGCTATCACTCTTCTCACCAATGGTAAGACACACCTGGAAGCTCATCAAGATGTAATTGCTGCCTTATCGACATCGTCGCACAGTTTCCTCCAGCCCACCTCTGCATTACATACCGCTGCCGTCCTTGCCGCAAAGAGATTCTTGGATCCTCTTGCCTCCTCTGTGAATGAAACCCAGGAGGTACGAAAGCGAGAAAACAGAAAAAAGCGGAAGAGATTGGACTACAAAGCAGATGCGCTGGGGAAAGGCTTGCAGCTGCGAGAGGTTTATACCGAAGGATTTGGAATTGGGCAAATATGGGAGCAGGCTAAGAGGATAGTAGATGCAGCTATAGAAGAGTCAAAAAGGGATCTAAGCGATATTCAATCCGCGCAAGCACGCGCAGATGGCGTTGAGGAAACGCCACAAGAAGCGGATAGCAATGTGAGAATTGTGCAATTTGACGAGGATGGATTGGAAATCGGCTCGGGTTCGGATGAAGACGACCTCGATAGTGCTGCTGAGGCTAGTCCTGACGGTGAACTCGACTGGGAGGACGAGAAAGTCCAGCAAGAAGGAGCCGACGGAGAAGTTGAAGACGACGAGGACATTCCCAAAGGCGATCTCGAAGGCATACGGGAGTCCGATGAATATTCTGAACCCGAAACAAGACCACAGACCTATGTCCCAGATCCCAACAGGCTGAACGATGGCTTCTTCTCTATTGACGATTTCAACAAGCAATCACAGTTCATGGAACAACAAGAGCAAATGGGTGAAGACGATAACCCTAGCGATGAAGACGAGATTGATTGGGATACGGATCCTCTTTCAACGTCTCTGCCTCCCAGATTGGGGAAGACGAAGCTGGAAGCTGAGGAGAACACCAACAGCGAAGATGGCGGCGGTTCCACATTCGGCATGGCAGACCTGGATGGTTCATCGGAAGACGAAGACAATGGTAACCTAGACCTGGAAGACAATATGCCTGGTCTGGACAACACCAACGACGTCCAGTATGCGGACTTCTTCGAGCCACCGGCGCAGAAACCCTCAAAATCAAAGCGCATGCGTGCTCTTCCGAAAACCCAACCGCCACCCCGCCCTGCTGGGAACGGGGAAACTCCCGAAGACATAGACAACGATATGCAACGCGCCATCTCCGACGTGCGCCGTGATCTCCTTGACTCCGAAGACGAAGCCTCTTCAACTGACCATGACGACAACGAGGATCAACCTATCAGACAGCCTACCACCAAGAACCTCTCCACCCACGAGAAACAACGCGCCAAAATTGCCGCTGAGATCCGCCGCCTCGAAGCCGCCGCCGTCTCCAAACGCGACTGGACACTCAGCGGCGAAGCCCGCGCCGTCGACCGCCCCGTCAATTCGCTGATCGAAGAAGATCTCGAATTTGAGCGCGCCGGCAAACCAGTCCCTGTCATTACAGCCGAGGTATCAGAGGAGATCGAGGCGCTGATCAAGCGACGGATTGTTGCTCGCGAGTTTGACGAAGTAGTCCACCGAAGACCAGATGCTCTTGGTGCCGCTGGCTCTGCCCGGAGAGGGAGGGTAGAGCTCGACGATACCAGACCAAGTCAGGGGTTAGCGGATGTATACGAAGCCGAGCACCTGAAAGCCACGGATCCGGGATATGTGGACAAGCGTTCCGCGACGCTCAAGAAACAGCATGACGAGATTGCGAGGTTGTGGAAGGACGTATCTGGCAAGCTCGACGTGTTGAGTAATCTGCATTTCAAGCCAAAGAGGGCGGAGGTTAGTGTGCAGGTTGTGACCGATAAGCCGACGATCAGTATGGAGGACGCCAGGCCTGGTGCTGCGGAGAGTGGTGGAGCAGAGAGTAGGCTGGCACCGCAGGAGATCTACGCGCCCGGCGAGGAGGGGAAGGCGAGGGGGGAGGTCATGGGTAAGGGTGGGATGGCGCGGAGTAAGGAGGAGATGACCAAGGAGGAAAAATTGCGGAGACGACGGAGGGAGAAGGAGAGGGCGAAGAAGCAGAAGGGGCGTGAAGCCGCGGTGTCCCAACAACAGTCAAGTAAAAGGGGAAGGAACGAAGGCAAAGCACAGGACAAGCAGAATATCCTGGATGAGCTTCGGAAGGGCGGTGTGAAGGTGATTGGCAAGCGAGGTGATGTAGAAGAGATTGCCGGGAAGAAGAGAAAGGGGCAGCGAGAGGCGGAATCACGTGGTACAGCGTATAAGCTGTGAGAGGGAGGGAAAATGCGTCGCCGATGGTGGAAGAATACGTCCAAAATCTGGCTATTTCTTATCGGGTGAGATGATCGATGAAAGTTGCAACGCCAAGATCTTCATCTGAGTAGTTTGGCTCTCCTATCAAGCCCACCAGTTTTTCCTCACTTCTTCTTCTGCGTTTCCCTGCCTGACGACCATGCATCCTGATGTGGAACCTGCAAACCCTGCCTTAATCCTTGTTTGATATTCTTCTGACCTCGTACAGGTATATGCCTTCCCTCCTGTCTCGGTCTTGCTCATCATAGTTGCTATCAACAACCACAAAATGCTTCTTCATGTCTTTGATAAACCTCCAGTCCGCTTTCCTTCTTTTTTTGAAGCAAAAGTAGCACACCGTCTTGGGTCCTAGCAGCTGATGCATGGTCTGTAAGAGTAGCGGAAAGGCGGGTTCGAAATAGACGCAATCGGCCGCTAGAACGATGTCTGGGTAACGCCCATCTATCAGTGATGCAGGAGTGGACGGATGCTTCTCTACCGGCGAGGAAATTTGGGCGCCCCAGTCCAATATTTCTGCGGTGACTTTGCTCTCCAGAGAATTCAAAGCAATGTTCTGGTGCATCAGGCTCAGCATGGGCAGCTGATCGGTGATGATTATGGGCTTGGTTGTTCGACAGCCTCGCGCGACAGCCAGACCAACCAGTCCACCTCCGGCTCCGAGTTCGAGACTGAAAAAATGTCAACATGAGTCGCAGGAATGGACCACAAAGGTTGCGCAACGTCTAAGGATGTCATACCTACATGGTCTTGTCCGCGAGTTCATCCGAGTGATGCCGCAGCATGTATTTTGCGAGTACTATCCCTGCAGGCCACAACTGTCCGCCACATCCTTCTTTTAGGTCTTCATGAAGCAGAAGTGGCGGTTCCAGAAGGTCGTCGAGGGACACTGCGGCAGTGCCGGGAGATTTGTTGACGCGCCCAGGCACCAAGGACTCCAGACCGGACAGTGGGTCGTTCTCGGGCGACGACGGCTGGGACCCGACTTCTCCGGCCATTTGAAGGTTATCGCCGTTTGAAGGTGGAAGTTGGATCCCATTTTGGTCCTCTCAGGTTTCTGAACCCGCCAGATCTTATCTAATCATTGAGTGGCCGGTCAAGCTCGCCATTGGCGGGAGCTCCCCATCCGGGGTAAGCTCCAGCAGCAGCAGTCGCATACCGGTGCTGAAAGTCAGCATCAGGATTAGTTCAACGACATTCATATCGTCGCAGCAGTTACGGCGTGAAGCATAAGGGTGCAGTTCCGCCCAGTACAAGACGGGGATCAAACGCTCCTCGGCAAGAATAGCTAGCTGCTTGTTGCCCAGGGGCACAGCCATCGAGAATGACATCATCCTAGCATCGTCGGACAGGACAATACGTGTACTGGCACTGGTACGGAAATACCGCGTACGGTCGGCCAACATCCCACGGGGCTCCGGCAACTGGTCTTTTGGTCTGGCATTAACACACATTAAAGTACAGAAGATGGCGTGTATTCGTAAACCAGCCAAATTGCTGTGCATGTTACGGACGGCTTTTCCGCTTACCAGTGAGAATAAATGGGGAGTTGATGCCGTCATTGTTCCCTGCCTTGCTCCTACGTCAAGCCACTTTCCTGCTGCCAAGACCAATCCAGCTTAGACCCGGCCGAGCGAGGTCACACCTCCCTTGAAAAAGCTTTCAACCGCTTCTCACCTACTCACTCCATCATCATACTGCACCTCCAAAGAAGATCCCATCCATCAGAGGAACTTCGCATCTTCTCCACCTCTCACACTTGCACCAAAATCACCACAACCCCATCACAATGGCCACACTCAACTGTACGTCCCGTCGCGACTCAGCGTTACGTCAACAGAGATCAACTCGACCTCTGCCATCCCTCGTCACCCATAATTTACTATCAGACAGAAATTTCGAAGGAGACAAGCTAATATCCCTTTCTACTCAGATCTCCCATCTGTCAAGCCGTCGGCTATCGCCCTCGGCACCGTCTTCACCCACACTTCCTCCCTCGCTGTCTTGGCTCCTCTGTTCGGTGACACCTACCACCGAGCCCAAGCCGCAAACTCCAATGAAGAATTCTTCAAGTCAAAGGAGGCTGCCACTGCCGCCGCAAGCTGGGGCTCTTCTCTTGCAGGATCTGCTCTTCAGACGTATGGTGTTGCCGCCCTCATCAATGCCACAGGCACACTGAGCTACAAAGGTGCTGCTTACCTCGGAAGCTTGATCTTTATGGCCAGTGCTGCTCCAAATGTATGTCAAAATTCACTACTTCGAGCTCATACCCATGCTAACGCGAATTCTAGATCATCGCACAAGTCGTCACCGAGAAGCGCCCGATGGATACCGTCGCCGTCACGGTTGTTAGCCGCGTCTTCGAGACTGTTGGCCTCAGCTTGTTCCTCACCTACTGGGGCACAAGAACCAACCCCTTTGACTAGATGGTCAAGCTAGATTCAGGAGTCTGCGCAACACGCGGAAAACGGACGCTGGCTATCGCATGCGGGCGATCTAAGCTGAGCTAGATTAGTGGATATTGGAGCCTCTTCTCAACTTGGTGCATAAATTGTAGCAGTCTCCTGATTGTATCAACAATAGTTCAATGCAAACACAAACCAGAACGCGTGCGATTCTATTGTGACCTCGAAACTGACATATGGAGTATTTCTTCGCGATTTACACCCTGGAATATCCGTTAATCTGATTGACCTTTTCGAGCACTATTACAAACAAAACTTCCGAAGCCAGGTGCAGATACACAACAGAGAAATGCACATTGAGATCCTTGACTTAGATCACGCCATTTGACCCCACACCAACTGAGCTCTCCTCTGACGAATACACTTCAGGAAAAACAACCGCGTATAAGGATCAACACAGAATGTCAGTCAATCATTTACCTTCTCCATCTGAAGAGAAGAAGATAAGAGTATCAACCCAACACTATCCGCTTCGGACAGCACTGTCGACTAAATGTTGATCTATCCCCTATGGTGCCGTAGCTACCTATCATGGAGTGACCAACTAGCAGGAAAGGGTATCAATACACCGTCAGTGTGACTGACACACTTACTTCCTCCGTCTACCGGCCCTTCCTAGGTGCTATCTGACTAGTTAGTTAGGCACCAGAAGCCCCGGCGGAACTCCCCACCCACCCTGTTTTCTCCGTGGCGCGGCATGGCATGGCATGGCATGGCAAGGGTCTCTAAGACTGTCTATTTCACTGTACCTATCGGAAGGTGATAAACTTGTCTACTTTGGACTTTCGCACCTTGAAAATTCGCAAGTGGGTGACTGATCATCTCTCTTTCTGATTGCGGACGGGATATTCACGTAATGCGTTCTGCTTATGTGGGAGGAGGAGGAGGAGGAGGAGGAGGATGGAAGTGAGGTGGGAGAAGGGAGATCTGATTTGGGGGATAGGATTCCGTGGGGAGATGATGTATCTGCTGAGGGAAGGAGTTGGAATTGGATGGGAGGTAGTTGACTAGTCAGTGAGAAAAGGATGCGGATTAGAAGGGATTTTGAATATCAAGAACAATTTCTAGCCCCAAAAAAAACCCCTCTTTGAGGAAGAGCGAATAAGTAAAAATGGGGCCAAAGGATGTTGTGTGATATATCTATATATGTGATATCTATATATATGACAAGATAAAGAATTCTCATGATGGTCCGGCTGTCTGTTGATCTCCAGACCAACTAACTTCAGGATTACAAAACATCGTCACCTCCTCCCCACTCTCTCTCTCTCCCCCCCGGGTTCCACACGAATAAAATCCCCCCCCCCCTGCCCTCTGTAATGGACATCTTTTACGATCTTCTCTTTCTTGGATTGTTTGAACGATGACTAGTTAGTAGAAATCGAGATGACGGGGATCAAAGTTACTAACTAACTAGTTAGTGACACTGATTCATCAAAAGTAATAGGCAATTTTTCTTCTCTCTCTCTCTCTCTCTCACCCACGTTTACAACTTCACGAACAATTGTTTGTTTACGTTTTAGGGACACGTTTGATGGGTTGGAGAAAACAATGTTTGACCCACTGACCAGTAATACGTGAATAAATTGAATAGAGATTGACCAAGTTCTTCTATCCAGTTGTTTGCGTCCACCATCTGAATTTTGGTGGGTGTGTTTGTGTGTGTGTGTGTGTGTGTGTGTGTGTGGGGTGAATTTCTCGAAGTTTTAGGTCTAGATTTTTAAGAGTCACTGTGCTGGTAGGGTAATTGGTGGTGAGGCATTCATACAGTTCTGCTCTCGGAACGTTCAAGTCACTACTAGTAGCTCAAGAACGACGCCAAGACCTTGGTAGAGGCAGAAGACTTCGCTAAAACGTCCATTGTACAGAAAAGAGTCTTGGCCGCCCCCTCTTCACGGGTTCTTGTTGTATCCCACGTCAAACCTGGTGACGTAGCCACACTGCAAAAGACTGGGATCATACGGTAGATTATCCAAGGCGCAAGCACCACCGTCGAATCCCGGGCCAGCACCGGGTCAAACACAATGAAGAAGAAGAAGAATTTGCAAGTCGGATTTGATTTGAGGTGCATATCGCTCACACCGGGAAAGTTATAGTATCTATTGTAGGTACAACCCTTGCCGGGTCCAAAAACTTTGGTGTAGGTCCTGACGACGGAGACGGTGGCTGTGGCGACTGGGGGGCTAGAGGTGGTGGTCGTGGTGGTCGTGGTAGTCGCCGCGATGGGTTTAGTGAGCGTTTCCTTCTCAGTGAAGATGACAGTTGAGGTAGCCGTGACAGACTGAACGACAGTACTGACGGAGGTCGAGGTTGTCGTGGTGGCAGGTATCGTGATGGTCTGGGTAATGGTTCCATTGACTGTCGTTGCTACAATGGACGTGGCTAGCACTGTGCTGGTCGACGCAGGCTTGCGAGGCCAGACTCAGGCCGATGCTGTAAAGTTCCCTGGAAGAGTCGAGGTAGACATCGCCAACTCTGGGAGCGGCTCGCTTTCTTGTAGACTGGAGTTGCAGTCTGTACAGGACTAGATGGTGAGGAAGGACATGTTAGTCTCTGGCTTCGTACCGAATGCATTGAATTGAATGATTCCAATTGGGCAAAAGGAGGCATTCACTTAAACTGGAGTCGTTGTGGTCGGATTAATTACTGTTCTCGTCAAAGTAACGGGCTGAGTCGTCGCTGTTGCTTCAACAGTCGTAGTGACTGTGCTTGGAATGGTTGTTGTCGTGGTGTCAGTGCTTGTACTCGTTGTCGTCGTGTCAAATCGAGCTGTGCTGGTGCCCTGAGTGACTGTGACTACCGTATTACCCGTCAACAAGGTCGGGATCGTCACTATTGTCGTGGCTGTTGTCGTCACGGTGCCAGGCTGAGTGAGATGTAATAGCTCTGTGCAGATTTGGCTCCCAGCTGACGAGTATCCGGTGAGGATCTTGTCGATGATGACAAGATCAATAAGGGTGCAAACAGGATCAGCCCGCTTCTCGAGATACCTAGCATAGGGTACTGCTGATGCAGCAGAATGGAGACATTTCGTGACGAGAGTGAATATGCCCCCGAGCACTGTCGTCTTGGACACAGATGGCAGCATCATTGTGAGCGCGTATTGCTAATGGAAAGGTCGAACAAATATGGGATGGAGCTCGGCTCAGAGGGATACGGCAGAAAGATGCAGCTTTATCAATGATGTGACTTCTGGTCCCGTTAGCCTATCGCTTTCTAGGACGTCTCTGTTGCGGTTCCGAGTGCTGCGCCGAACATGACTTTCTTCCACGTTTGGCTAAGGGCGAAGTCCAAGACAAAAGAGTGCAACCAAGGATATTATTTGACACTTCGTGGGAAGGGCAAAGTGACTCAAAAAACAGCCACAATCACAAACTTTGGATGATTAGAGGCGGAGTCTGGGAGACTTCAGAGCCTTCTCCTGTACCTTCCTAATACTCTGTCTCATTGCATAAAAGGTCGTTTAGTCTCATTCCTTCCCCGTGGTTGCGTCTGAGCTCGGGGGCGCCAAATAGCAGATAAGGTCTTAATAAGAAGAATCAAGGATGCTCCTAGCTATAGTGAAATTGTCAAATCGGAAAGTCGAAAAGCAGACGAGAGGAAAGCTGTCTTTCAGCGGGCTGACCATACAGACCCAAGTGGTCTGTATGGTAAAGAGTACAAGGCACGCGAGCACATTTAGGCAGACGCCTTGTATGAGCTTTTATGTGAAGCAGCCATACAGTACTCTTTAGAAGCTTGCCATTCCCTGTTGATGTTAAACTCATTGTTCTGTGCTTTGGCAGATCAAAGCAGGTTGAAGTCCTGCTGCTAGCACAGGCGGAACGCAAAATATAGTTTCATACGGAGAACACCAGAGGTACTCCGTAGATCCAATGTAAAGAGCATCAGGCCCAGATCGATCCGCGAGGGGATTTCTGGGGACGGGGTACACGAAGGCGTGGCTGAGAAGTGTGGACTTGCCCGACTGGGAAGTTCTAGTTGAACAACGCTGCCAATAGGCTGACATTTTCGACCAGTCAAGATAAAAGTCTCTCAAAAGTATCGAGTAAAGTGCATCTTCAGCTCCACCACGTTTGAGGAGGTCTAGAGCAATGAGACTGAGGTGGCTTGAAAGGGCTGATGTCGTGTGCTGCATGGTGGAATAGACGAGCTATGCCAAGACACTTTACTAGACACTGACTAGCTCTCTATTCAGCACCTAGTCTACTCGTGACGGTGAGCATTGAGACCAGCCACCACTATTCAAGAGATCGACAGGGTGGGGTGCGCTATCACTGCCAGTAGGCTCCTGCTGCAGATGACCATTGTCTTTGAAGTTTAGACACTTCCCTCGTGGGTTTCGATATGCATTTTCTTTCCTCCGGCAGAAACGTTGGAAAGAACGAGGACGACGAGAGTGGTTCTCCAGGCTGGTTGTCCTCATTACTATTGCGTTATTGAATACTGCGAGCTTTGGCAGTATTGTTGATAGAGCAGGATCTATTCAAGACTTAGCTATCCAGATTGAGCGCGAAAGTAAAGCGATTAGGTTTACCACATTAGAAAGCTTGATATCTAGGGGAAGAAATCATTAGGAAATGAGATTGCAAAATCATTCATGGATATGATTGTTTCAAATATTTGTAGCTAGTAATTATCCTGGAAAGCATCGTTCCTGTTATACAGTACACCAGTCCAAAATAGCAGATATCCAGGGTATCAAGTTATTGTCAACCTATCATACAAGCAAAAGTCATCATGCTTTCCCTTCATACTCGGTGTATCCCACGGAATCCAGCATCAGCCAGGCTTGTTCAGCGAGCAACGCAAGCTAGCTTTAATAGACTCGTCGAGACCCTCGTCCGTCGGTCCCATGCATCCTTCTCGTGCCTGCAGCTTTCTGGCCAGGCCTTCTGGTGATGCTACCTTTGAGCTTCAATATCGCACCAGACACTTTGTCACCAAGAGATGGTCTGCGACTTTGGTGATGTACCGGCGCTGTTGTTGCAATCACTGGTTGGGTATGTTGAGTACGGCGAGAGTGGCGAGCGGTTCGTGTTGTAGCTGTGGTGTGTGTGCGAGCCCTGCGGTGGGTGAGGCGGGACAAGAGAGAGGGTTTGTGCGTGTAAGTGGGTTGGGTTGTGTGGGTTGGTTGAGAAGTATGAGTTGTGTGGTGAGCACGGTGAGATCTGGTGAAGGCCATAGTAACAGTTGACTTGATGTTGTGTGCGTGACTAGTTGTAGCTTGTGATGTTGAACTTTGGTATTTCAATTATGGAGGAAGAACAGCTCTTCGCGGATGGATCGATTGTGAACGTGATGGAGGTGACTGACCAGATTTGCTAGACTTCACATTTGTCTTTATAGAACTATTCTTAACACAGTCGCAACACCTTACCTTGGCTACACAAGCCAGCTTCCTGGCCAATGTGATGTCAGTGGTGGTGTCAGAACGAGTATTGCATCCCACGCGTCAGCTGAATCGACGATCATTTGTGAACAGCATCGCAGTGCCGCCAAATGACCAGAACATGATTTCGCTGGAACATGCGATGTTGATCATGCCCTCCGACTCGTCTGCCTTGGTTTCGCGGCTTGAAGAAACTTGAAAAGGGAGCTCATCTTGTTTCGGGGAACTGTCAGATTGAGGCGGATCGGCAGAGCAGACGCCACAGAGAGAGAGTATGCCACTGGAAGCCCAAGATGGTCCCTGACTATACGTCATCTGGGTGTCTGAGTCGATCTTCGGGGCCTGATTTGATCGCCCGGCCTGCTGGTCGCATTCTTGGCACTGATCCGCAACCATAATTCGGTGCCAAGACTGCCACCAATCTTGGCAGTGGGCCTTGGCCTGTGCTAGTCGATTCCAGTAGCTCTTCAAAGCTCAATCCTTCCAGCTCTCGTTCATCCAAGACGGTGCCCTGAACAGCCGTTGCTGTCATCTCTTTCCTCCTCCCTTGCCTTCTCATCGACACATCCAAGCTTACTCTGGTCTTTGCGGGGCTCGATCCAGAAAACTATCCAGAATGATGGCTGGTTGCAGACGGTGGAGAGCCCAAGCATCGCCATGAGAGCGCTTGAATTGTGGCTACACCTTGTGCACAACTGTAGACTACGGAATCTTCAGAAATTTGCCACGACTTCATTGCAAACCCCGCGATCTCGAGTCAACCTTTTCGATCGTAACTTTCTTGGTTCGCTTTTTAATCCGCGTCTCAGCAGTCATCGAACGCTTTCGCAAAGGCCGAGAAATGTATAGTAAGTCCGACTGTCATCAGCACGTGGAAGATCTGGTGCGATGGGCCCCACAGATTTAAAACAACTGGTTTCCATGCCTCTGGGATTCTGGTCTATAGCAGACGTCAGCAGGCGATGGTATGGACTTGCAATAGCGAGAAATGTTTGACAGACACCGTACATAGTAACAGCGGTCAGGTAGACGACAATAGTCCATGCGTGCCTTGTTGCCCCAGCCTCCACATTCATCTGGCGATAATCATGCTGAAAGCAAGCATATATTATGGGATAAAACGCTGACGATGCCATGAAAGAAAACAGAAAGCCTCGGAGGGGTCGCCATGCTGGTTGACGGAAAAAACGCCGCACAAAGAGGACTAAGATTGCTGCAGTCAATTGAGCGATAAGATCGAGCTGTTGATGGCTGGTGTCAGCACAGTTTATGGATTTGTTCTTTGAAACCCTTTGACGAATACTTGTTCAGAACGTTTTGGTGCTTTTATCTGCACTTGGGAATGTGTACCACATCGCAGGTGGGAAACATCCAGCAGTGACGGTGCTTATGCCAAGGGGACCCAGCCGGTGATAAACGTCATGCACTTCATGAGAGTGGTTCGAGAACGCGTGATAAGCTATTGAAAGACCGAAGCATAGGGCACCGCCCAGGAAATACAGCCCAACGACGGTCCAGTCGTCACCATTGGCGTTCGGATAGTGCTCTTTTGCGTAAGGTTAGAATATAATTGGGAGCACAATCATCCATAGTGCTGCCAACAAATGACTATAGATATTGCCGGTCTCATTGTGAACGTAGAAGCAGCTGCGAATGGAGTGGGGGAAAACGTCACTATTTACAATGCACATAAACTCGGACGATTACAGATATTCGGAAACATCCTGCCGGTCTAAAGCCTCGAATTCGTAGGCAATATGGACGAGGATGTCAAATCTGACGGACGGAGACGTTGTTGAATTGAATCAAAAGGACCGCGGCCGCGAGTGGCCGCACTGACAAAATATTTTTATCGATCTGACATGAAGGAGGGGCGTTAATTTGAACAGACGCAGCCTAGGAGCCTCCGTTTGCGCTGAGGGTCTTTTACATGCTGACCAGTGTCACGTGGCACATTGTGAAGGAGCTGGTACCACGTATTGTTCCTCGATGCTCATCCCTTTAGATGAGAAGAAATGCCTCCGTTGTCAACCTTCCGGAAGCTGGAGTAGCTAGAGAATGGTGACGAAGATTTGAATTTTCTCAGGCCGTATGCCCGTAGGGCGGCCTTCACTACATTATGGTAAGAAGTTGTCTGAGTATTTATCACCCTGTTACCATTTGTCTTCGATATACCTATTTATGTCCACCTAAGGTTCTGCTGTAGAGATTTTCAGTTGATCACAATTATCACATTCTCCCCTTTGGCTTCTTCGGGAAGTTCGTCCAGATTCATCAAATCATGCATATATGTGTTGCCCAGAATTTGGGTAGATTCGAGTTTATAGCGGAGCAAGTAGAGCGGCCCGGCTCCGTATAAGATAGACACAACGTCGCCCGCTTGTGTCTCTGGTGGGCCCATTCCAATACGGCCGCTTTTGGTGCTGAAGAATTTTCGTCCCCGAGAAAGATCTATAAGACGACTGAAGAACATATATGCCGCTGCCATAACATATTCGTCCGCTTCCCTGTGTGGCATTGATTCCTGAATATCTTGCCAAATGGAAACATTGCGGTTATATGCTTGATGCATCATATAAGGGTTGTCCCAATATTGCCTGAGGGAACCCTCACACAAAGTGAGCACGTAGGAGATAGGTATCTCACCGTGCTGTGGATAGGTCTGTCTGAACAATGCAACACACTCGTTGTGCCAAGCAAGATTTTTCGTTGCATCCTCCATGCTTGGCGCGTCATAATGTTGCTCCATGTCTGACCAGCAGAAAGTACAACTCACCACTTCACAGACTACGTCCACTGAGCACCCGGGGGCAAAGAGGTCGTCACAGTCTGGCTCAAACCAGGCTCCACGTAGATTCTCTAATTCTGGTGCAGTGCCAATACCAGCTTTCCACTCTGGGGGGTCATAAAGTTTCCGGTTTTGAGGGGCGTCGAAATCTGGGCACCAGGAAGGAAGACCGGGATTCTTCTCTTTCCCTGAGAGCAGGCATAACAACCCAAGTGAACTGTCCTCTTCGATGCAAGCTTTTCCACAATCTATATAGAGTCTCAGTGACGCACTTGGACCTTGCTGGGAGTAGTCCACACTGATCCTTTCACGCAGGTGCGACGAGGCTAACCCAAGCATACCATAAACACGGTCTCGTGGGTCTGTCACGGCCTTTCGTTGGGCGATATCCAGCAGCCACACCGATTTGAAGAATGCTTCTCTGTTCGATCTCTTGGCTTCGACTGCCCCATTCATCTCCTGGACTCCCATGATAGCTTGCACCCCAGAACTGAGATTTGGATAGTTCACTGCGGACGGGCTGAAGATGGAAGTCCGAGCGATTGCCCTTGTCCCGTCCATGAACTCGTCCCAAGTGAGCATTTTTGAACCGCAAACAACCTGGCGCCTTCGAGCGAGGACAACTTCCTGAAACACCCACAGACGCTGGAAGTACTTCCGACAAAACAGCGACCCAAGGGCACACGGTATCTGGTCGTCTGTATTTGCTAGACCGTACTTCTGGAGTGTATCTTTCCTGTTCGGATATTCTGATAAGTTCTCGTGCGAGAACAGGGTTATATTTCCAGACAGGGCACGCATCGTTTCCATCGCAAGATCGCTGTCGGAGACGGCTGGACCAAGCCACACAACAACCTCTACCGCAAGACTGTACAAGGGCCCCATCTTCCGTACTTGATCGGCTTTTTCCAAATCGTCGCGCTGATTGATACATATGGCATCTATCCATAACGGTAACTCTTCACCAAGGCTCAGGATAATCGTCGATGATAACAGCTCGTGGACGCTGCTTGTGACCGATAAAGTCTTTCCGTTGCAATTGATAGTTTCAGTCAGAGCTGGTGAGCCCCAGGCGTAGGAGACAGCACGAAAGCGAAGATGATCGTCAATCAGTACGCTATGCAGTTTATACACAGCTCCGCTGCGGAGACGCTTAACTTGTAAAACGCGAATATGCCCTTGAGGCAATGAGGAGTATGAGAAGATAGTCTCCATATCTCAGACTGCGATATGGAAGATGCTTGCAATCGTCCCTGCTTCCGTGCTAGCGGAATTAG
>JAABUK010005812.1_pt1 | contig 18873 bp, 29 predicted proteins | sample 5559141 | NCBI WGS metagenome assembly JAABUK01 (sample SAMN10711869, study PRJNA513367) | rock metagenome | isolation source: Antarctica rocks | place: Antarctica: Victoria Land, Pudding Butte nord | collected 2016-01-03 | reverse complement strand
TCTGGTGCCTCCAGTGATGCCAGTAGCCATGGAGCGCTTGCTGAACTGCTTGAGCCAGGCCATGCTCGAGCAATGCCCAGGCAGGTCGCAGCAACAGCTCTGAAGCAACCCCAGCCTATGACCATGCAAGCCTTTTACCTTACACAAACTTTTCACTGTGCTGCTTAGGCAATCGTCAGTTGCCGCTGTCAACCGCTTTGGTCACTGCGGATGTTGTCAGGCATGATCAGGACTCGAAGGCAACATTGCTGACTTAACAGCAACACTGCTGATTGTAGACATAAGTCGTCTTGCACCATGAGATCTGCGCCAAATGTCGTGCATAATTAGATCTACGTCAAATGCAACATCTGGGGGAGCTTTCACAGCAACAAATTTTCTGACCCACAATGCAATGCAGATAATCACACACATGCACAGTGTGGCTGCCCATGTCTGTCGCTTCTTGTGATGACAGTTGGCTGAATACAGAAGCTTGGTGCACTGCGGAATTATCCGACCATGGCATCTTAGATACAAAGCTACAGCGCAGCACGAGAGGCAAGTGGTGAGAATGTCAGTCTGTAGGCTATAGCTGAACAGGAAACGCCTGCCATGATGGGCAGCAGCTGCAGCAGACACTTCTGGAGGGAGGGACAGGGCCAGGCGCAGATGAGGAGCACATATCAAGCGGGATATCTGTCAGTATGCTGCCCAGCAAACCAATGAATGCATGACCAGCCAATAAATGATGTTAAACCAGCCAATGAATGCATGATACCTACAACGTTTGCATTTGTTCATAGGGTCATACACAGATCATCCACGCCAAGCGATCTGTAACTGCCATTGTACAGGTGTGTGTACACAGCCTGCCCTGTTGAGCATGACTGCACAAGAGGCATCACACCTGGTTGGGATGATGGAAAGCAGCGACAGCAGCTGCCATGGCAGAGCAGGAGGCAGCCAGTTGGGAGTAGACCAGCTGGAAGTCTGCCAGCACCCCCACACGCTCCAGCAGCACACACAGGCTGCCCTGATCCAGAAGAGGCGCTTCTCCTGCAACAGACAAGCAACAACCATGATGAACTGGCATTAGGGCACGCACAGGCTGCCCTGATCCAGAAGAGGTGCTCCTCCTGCAGCAGGCCAACAAGCTGGGCTAGGCACAACGACCTTGACTGTCCAACAGGAGTGCTTCTCCCGCAACAGGCAAACAAGCTGGGCTAGGCTGAACGACCATGATAGAGTGCAGGCTTTTGATGCTACAGCAGCACAGACAGGCTGCCCTGATCCAGAAGAGGTGCTTCATGATCATTCAGCCTAGCCCAGCTTGTTTGCTTGATGCAGGAGAAGCACCTCTGTTGGGTCACGCTACCCCGTGCAAGCTGCAGGACCACTTCATCATGGTCGTTGCGCTTAGCCCAACTTGTTTGCTTGCTGCAGGAGAAGCACCCTGACCCAACAGAGCTGCTTCTCCTGCAACAAGCGAATGAGCTGGGCTAGGCTCAGTGACCCATGATGGAGTGAAGGTTTCTGATGCTGCTGCTGCATATACGAAGTACCCTGACCCAACAGAGCTGCTTCTCCTGAAAACTGCGTGTGCGTTGGCTAAATGACCATGATAGAGTGCAGGCTGTTGACGCTACTGCAGCAAGCATGGAGTACCCTGATCCAAAAGAAGTAATTTGCCTGCAACAAGCAAACAAGCTGGGCTAGGCTCAATGACCATAAAGACCTGCAGGCTATTGATTGTACTGCAGCACACGCAGCCAGCGCGGTTCCAGCAAAGGCGCTCTTCTGTACTGTTAGACTCGGCTCTTTGTGCCAGCGTCATAGGATTCCCAGCCAAAACTTGCGATTTTGAGCAGCTTGTTGTACCAGCAGTGCATTCAGCTGATGATTTTGGGAGTTTATATGGACAGCCACTGTTCAAGCAAATCACTCAAGCAATGCAGATCTGTGCAAGGCCAATGCCTTGTGATCTGCTGATGCATGCATGCATGCACAAAGCCAGGGTTTGAGTGGGCTTAAAGATCAACTTTTGCAAGATCTGCTGTGCTCTGGTGGTATAATAGTGTACACTGCAACTGCAGGTCTGACTTGTCTGCCCTGCATTGGGTATCAAATGCAGCACTCTGGAGGTCAAAAATTTGTGTCATCTGTCGACGCTCAATCACAGTGGCTGCTGCGTGTGAGCCAGACAACATACCTTCAAGGACAGACTCCAGCGCAGCAGCTGTGAGAATGACATGGTCCAGCGCATCTGTTGCCGCTGTCCAGTGCTGCAGCTGTGTGGTGTGATGTACAGGGATCCAAAGCTCAAAGCGCGTCTCTTGCATCAGCCTCCTTGCCTGCATGTCATGCACGCTTGTTTCATGTACATACAAAAATTCAAAAACGTGTCTCTTGCATCAGCCTCTTTGCCTGCATGTCATGCACGCATGTTTTGTAATTCGTACAATTCAAAGACGCTTGGAAAAGCCAGCTAGGGATGTCTTGCTCCAAAAGGCACACCAGAAACATTGTGTCTCAACACATGCCAGCCGCTCAAATGGCTTAGGATGGTTTGCATTGTACATTGGAAAGGACATGCATGCAGCCATGCAGTACCTGGATTGCTGTTTTGTGCTGGTATGCAGGTCAGCAGCAGCGGCAGCAGTAGCTGCAGCGTTGAACACCTGTCATGGCTGCTAAGGAGCAGGCTCGGAGTCTTGACATACCTTAAGAACAGCAGGCCTGAGACTGTTAATGGAGGTGAAAGGGCGGCCATGGTCATGCACCAACCCATGGCGTCCAGGATCAGTCTCCTACAAAACAGACGTTGCAATGTTTGATTGAGCAGCCATGCCTTTCACATGACTGCTGCGAGCAATGTGATGTCTGTGCAGGTCAGATGTCTCCTGCAAAGTGGAAGCTGCAAGGCCTGAGTGAGCAGCACTGGCTTCCAGATGACTGTAGCCAGCCATGCAAAGGCTTAGCAGATCATGTGGGTTGAACATGCCCTTACAGCATAGGCTGCGGTCAGCAAGATGATTTACCCAAGCCAGCCCAATGGTGGTCTGTTTGGTGTGAATGGGATATGAGACCCAGCTCAGTTTGCCTGGAACCAGCTTGCATATACACCAGGCTTCTAGGCTTGCACATTGTCAACACAGAGGAGCGCATCCGCTTGTGTCTGCACCCCACTCAGAGTAGCTTTTGACGCATTCGAACCCTAAGCTGCCCAGTAAAAGCAGGTGCACATGCAGCATTTGTGGGCAAGGATGTAGGTCTCAGATCTTGCCTCCATGATGCCCTGGCGTATGCTTTCAGCACTGGGTGCCACTACTGGTGTATGATCTTCTGGCTCCTGTTTTCCAGAGCCTTTCTGATCTGCGGCTGCTTCTGCTGTGTTGCTGCTTTGCTCTTGCAGCTGCTTCTGACAATGATTGTGCCTGGCTTCTGTAGGGCTGTTTGTATCTGTGCTGGCAGCGGGACTGCACATGCTGATAGGCTGCAGGATTGGGCCAGAAGTGACTGCATGCATCAGAAACAAATTGTGGCACACCAATCAGCCCCACAGAGGCAAACAACATGCACATGACAGACAAAAACAACAATATGTTATTTGCTTCCAGGTGTCACATGCCTGTGACCACTGAGATGGCAAGCTGCAAAATATGGCAGTTCAATATATGGTGTGTATTTTCCACCTATGAAATATCAACTACACATGCCAAAAACATTGCAGGCCTGCATTGTGCTGCATGTGTAGCTCATACAACCACTCATATGCGAAAACTATGTCTTTCACTAGGATAATCAAAATGTCATCCAGAGTACCTCCCTGTTTTGCACTGCATGTGTGGGTCAGGCTTATGCAGCAGTGCAAAAACTGAGATGCAGTGCAGGAGTACACGCCTGCACTCCTCTGTAGGTCTGGGGTGTAGTCAAGGCAGCGGGAGGGGTCCCTGGACAGGGGTGGGGCCTTCACAGAAGGCTCTGGGGGGCGGAAAAGAGCGCTTGCATAGCTGCTGATCTTGTGACCAAGGTCCTGCACGTGATCAACACCAGATATGTTGGTTTTGAGGCTTGTACTAAGCAATTTCAGCATGAAAGCCAAGCAGTGAAGGCTGAGACATGCAGAACGTTGCTTTGCGATGCCTCAGGTGATCTATTGCAGAAGGCAAAGGACACAGCAAATCAGTGCCATTGAATGGAGTTCAAAAGCACACATAGCTTGAGGCTCTAGGTGCCGGCCTTAACAAAGGAAACCCTGTGATTTGCTCAAAGCACGCAAGGTAGTGTGAAGCTAGGCAGAAGCTACCAGTGTGGTCTGCTTCATGAGCTGCTTGGCTTCATGTCTTGCTGTTGTGGGCCAGACAAGAATGGCAGGGATGATTGCGCTTGCTCCAGAAATGACATTGATGAAGACCAAATAGCCTGTCACCTGCACAGCAGGGGTTACTCACACACAGACACCCAACATCTGATGATGGCAGATGCTTTGCAAACAATGCCCAAATTTGCTGCACATGACAATGTCTGCATGTGATTGCAGCGCAAATTGCCCAGCCGTTGAGTTTGACTTGCTGATCTGAGCAAGTCCTTTGTTCAGCTGCTTGCGCTCAGATGCCCAGCTATGGCGTCCCTGACCAAGCAGTTCTGCCGTGTGACCTGTTGTGGGAGTTCCATCTCCAGCAGTGCATGCATATATGCAACTCATGCAAACACGCCAAAACATTTTATGTTTTGCACGTGATAGCAGTGGCACGCTGCATTGCACATGGAAGTTGCAAAAAGCACATGCATGCCAGGACATGAGAACAGCAACACCATATGTCAGTTGAAGATCTGCGTGTTCGTGGACAGCATGTTGTGCTTTGCTGCTCTGTCTCATGCTATGCCATGGGATGCATGACAGTGTGATGAAGGCAGGCTTACTGTTTTCCACAGCTCATCTTTTGCTGTGAACTGGCCCAGCAGGATGCAGATACCGTACATCAGTGTGCTCATCATGCCAGGCGCTGGTATCCTACAGCAACTCTCAACATCATGTACATTGACCCAGCACATCAGCGTCCATGAACAGCATTATACTCCAGATGTTGGCAAACCATGCACATCCCACAAGTTTTGCACAATGCCAACAGAAAACAATGAGCCAAAGCACATGGTGTGTGTATATGAGCGTCAATGGAGTCAAAGCATTATGGGATGGCAGTGCTTTCTCTGGAGTGCATGCAGCTGTGCAGCAAAAGCATGCCTAGGTAAGCCCAGGCTGCTTGTAAGAGGCTAGCAAGCATGGCCAAGCATGACGGGGGCGCAAGCAGCGTGCATGTAGTGTTCGACCATTTCACACTGCAAAGTGAGCCTGACACAGCTTATTTGGTTCAGAACACAGGAGCAGAGCTGTACTGGAGAAGCTGACAGAGACAGAGACTGTGTGGCTGTTGCACAGTCATGTGTTTTGATCTGAGGTGTACAGCAGATGGCCTGTACAGGCAAGGACAGTGTAACGCTTGCAGCATGCTCTTTGGGTACCTGGCACGTGTTGTGGCAAGAGGTATCAAGCCAATGGCAGTGAAGATGCACAGGAACTCTGTGTATGCTCGGCCTGGCAGGTGGGCAAGGGTGACAACTATGCCAGCCATGAAGGCTCCAAGACACATGTCACCTGTGGTTTGCAAGTTTGACATCACCAGTGTGCTGGTGTGTTTGTCCTGCAAGGCACAGACTGAATTTGTGAGGGTGGATTTACTGCATCACAGCCAGTGGGTGCTGACAGAGGCAAAGGCAATGCAAGTGAACCATTCTACATGTTATGTGCCGTACAAAGTCAGCGTTCACTGACTTCATAAGCTTGCAGACGGGCTTTGCATGCCACAGAGATGACTTGATCATGATGACCGTTATTAGAGGCAGGCATCAGGTGTGCGTGACGCAAGTCAGCTCCCTCCAGACAGGCTTGTTCAGAGCATCACAAATGTAGCAATCTGCATTCAACTTGTGAGCTTTCCATGCATCAGGTATGACTTACTGCAGCTATGAGATACATTGGAGCTGAGTAGTTGATAGTAGCAATCCATGCCACTTTGCTGAGGAAGTTGGGATATGAAATCAGGACTGGCAAGGCACAAAGGAGTTGGCCTGCAATCACAAACCATTCATATTGCCGTCATGCTACACAGCAGCCGTCCAATGAAAGCTTGTGTGAGAAGACTACTGTTGCCAGCAGGTGCTTAGGTCAGAGAGGGCCCGTGACTTCTGATTCGGTACCTGCTGCAAGCTGTACTGCACAGCGCAACGCTGTTGGCGATACTCGAGATGTGTATACATTGCACAATCGCCGGAAAACGCTCATACTTCGCAAGCTGCTCTGCCAGTGATCCTGGACGTTAGCAGGCTAGATGACGACTTGTGGCTTGCAGACGACAGCATGCGCATGCGCCTTCAAGCTGTCAATCAGAACCACTCTCTGCAATCCCATTGCGCGGACCCTCAGCGTGAAGCGCTGCTAAAGTTAGATCACGGGTCAAGCTTGCACACTACAGCTACATGTTGCCGTGCTTGCAACCGGTCGTGTGAACGCTCTGCAGCGTTGCAACGTTTCGCACAGCGTTGCACCCAGTGGAAGAGGTTTGACACCTCCAAGACATTAGGCCTGACAACACTTGTTTTTGGCTTGTGTGTGTGCGTGTGTGTGTGGCCTTTATGTCATCAGGACACACTTTAGTCATTCTTGCATTATCCAGCTTTGAGCCCTGTGTCACTTGCATGTTTTGACTGTGCAGTAGTGCGCTGCTAACATAATCGCAGTGTGACATGGGTGTCTGATGCAGAGACTAGTCCGTCATCAATCTTCTGCTATATTGTTGTTGTCTCGGCCCCCAGCCAGGCTGCAGTGCTCTAAAAGATGAAAATGCAGTTGATTCGGACACATCAGGGCAGCAAGCTGTGTCATCTGCTAGGGGGCAACCTCTGGTTCCACACGAATGCATCTTCATTTCTACCGACTGACTTCATCCCGCACAAAATGCTTCAAACACCAAATCTTAACTTGATTTGCATCCTTTTGTTTGAGCCATCTGCTTGACGGTGCCTTGAGGTGCAATACAGCATGATGAGGTTGAATGCTTGTGATGCAAGTAATCTTTGCAGGCAAAGCCATTGGCAGACATGGAAGGCCACAGCACACAGTTGTCTGCATAAAGCAGAGCCTTCAAAAACTATGCAGCGACAAAACTTCTTGTCTGACACAGTCAAATGCACAACTGCCAAAAGCTTGCACAATGGTCATGATACAATTACGTGGGAGGTTAGTAAGTGGTGACCCATACGCTTCATGCTTCACGGTCTAAACTTCACATGACACACAACACTGATAACAGAACTAATGCCAAGGCCTGTTGATGTCACCTCTCAATCTGACGTTCCCTTAACAAAGATTCTATGAAAAGTGTCCCTGCTTCACCACAGAAGACTCATCTAGGCAACTGCCATTGCAGCACATACTCTGCCATCTGTGATTTTGAAAAAATTCCTGCTGACACCCTCAACTTTGCTCTGACTTTGCGCAATACATAAAAAGCATAAAGCTTGGAGACATTGGGCAACACCAACTTCACACAAGGACCAGAAGCACATCTACTTCCTAGCACTTCTTAATGCTGGCACAATTACCGCTCAAAGCTTGGTAAGCAGCATTTACCAAGGTGAATTGACCTAGCTTAAGCTCAGTGTCAAAGTCAAACACCATGATGCCAAACGCCCAGTAGGTAGTGTAGGTACATTTGTTTTTGGAGCAGTCTCTGAGGGCGGGACACACAATGTCCACTATACGTTCAATGCCAGCACAGCTTGTAGCAACTGGTGGGTTGGACTCTGGCCCTGGGCGATTTGGGGCCACTCCAAAGATGATCTCCTGTCCCTGTGATACCTGGAACTCGCTGAGCACGCTTGAATCGCCAGATGTGAGGTCGTTCAGGACGCTTTGCTCAGACTCTGCATTGCCGCTGTCATCTGCATATGCTTGATAGTTGACACCAGAGACCTGCGAGTCACCACTCTGCTCAGTATCCAAGCCATGATGGCCCTCAGGCTCCTGTGATGCATGAAGTGGGCAAAAACCGGCAATGCATGAAGTCGGCAGCAACCTGCAATGCATGAAGTGAGAGCAGCAACTTGCGATGCATGAAATGAGCAGCAACTTGCCACAATCAGGGCATAGCGCATGTCTCGTGATTACGGAACGCGCACATGACACTCAAACAGCTCAATATGCCATGCATGTTGTGAGCAGCAGCCTTGATGTGGAGAAAGGTGTGGTCGTCAACATTGTGAGTAAGGCACTTGAGCTAGCTAGCTGAGCGATCCCTACAATGCAGATATCGTATGTAGCGATGACCAGCAGTGCAGTTGTTATCTGTCCAATGTGATGAGCACCGTTAGGCTGTGGGACGGTGAAGGTTGACATATGTCATGATGATGTCATGACAGCTGTCAATGAAATTGGGCTGTCCCCTATGCTTTTCATGCAGCTAATGACATGCATAAACTAGTAACAAATACAGCCAGAAGCTGACCTGAGGACCAATGAATGTTCCTGTGGCAGGTTGTTTGGCCAATGCAGCATACAGCTGTCCGTAGATCTGCTTGGTGGCGTAGAAGGGGTCGATGGTGACAGGGATCCCAGCTTTCTGCATGCCAGGTTTATAACATATCAGCACACAGTGAATCTTGTATGAGGGGAGGGGTTTCAGGTATAGGGCAAGGATGAAGTAGTGTCCATTGCAAGGTGAACACCCATGCTCAAAGCTGGAGGTGTGATGATTTGGACGGCCATGGCTCAGGGGCTGAGCGCACATCAACACAAGATCTTGTGAGTTCAGGTCAACATGGCTCCAGGTCATTGACTTTTTCACATGAGCCTACTGCAGTCCATGCATTCGATGCCACATGCAAGCTGAAACTTTATGACTCACCCCTAGCTGTGGGATGATCTGCGTCCATTGGGTGACCCAGTCAGCATTCAGTCCGTTCTCAAAGTCCAGGTCGTACCCATCAAGGTTGTTGGCCTTAGCATAGGCAATCAGGCTCTGAGCTGCTGTGTTTGCGTACCCACTGGCAGAAGACGTAGGCCAGTTAGGGTAGTTTGCTCCGCCCAGACCAGCGTACACCTATAGGCAAACAATGCAGCAACCAAGCTCAGGAGGACTGATGTGGGCTGGACTTCCCTGACATCAGTAGCATGAATTGTATCAGAGAAAGTGGATGCAGCAGGAGACCACCAGACATGTTCCAGTGTATCATTGACTGCGAGCTCATCATATATATCACCATACCAGATATATCACCACTGCAGATCAAGAGACCTGGCTGTGCCAGTGGAAAGGGCATATGCATGCAGACAAAGGCTGTTGCAGCGACATAGGCTGACAAGCAGTACTCACTTGGGCATTTGAAACGCCTTTCAAGGCAGTCACAAGGGTCTGGTCCAAGTTGCTGCCTGAGCAAAAGCTGCCACCAGTGCAGGCAAATTTGCCGCTGGGGGTTGTTGTGGACGTGGCATCCCCGACAAAAGCTATGACCCATGTCAACCTCACGCTGCTGGGAGGTTTGGGAAACTTGGCGATGTCAGCGGGTGTCAGCGTGCTACCACTTGTGCCGACATACTCAACAAGCTCATACACAGCCGCTGCAGCACAACAGATAAGATCAGGCCTCGTACAGGTTTGAAACTTGGCTAGGCTGGAGACCAACCGGAACAAGCGCGTTCGACTTGGAAACTGTCCGCAATTGCACAGTGATGGTGTTACAAAAAACCGCTCAAATCAAGAGTCGGTGGCTTACTGTCTTGCAGTAGCCGGCGTCCCCGTGCTCGCCGACTTGCGGCTGCTGCGGAACCACGAAGACAGTTGAGCAGCAAGAATGCAGTCGCCAAAGCCAACTGAAGGCTTGCTCGCGCCATCGCTTCGCGAAAGGTGAGCTTGGGTCACGATAGGCAGGATGGTGGCTTGGGTAGGCAAAGGGACCGGTGGAAGCAAGTTTTGAGCTGTCGACCTGCATTGTTGCAGTCTTATATGGACCGCCTTAGCAGCTTACCGAAGCACGACACTTGCACAAGGCTGTATGTAAGGTTTGAAACAATAGCAGCGCAGCTGGTCGCATCATACGTAAAGCTCAAAGTTTGCGTGATAGGCGACGCATACAGACAGACAGACCACAGAGGATTTCAATGCTCATGATGATCATCAGGTGTACGTGCCGAACAAAAATTGCCAACCATGTTGCTCCAGCTATATATTGTCCTAGCAGTAGTTCGTGTGGCAATTGTGCAGGGAGCCACAGCTCACCAACATGAAGCTTTGATGCAAGTTGCTTCTGGGTCTTATTCCGCTGACGCCGAAGCGGACCGTATCGTTGATCTACCAGGTCTAGGAAAGCCAGATTTTGGTTTGTTCTCTGGGTAAGAACCTAGGGAGATGACTAGATTGGTCAAGCACGATCACGGCCACTTCCGAAGTTGGCCATCCGTTTTGCCTGTAGGTATGTGACCGTCAATGAAGAGGCAGAGCGAGCATTGTTTTACGCTTTTGCTGAGTCTCAATCAAACCCCAGAGAAGACCCACTGGTCCTTTGGCTGAATGGGTGAGCACATGCAGCTGGCAGACATTTAAGAGACTGGCATGGCGTCTAGAACACGTGCCACAAGCTGGCCTCAATGAGTGAATGTGTTGGGTTGCATGACAGTGATGCCCCTAGTGCAGTGGTCCAGGTTGCTCAAGCCTGGCAGGTGGTTTCATGAGTGAGCTGGGGCCCGTTTACCCTACTCCAACAGGAGAGCTTCAGAAGAATCAGCATGCATGGAATCAGATCGCCAACATTGTCTTCTTGGAGTCCCCAGCATTTGTTGGCTGGTCATACAGCAACACAACCACAGACATTGTTGTAGGTATGGAAAGCCTTGTACCCACTATGTTCTCAGATCATACCTCCTGCTGTGTCTCATGCTTTGCTTGTACTGGCTGGTGCCTGGGCTGCAGTGCTGCGGCAATCTCCCTGTGCCCATCCTCAATTTGACTGCACTGCTGCTGTTGATGTTGCTATTGCTGTTGCTGCTGCTGTTGCTGCTGCTGTTGTATCTACTGTCACTATCATTGTCGCTGTTTATGGTCAATGTCACTCTCACTGCTGGTGCTGCTTTTACTGCTGTTGCTCATGCAGCTGCTATTGATGCTTGCTGCCCCATCCCAAGACAGCTTGCTGCTGTTGATAAATGCGCCAGGAAAGCCTCAACATTCCCAGAAGGACAATGCTTTCGGCCACAGGCATGACATGGTATTCAAACCACTACTGGCTATCCATAGGTGATGAGCGTACAGCAGAGGATGCATACCAGTTCCTACAAGGATTCCTTGAGCGCTTCCCTCAGTATGCCGGCAGGCCGTTCTGGATTGCTGGTGAGAGCTATGGAGGCCACTATGTGCCTAATCTGGCCCTTCAGGTAAAGCTTTGTTTTCACCTTCTCAGAATGACAGTTCAGTTGACAGGTAATGACAGGTAATGTGTGCTCCCTTTGGCTACATTGCACAACCACATAAGGAATATGTATGTTCTGCTTACAAGTCCTTGAAGCTGTACACAGCCAACTGCCTGCACGGTGCACCAGAAGTGACCCTTAGAATAGCTGGTCAGAGTGATGGCATTGAGACCACATCAATTGCATTGTTTCAGCAGTCACGATTGGCTTTGGGTGCTGAACAGAGAGCTTTGAATCTGACTGCAGGTGTTGGAGGGCAATAAGAAAGCAGCAAAGGGCAGCAGTAACAGCATCAACCTGCAAGGCTTCCTTGTAGGTCAGCACCCAACTACTGGACAGACATGCCACCCTTCCACTACATTGCTGTGGAATGGCCCTTTGTGTGCCTTTTGAGTTGCATGCATGCACAAACTCCAGCAAGTGCAATTACACATTTCTGGTGCGGCCCTGTTGAGCATCCCTGGGATTGTCCTGGAGAGCATGAGTCCTGGGATGGTGCTAATGTTTTGCAGCAATGTCTGCCATTTTAGAGCTTTGCAGCTGATCCCCTGCCTTCTCCAAGCAACACTTGAAGCCAAAGACTTGATAACAGTGAGCAGTCAAAATGTACTTGGCACAGACAAATGGGCTATCATCCTCGCCTGCATGCATCAGTGTCTACCAGCTTGTACTGAGCATCTTCCCTTGTATGTGTAGGCAATGCCTGGACTGATGCTGGGTTTGATAATGAGGGGGCAGTGGACTTTTGGTGGACTCATGCCCTCATCTCGGATGAGGTCAGAGACAGCCTATTGCATAGCTGCAACTTCAGTGGTGTTGGACCACTGCAGCAGGAAGCGCTCACTGCTGCAAGCCTTGACCGCAACAGCAAACTCGAGGTGAGTTGACCACTGACAAACTTTATAGCACTTTCAAGGGTGCAGATCTCAATGCCTTTTATCTCAAGGCTTGTCGCCCTCCATGGAAATTGTGAGAAACATGCGTGTTAGTATGGTGTGAGACTGCTATGGTGTGCATTGTAAACACGGCCTTGATGCACAGCATACTAGTCAGCTTAGCAGGTGACTGACTACAACAAAAACAAAAATGGGTACAGTTAAGAGAGCATTACCAATAAGCTAAAGTTCCTTTCACTGCATCATCAGCAAAAGCTAATTCCTAAGTGGTATCTTTGGAATAAACTCCAGCAAAGAGAACAACGTCCTGCCAGAGATAAGGAGTCCACAAGCATCATACCATGAGCAAGAAGCAAAAGCTGAGCGGCCAGCACACCTTCAGGATATCCATCTTTCCAAACTCATTGCATTGACGCTTGCTTGTTGTGCTTCACAGGAGTGCCTGAAGGCCATCTCCAAGACACAGCATGCCATGCAAAGGATCAACATCTATGATATATATGCAGATGTGTGTCTGCCAAAGCATGTCCACAATGAAGTCACACAGCTTGGTTTGCAGCTGGGCCAACACCCAGCCAACAACACTGTCTCCATTTCTACTCCAGGTATACATCTCCATTTCTGCTCCAGGTATATATGTGTGAACGATTTGCAGACAACCTCTATACTGCTTGTAGTGGTGAACATGCAAAATCACCTGCAAGTGTGAGCATACATTCATGGCATGAAAATCAACCAGCCTACAGCCAGGATTGCAATTTTGCTACAGGACTGATATGTCACTGATGCTCATATGCTTACATAGGCATCTCAAAAGCCAACTGATTGCTGCTGCTGCATGTGACAGCTTAATCTGATGTGTGATGTGCTGTATGTTGAAGCTTAGCAATATAGCTGTGAATAGTGATTAGTAGTAGGCCTGTTATTACAAAGTGCTCCACATGTAAGTATAGCAAGCTCACTGCCACTGTGATTCATCTACTTGGACAACTTACAACACATTTATTTTGAGTTTTTGACAACTTCGGCAAATCACTTGGAGGGTTCGGCAAATCATCTGGAAGCTTTTCTCTATGATGTTGAATCAGTGTTGCACAAGACAGGCTGCTCTGGAGAGACAAGAGTACGACTTATCCTGCATATACCTAGCTCATCATGAGCTGAAAATATTCTTATTATTTATTACTATCAACATGAATAGTGTTGCAGGTGACTACGACCCTTGTGTGGACAATGAGGTAGAGATCTACTTCAACAGGCCGGAAGTGCAGAAGGCCATGCATGCCAACATGACTGGCATGCCTGGACCCTGGGTAGACTGCAACCCCAACATTGCTTACTCCATGTAGGCCCTTTCACCTCTTCCCCAGAAGCATCACTTGTCTCATCAAAATGTCTGTCTCATTGTGCAAATTGCATCTCCAAAATGCCTTGAGCAAGACCCATCATAGAATTTGTCGTTAGACTAGTACCTGCTTATGTTGGTGCACACATCATCTAGACATAGTGACGTGCTGCATCTTGATCGACGTGTCTGAATGTATCAAGCCTTCACATGCATTCTCAAAGGGCTGTCATTCATGTTTCGCATGTTGGACCTGAGCATGCCAGAGCCATGCTCCACAGCAAGTGCTCTATGGCTCATGCCATGCCAGGGGGGGGCCCAAGGGGGCCCTTTGCGGTGTCAACTTTCCACCCCCTTGTTCTGAGAGCAATTGAACATGGCAGCTTGTTGACTGTTGCATGTCTCAGCCCATTCAGGTGCTGGAAGCTTGTGGCATGCTGTGCTGTGTGCTGCAGGGACGATCTGTTCACAAGCATGCTGCCCAAGTACCATGACATCCTGAGGCATCAAGCAGATTTGGACATTCTCATATTCAGTGGTGATGTGGATGGGATTGTGCCTGTCATTGGCACGCGCCGATGGCTAGCTTCTCTGGAGCTTCCCATCATCAAGGAGTGGCGGCCTTGGTACTCACACACCGGTAAGCTACTTTTCACACTTCATTTATTCACTCATCGTCCACGTGGTGAAGGGTTATGCAATTTTGAGTAGCACATGTATGAGATCCCTTTTGGCAAGCCAACAGTAAGAAAGCAGCATTGCATTTTGTGTATCTTGACGTATGCAACAGGATTCGTGCTGTAGTCAGCTTGAGTTGCCTACTGCATTGTCTTGAGGCTTTAGGTCTGAGATGGCCAGTTTGCATTTAGCATGGTTGTTAGCCACGCCTATGTTACCTCTGTAAAGATACGCTTACTGTCAGGAAAATGAAAGCTGTCACCTCTACTCTTGTCAGAGTGGAACGACTGCCGAACAGCAGTTGAAATTTAGTGTAGCAGAAGTCATGTAGCATGCTGTACTCTATGCTTTGATAGGCTTAGGCATATACTTTGTGCTGTTTAGTATTTGGGTATGGCACCTGGGTTGAATCATACAGAAGCATGAGCCAGGGTTTGATGGTGACCTGTAAGCTGCCCTGCATGTCACAGCAGCAAGCATGCCCAGAGGCACAACACAATACATCCTACGCATTGGCAAGCTGTATCTACATGTGTCGCTGCTGTGATGTTTTGTGCTCTCACTCACATCATGTCTGGGGTGGCACATGCTCACAAGAGCAGTGTGCAGCACATATGCTCATCATTTGATAGAGGTTCATTTCAGTCTTAATGGTGCAGGCCAAGTAGGAGGCTATGTGGAAGTCTATGATGGACTCACATTCTCCACAGTCAGAAATGCAGGGCATATGGTCCCTTACACTCAAGCTGAAAGGGCGTATTATATGTTCTCTCACTGGATTCATGGAAAGAACCTATAAGCAGATCATGTGGGCTGATCTCCCCAATCTGCTGACTATTCTTTCGTGGGTCAAGCTGGTAATTGTCACGGCCAGCTGATTGTCATGGTCTGCAGGCCGCTTGGCTTGATCCATGCCCAAATGACCTCTTTCTCACCTGCTGCTTTATTACTAGTTAGCTCAGGGTCTGGCAGGGTCATGCAGTTGTCATAAAGAATACAGACATTCTGTTTGCCATTGTAGCACAGCTGAGGTACAAGACTCAATGCTAGCGAGTTAGGAAGCTGATTGCCTGAAACAGTACTGCTACAGCCATGCTCGTGAGCGACAGCACTTTTTGGGCCACTGTGATGCTGATTCCAGTGTATTAATGGTATACTGCAGCTGCTGCATCTGAGCGTCACAGCTGCTGGGAAAAATCTTACAGCTTGTGCATGCTGACACTGCGGATTTGGAAACACAATGGTGCGATGAATGTGCTGACAGGGTAAGGTGCAGCTCAGCACAATGTGATCATGCGACAATGTGACCATGCGTGCGACAGGTCTCCAACCCTTGCTGATAGCAAGAAAGGCAGATAGCGCTCATCTGTAAACACCACAGGCGGCGTGTGTCACTTGGTGTGAAAGGCCTTTGGACAGTACAGTTCCACAGTCTCGGCCAGTGCACTGACATCACGACAAATGTGCGTCCGTGAACACGCTCTCCGCTAAAGCTTCCGGCTCGCTGTGCGTTCTGACTCTATAGTGCAACAGGTAGGTCTCTGGAGCTGACTTTTGATCACGTCCTGCAGCGAGTTGCTGTACACATTGTCGCTGCTGCTCACCCAGTCGACTCCGAACTGAGTGCAAGCTTTGTGAAGCAAACATGGGCACCGACGATCTGAAGTCCATGTTCAAAGCTGCCAAGGCTCAACGAGGAAGCGGAGGCAGCCTGGTGGGTGCTCTTCGCCTGTTCCACAAAGACGTGTTTCGCGAAAGTGCCTACATGAGGCCCTCCTGTTCAGTTGACTCAGTGCTGAGATTTTCGTGTTGCATGCTAGTCTAAAAAGCAACTCAAGCAGCTTAGAGCTCAGAAAGCCGCAAATGCACAGCAAATTGCTCGAGCAGAAGCCGAACGCGCCAAGGCAGCTGCGGCCGTTGCTGCAGCAGCTTCAGCAGCTGCGCAATCACGGCCCAAGCGTGCAGCTGGCATGCCTCCTCCAGCGCCTCGAGCTCCCTCTGGGACAGCCCCTGCGGTAACTAGCAGCAAAGCTGCTGTGAGCAGCTCTGGCAGGCCACAGGCCGCTATCATACGCCCAAAGCCAACCCAGGCTGGCCAGCGCAGTGTGAATGGTGCTGTACAAGCACCAGCAAGACCCTCTGGTATACAGCACCTTCTGCATGCAACCTTGCGACTTTATCAATGATGCTTGTCTGTGCAAACGCGGTGTGCTGTGAATGCCTTGACCTCTTCATCTAAATGTGCCATCAGTCACTGCCACCTTATGCAGACGCAGTGCAGTTGCAGATGTCTGTCACCTGAGAAAAGATAAAGATACATAACTTGCGTATGCGTGATGCCATCGCATGCACCCTCACTGCTGCTGCTGAAGACATGGAGGCTAAGCTCTCTCTTGTTGACAAGCAGGTGCAACCAAGTGTCAATGCTCTTCAGCATGCCACTCTGGCATTTGCAATAGGTCCAAAACCACTGTAACACTCAATGGCTGTCTGATATGACTGTATGTCCAGTGGCACTACACATCTGCCTTTTGAGACAGTAGAGGAGCCATTTGCGAGAGCCAATCAGTTAGGTACGTCTCGTATCCCAATGGGACTGTTGCTCAAATGTGTGACAACATTCTGCTGGCTTATGTAACTCGGCCAAGTTACATAAGCCAGCAGTACTTTGACACGCATTTGAGCAACAGTCCCATTGGGATACGAGACGTACCTAACTGATTGGCTCTCGCAAATGGCTCCTCTACTGTCTCAAAAGGCAGATGTGTAGTACAACTGGACATACAGTCATATCAGACAGCCATTGAGTGTTACAGTGCCCTGACAATGCAACTTGTTTGACCATGGTGCCACCCAGTTTGCATTTGCTTGACATTCAGTGATGTGATCCCAGCAGATGATGATGATCAGCAAACAGCCGTGTCTTCAGACTCTCAGCAAGCGCAATGGAGACAAGGCAACCCAGACAGGCAAAGCACAGCCAGCACGACGGACATGTCATCGCACCAGCAGGGTATGCAGATTTAAACAGTTGATGAGCTCAAAGCTCTTTCAGATGATACCTTCCACAACAAGAATGAGGCTGATCTTGGACATCTCATGTTTGCCGAGTGTATGCAAGCCAGACTGCACAACGTCTTTTGCTGCTTGTGACCAAGCACCACACGTAATTCCATATCTGATCATGGTCTCCTGTTCATTAATAAATTGTATCTACCTGTCTCTGTTGTGTCTCGATTTTGTTCAACACAGCTTCTCCACCTGCAAGCTCTCCTTGTAGGTGACCCAGCAGCAGCCAGATCCATGCCAGATGCCTCCAGTGCCTTGCTAGCAGCCGACTATGGCAGCGATGGTGAAGAAGCAAGCATACAAGGCAGCGCAGCAACTGCTGCAGAGGCCAGAGATGGATCTCAGAGCGCTAATGGATTGCCACAAGGCTTCTTTGAGGTAACGATGATCATTTCTGGTAAAAGGTGTTATGTGTTGATTGTTGTGTGTGGAGCAATAGTGGTGCTGTGCACTTGCATGCTGCATCAAAGCAGTTTGTGATGAAAATGTTCAGCACGCACTGGTCAGTGCAGCTGTTGTTGCCAGATCAGTGCCAGGGATCATGCGCTCCCAGTACAGATGCCCAGATTATGTTGTAATACTTGGTCAGACAGCTCCAGAATACAGTGGACATGCTAAATTGTTGCCTTTTAGTTGTACCTAGCATCTTAAGCATTGCAGCCAGTGCTGCACAGGCTGGACAATCTAGACAGCTTGTGGCATGTCAACTGACTGATTTAGATTTTGACGCTCGAAGAACATGTTAAACATGACAATTGTCTTGCCCTTGAATGTTGTGCTGGCATCAAGCCATTGTTGCAGAAACAAGCCTGCCAGCACCCAGCTGCACTTACAAAAGTCAAGCATGCTATAATGCCTATCAGCAGCAGCGTCGCAAGACTTTACAAACACTGTTGCATCTAACGCTCATTTGACTTTTGGATTGTGGGGGTCCAGACAGTTGCAAAGCTGACCCACAAGGTTTTGCCATGGCTTGCCCCTTCTCGTCATGTCAACAGCAACAGATTACCCAAAAAGAAGATGCTGATGAGCCCGTGATGTGATGTGCAGGCTGCTGGTAGTACAGCAGGAGAGGCTGGGTACAGAGAGAATGGGTCTGACAGGGCAGAGCGTGCCATGTCCATGGAGAGTGCTGCAAGTGCATCCTTGCCAACCACTGCAATACCCAAAGGTGCTCTCCTCTGCTGTCAAAATGCCAGAACGTGTGTCTGCAGGCTGCAAGCACCACAGGGCTTTGGGTGCATCTGGCCCACTTGGTGGACAACAGTGCCTGTTGCCTGTTACGAAACTGCACCACAACGTCTGGCATTTGAGCAGATCTGGGCCAGGTTCATTATGGCAGAAGATTCTGCTGCTGCACTCAGCACATCTGCCACATGTTT
>JAABUK010005810.1_pt1 | contig 18885 bp, 19 predicted proteins | sample 5559141 | NCBI WGS metagenome assembly JAABUK01 (sample SAMN10711869, study PRJNA513367) | rock metagenome | isolation source: Antarctica rocks | place: Antarctica: Victoria Land, Pudding Butte nord | collected 2016-01-03 | reverse complement strand
ACTTACAAACCAAGTTCCTCAAAGGTCTTAACGGAGAAGAGTGGGTTATTGGGATCAGCCTGAGCATCGCTTAACTTTATCTCGACCTCATAATCTGGCTCGTAGATTCCAGTATTGCCGCCTCCTAGTTCAGCAGCGCCGTCGGTCTGCGCCTTTGGTAAGGTGCTCTCTTCCGGCTTCTTTTCAGTTGGTTCTGCATTATCAACGTCTGCGGTCGTTGGCTCTTTCGGATCAGAGTTGACGGCAGAGCTGACCGTTGTCTCTGTCGTCTCAGGCTTTGAGATACGGGCCTCTAAGGAGGTAGGTTCGCTTCCGGAAGCCATGGCTTTGTAGAAACCGTAGCAACGAATTATTGATTGTAGATGGACGAAGCGCAGGCAGTCCACAGAAATTTGGAAGATCTCGGATGAATTTCTCTGAAATAGTTGGTCTAGAGATGGAAAATGGAAGAAAGAAAAGGAAAGGGAGGAACGAAGAAATGGGCCATGCGTGGGATGAGCTAGCGACTAGTGGCTCGGCGACCAGTTCATTCACTTCAGTGAGCTCTACTAAGATCACCAGAGCTCGATAACCGTTAATCTTTCATCACAGAACTTTTGCAACGTTGGCAGAGGATCAAGTATGCATTCCTAAGTCCAATATCAGACCTTTCTAGTCACCCAACGGCGGCGTGCCGTTAGCGGCGGGACGGAACGGAGATACATTGGGCCGACGGGACGGTGCATAGGGCAATGGCGACTATCGGCAGCCGCACCCTATGGAGGCCTCTCTCACGCTCTGTGTACACCCAGTGGGGGGCCAACCAGATCATTCACCAATCCTTGCGGATACTGATCCCCCCGGACCCTCCGCAGCGTATCTTCAATCCATATGGGCCCAGCATCATGGGCGAGGTTGACATCACGCCTCGATTTGGCGCAGAGCTCAAGGTATGCCCTCTTTGCCTGGAAGGATAGCGAACACTGACCCTATTGCACAAGGACGCGTTCAAACCTGTCAACGCCTGGGTAAGCTCAGTGAATTTAGCGTAAAGCCTCTGTTTCAGCGCTTACTCTTGCGAAGGTTTCGAATGGTATCACCTGGCTCGAAGAAATCCAGCAATTTTACCGCGAACGTTCGGCTATAGAGAAAGAATACAGCTCTAAGCTTGCGAATCTCGCAAAGAAATATTTTGAGAAGAAGGCAAAGAGGTCAAGCAGCTTAAGTGTTGGCGACTCTCCCGCCTTGACCCCTGGATCTCTGGAGAGGTACGCTCTTTAAAGAAGGTACCTAGCTTGTGGCATGATTGCGCTAACATTATTCTCAGTGCATCTTTGACAACATGGACTACGCAGTTGACTACTCTCGAATCAAGGGCTACGGAACATGATCGCTATTCCTCCGAACTCACCCAACATATTGCGGATCCTCTGAAGAACCTTGCCGCTCGATACGAAGAAATACGCAAGAGCCATGTCGAATTCGCTGCGAAGCTGGAGAAGGAACGAGACATGTCGTACGGGGACCTCAAGAAGACCAAAGGTCGCTATGACGGAGCTTGCCAAGAGGTGGAGAGCCGGCGAAAGAAGGTTGAGTCGTCGTTCGATTATGGTAAGAACAAGGCTCAGAACGCATACCAACAGCAGATCACCGAGATGCACAATGTCAAGAATACCTATCTTATCAGCATCAACGTCACCAATAAGCAGAAGGAAAAGTATTATCATGAATACGTCCCAGAGCTTCTAGATGGCCTCCAAGACCTTTCCGAGAGCCGTGTATCCCAACTCAACTCATTATGGTCACTCGCTGTACATCTCGAGACCTCTGCGCTTACTCGAAGCCTGGATCATCTACAACATCTGAGCTCGGAGATTCCGCGTAATAAACCACAACTTGATTCAATCATGTTTTTGCGTCACAACGTAGCGCCCTGGCAAGAACCCTTAGATATGGCTTTCGAGCCAAGCCCTGTCTGGCTTGATGACAGTGCCATGGCAATTGATGAGACTGCCAAAGTTTTTCTGAGGAATGTACTTGGGAAGAGTAAGACTCAGTTGACGGAGCTGAAACAGGACGTGGACAAGAAGCAGAAAGAGGTTGATAACGTGAAGCGAATAAGACAGAGCATACGTGAAGGGAAAGACAACAGGGATGAGGTAGAACTAGTAAAAGCGATGTTCTACCTGAAAGAAGAGCTACACCAAGTAGAGCGGAAACGGTCGACTGCGGAGACCGAAACGGTGACTATAAAGGATGCCGTCGGCGACGTATCACTTGGAGCTCAAAATCACAATTTCAAGTCTCAAACTTTCAAAATTCCAACAAATTGCGATCTATGTGGAGAGCGAATATGGGGACTCTCCGCCAAAGGCTTTGATTGCCGAGACTGCGGTTACACCTGTCACAGCAAATGCGAGATGAAGGTTCCAGCCCAATGTCCAGGAGAGCAGTCGAAGGAAGATAGGAAGAAATTGAAAGCGGAACGGCAGGCAGCATCAAACGCTGCAGTACCTCAGTCCAATGGCAGCCATCCTGAAGGCGTTACGGAACTGCCAGCTTTGAGCAGAAGTAACACCATGGACACGCTTAGCTCAGGCTACGCCGCAAGCGCGAATCGATCAGTGTCAAGACTGAGCTCCAGCAAAACCCTGACCGAAGAACCCCCGGAAAAGCCCGCTATCAGCAAGCCAGGCACTCTCCGCAAAAATCGCATCGTCGCACCCCCTCCAACTCAGTACGTCAGCGAAGTGCCCGTCAATAGCCCAAACGGCGGAGGCTCCACAACCTCCAACCCTACAGAGCAGCGCGGCAGAATGATCTACGCCTACCACGCAACCGGCGATGGCGAAATCTCCGTCGACGAAGGCACCGAAGTCCTCATCCCCGACCCAGACGACGGCTCCGGCTGGCTAACCATCCGCACCCCTTCCGCTACCGGCCTCGTCCCAACCGCTTACATTGAATTCCTTCCCCCAGCCACCCCGCACCTCGACCGCCCCACCTCCTCCTACTCCAGCTCCTCCGCCAGCGGCAACACAACCATTGGCAGGAAGAAAGGCCCCGCAGTGGCGCCGAAGCGCGGCGCCAAAAAGCTGAAATACGTCGAGGCGCTGTACGACTACGAGGCGAGGACGGAGGCCGAGTGGAGTATGAGTGAGGGGGAGAAATTTGTGTTGGTGAATGGGGATTCGGGGGATGGATGGGCGGATGTGGAGAAAGGGGGCGTGGTGAGGAGCGTGCCGGCGAATTATATCCAGGAGGTTTGATGGGGGTTGCGAAGGAGCGAGAGCGGCATTACCCCCGGGCGTTGGGTAGGAGGTGTGGATGTTGTTAGGTTGGCAAGTCGGTTCGTAGTTATCAGGAATGAATGTGTGCAGTTTGGAAAAGGGCGCTATGTGACGATTGTGTGGTGTGGAAGTGATGTGCTTTGTTGTGAAATGTGTCTGTTGTGATATGTTTATGTAACGAGTTTTCGGTATCGAAACAAGGTGGGTTGTCTTGTGATGTTCGGAACTTGAACGAGGCTTTATCGACTCGAAGGATGTAGTATGCTTGGTGCGACTTCGAGTTCTGACGTATGGCAGAGCTTCGAGCCGTCCAGACCCGGTACCACCGTACACCACAGACTCTACCACTATCTACCCCCTTCCCCACCTCCCGGAAACGCCATGCCTCCCTCCCCCCTTCCCCCTCCCCCCTCATATCCCTATCACCTCAACGCCTTCCTTGCGAAATTCGGCAGCACAAAACTCGCCCGGTGAATCTCCTTGTTATAATACCTACACAGCTTCTCCTCCTCCTCGGTGCTCCATTCTCTCAAAGGCGTTTTCACGTCGCGATCCTTGTCTTTGCAGCAGACCATGAAGCCGATCTGGCCAGAGGGGTAGGTCGGAATGGTGGTGTAGGCGTATTCGACTGTAGGGAAGACTTCTTTGCAGGATTTTTTGAGGTCGGTGATTAGCGAGAGGTGGAGCCATTGGTTTTCGGCTGTGAGGGTCTTGTGGTTAGTGGAGGCGAAGGGGGCGGAAGGGATGGAGGAATAGAAAGGACGAACAACCTTGCGTCGTGACCACCCCTCCTTCCCTTAATGCCCCGAACAACAACTCGAAATAGGGTTTCTTGAACAGACTCTCCGCTGGGCCCTCAGGATCACTCGAATCCGTAATTATGACGTCAAATTCATTCTTCTTGTCCGCCAGGAACTTGAAGCCATCGCCTATGTGCACAGAGACGTTTGGGTGCTGGAAACCAATCGACATCCCGGGCAGGTATTTTTTGGATAGCCGGATTACGGACTCATCAATGTCGCAGAGGATGGCCTGTTCGACGGTAGAATGTTTGACTACTTCGCGGAGTACACCGCCGTCGCCGCCTCCGATGACAAGGACGCGTTTTGGGTTCGGGTGAGCGTTCATGGCGAGGTGGGTAATCATTTCTTGGTAGCTGCGGAGTGTCCGCAAATTAGCTGGCGGGCACCAATTTATTTTAGGTGCCATTGGCAGAGTAATGAAAGGGATAGCGTACGCAAACTCATCCCGTTCGGTGCATTGGATCACATTGTCAAGGACTAGAACGGTGCCGTGGTCTGAGGACTCAAAAATGAGGACGTCTTGGTACTTGGATTTTTCGTGGTGGAGAATTTGGTTGACTTTGAGGGTCATGGCCTGGCCGGGCCACATGTTGGAGATCTCGCGGAACCAGCCATCTGAGGGATGTTAGTAGAGTCCTGAGGAGACTGCTGATTGTGTAGGCAATTGGGGGTGTGCTGAAGATTGAAGGCATTTGCGAGGGGGGATTTACCTTTAATGGTGGGGTGAGTGATTTCGCCCATTGTGCGGGCACTACTGGTTCTTAAAGGTTTACGGAGTCTATGTGAGCTCAGCGTCTGTAAAGAGCAATAATTTGTCCTCAGTGCAGCTTGAAACAATTGAAAGTTCGTCGGTTGTTTGCAGAAAGTACAGCTCATCCGCAAAGAAAATTTTGTGATAATAAGGTACCTTAGCGGGGCACGTCAAAGTGCGCTTCGAGTGACGGCACGCGCCTATCAGCCTTTCGCTCATGGCGGGGGATAGGCTCCAAGTACGAGTACCGCCTCGCCCTCACATCTCCTATGGAGGCTGCTTTCAAAATCTCGTCCAAATATATACCTATCTTCGACTAGCTATATCTGATTTCAAGCCCAATTACCCATACCATGAGGGCCAAGTCAGTCAAGCAAGTCCGTCTTCTTCTTCAAAGCCCCAGACAAGCTGAGTACAGTGATGAAAATATATATTCGCGTCAATCGGCGGCAGTGTAAAGGCGATGACACGGTGCAATGGATCATGAGCAAGCCCAGAGGACCCATCGCGAAATACAAAAATAGATTTAATCATTGATTTCTCCCGTGGAAGAATTTCAGAGATTAAACTGAAAAGAACAGATACTACACTTGATCTAAGCCGAAAGGCAAAGAGAGCTAAAGAGAAGTGAAACAAGAGTGTGAGGGAGAAGAGCGGAATCCTATAGCTCTGACGGGTGCAGGGTAGCAGTTCGGTGAAGAGGGACTTAGCCGAGTATGCGGCTCTGATGATTGGCTGTCGAAGTGGGCTGGAAGTATGAGTCACTTGAGTCATACCTGAGCAGACCAAGGTAGTAGGTTTTAACGGTTTAAGATCAATCCACTAACATGAACAGTTGACCTCGTAGAATTACCGTCTGATTACGAGTTTAAGCGTTTTTTTACGGTTTAATCAGTTGTTTTGACTGCTTGACGTGTTCCACTGCTAGGTCGATCTCAAAAGCTTTGGTGTTACAAGTAGTCCGCTAAGGTATTAGCGCTGCATGCACACACCGAAAAATAGATTGATGGACGAGAGTTTAACGAGCTTTAACCCCTTTTCCCTCTCTCATAGTCGACTTTCCTCAACTCGACACTCAGATGATTTAAAAGTCTCTAATTGTTTAAACGTAGATCTCTAGAAAATTCAAGTATGAAAGAAACGATTGTAACTTTGAGAGTCGCATCATGATCTCATAAGGGACATCGCTAAAACCCCCATTTATTATTTAAGTAGGTGCGCCTGGCTGCCGCAATTGGATCAAATGTTCGATAGCAATTGTTAGGTTACTTGCACTGATCATGGTAGGTAATCTGATTGATGTCTTTACTCTACATTACTGAGGTCTACGCATTTAGGTTCATGCGGAAGCATCCAATTTTCCCTCAAGGATTTCGAAACAAGATGCCTATCGCCGCATCCTCGAAGAAGCCGAAGCTCTATTCTCGGAGCAAAGCAACTGGGTACGATGAGCGAATTCCACTTCATAGATGCGCATAGCTCAGGTCTGGTGCACTGACACTCAGCCTCTGCGTATAGGTCTGGTCAGCAGCGTTCTGTTCTCACCAACTCTGTTCAAACAATGTAGATCTCCATTGTTCGCAAAAATTGTGTAATTGAAGATTCTCCACTCGTGCTTCCTTCGGATCTGCGTATCTTTCTTTCGGACTTTCGTCTACTGTTATGCGCTACCTCGGGTTGTTTTTCATAGGATTGAATATACTTGCTTTTCTGATGTCGCATTGTCAATCAAAAGATATCTTCTGTACGAAACATCTGCTCATATCTCAATTCTAGTAATCTAGCTAATACCGCTTCAATCCTTTGGCATGCCTACAAGTCTCTTCCCGATCCTTCCAATCAAGTCAATTGGGCTGGTGAATAGTCCCGCTTCGTCTCTGCCCCTGTTTATTCATATCTGAAACGGTTCTGACCCCTTACTCACCCTCTAGGGTTCTACACCCTCGATCCTCTTCACCCATCACAACTTATTCTCGGCCCCTTCCAAGGGAAAGTAGCCTGTCAGACCATTGCTTTCGGGCGCGGTGTATGCGGCACCGCAGCTGCTGAGAAGAAGACTGTCCGTGTGAGAGATGTGGAGGAGTTTCCAGGGCATATAGCTTGTGACGCAGACAGTAAGAGCGAAATCGTGGTGCCGGTGGTGTGGGGAGGGCAGGTAAGTACATTGGTGTGACCTTTGGGCTTGGAGAAGAGAACAGCTGAGGGTATTGACCAGGTGGCGGCCATTATAGATATTGATTGTGGAGTTGTAGGAGGTTTTGACGAGGTTGATGAAGCGGGATTGGAGAACTTAGCGGCATTGGTAGCCAGGAGCTGTAACTGGAGTGGAAATTGAGACGAGGGAGATATTTCGTAAGATGGTCACTAATCCGTACATCAGTAAGTGATCCTATTATGGCAAAATCAAGACCTCCTTTGTTTGTTGGTTCGAGTCATTGGGGCTTGTAGGCAAACCGAATATGTGATCTGCCCCCAGAAACATGGCTTCGAAGCCTTCCAGCTTAAGGTTCTCAACAACGGGCTTATCTCGCGATCTTATGTAGAGGCAGTCAACATGTAAAAAAAAACCTATGGCCGCCACAAACTGCCAACCAGCCTTACCGATACATATCAATACCCACTAACTCTGTCTAGGCTCCTAACTTCAAATCTTCCAATGCCTTTAACAATCTAAATCATACAATATCTCTGATCTGCTTCCTAGCGTACGAGCGCAAAAACGCACCTTTGGTCTGCTTCCTTTATTGCATTACAACGACGACGACGGCCACCTCTACGGGTCCTCCGTTCTGCGTGAAGCAGTCGCTGATTCACTGCCGAGTAACATCCAAGATATCAATGTTACTTGATACATTTTGAGACCGTGGGTGACGATGGGATTACACCAAGCGGCACTCTACGGTGTGCTACCACTTAGAATGAGCTTAGTGCGGGGTACGGATAGGGGTTCACATCCGTTTCTAGAGCAGAATATCCACGAACGAGCCAGTTCTCTGCCTGAGGGTTTCATCTACAGATCTAATCAGTCCGATGGTCGTGGAACATAGTATCTGATGCAAGATTAGGCTATCCGTACCCCGCACTAAGCTCATCTGAGCGAACCCTCGGAAGAATGAGCTTAGTGCGGGGTACGGATAATGCGCGCGCTGACGGATTCCAAATTTTAATCTGGGATTGACTTGTCTTCCACTTGGGATATCTATCTGCCCATGCATCCTTACCTCCCTCCTTCAAAAGCATTTCTACGCCTGGTTCTTCTTGATTGCAATCTTTTCGCCCAAATTTCTTATCCATACAATTGTAAAAAATTTCCGCCTAATTCCCTGCCCTTTGTAGTCGTGTGGCTCACATGTGAAGTTCTGGCCACTGTGTCTTTCTTAGACGATTTCTTCCATTTGAATCTCTCCCCCTCGAACAATTCCTACCGCGGATCTGCCGCGATGTATCCTGTATGCCAGCCGACCCGTCAAGAACTGGTGGTGGAAGGAGAGATTGATGGGCTAAGGGAACAGCTGTAGAAGAAGATCGTGTTTGAGTTTGAGATAGGTGCGCGATGGTTTTCGGCGCGTAAATGGACAATTTAGGGGCTTCTGGGCCATCGATGAAGATAGTATAGAAGAGGGGTGCTTCTTTTCCTTTCTCCATGTTGTCATTATATCAAGCTGTCGGGGTGAAATTTTTGAATATAGCGAAGTGTGTAGGAATCTCGATGGGTTATTCGAAAGATTGTGGGGAGAGTGGGTGAAGTTAGGAGAGAGGATTGAAAACATGAAGCTGTGTTAGATGATAGAGTATGTGATGAGGTATGTGGATGGTAATATGTTAGCAGGTTTTGGAGGTTGATGGGATACGGGAGATTCTAGTTGAGTCAAAGGACACCTACGGTGTGGTTGTCGCATGTGAAGGAATAGGCATAAAGATAGCGAAGGGATGTGAAATATTTTGAGATTATGAAGGCGTGAAGAGCTTCTAGACGTACACAGAGATGATCTTCGCCTTGTGAGTATTGGAAATATACGAAGAAATGTAATTAGGAAAGCATAAGAATTCATGCAGTCAATCAGGGAGGACATGTTTCACCTGTGATATCACCAATACCTATGAATAACGAAAATAAAGCAAGCACATCCCATGGTAGGTAACCTTGCTCCAACAAAAGCCTTCCCGAGTTACCACAGCTCGTAATGCATCCGATCACTTGCGCCACGCGCCTGCGCTCAAGTGAAAGGGTTGTACTTACCCTACGCCAGCTGGTTCATGCGGAACATCGAAACTGGTACTGGTACAAGAGTAATGCTATCCGCGACGGGAAGAAGATGCTGCCAGCCTGCGATCCCTCTCTCTCTGACGTCGTTGTTCCTCAGCCATTTCCCTTTCTCTTTGATGCCGCCGTTCTTCAGCTCTCTGTCTTTCTATCTGTTCGATGGCTCTTTGAGCTTCTTGCTGTCTGCGCTGCCGTTCGGCTGTCTGTTCTGCAATGACACTGTCAGCTTTAGTATTATGTTCATTGGTTGGTTGCAAACTTACGAGGTGTTTCTCGAGCGAACGAGAGGAAGAACCCAGCAGGATTGCGCAAGAGTAGCCGCGCTTTGGAGATAAAAGGACCGCCTAGTAAGATGTCGTAACCTGCATTGGATGGAGCAAGGAGAAAGTCGATTTTGAAGGTCCTTTTACCGCCGCAGAAGCGTATGCGAGTCGTGACTTGACCTGCTGGCAAGTAATAGCTACCGTCAACCTGTGATAGAGAAAGACCAAGGTAAGGCCGGATATGTAGGCCCGCTTCTTGAACTATATTCTCCCGGATCAAATTCGGTTCGCACTGTGTGTCTAGCAACGCGAGCATTCTCATGGTTGTGTTCTGACATGTCCAAACCAGGACGTCGTTCATGTATTGGTCGATGGTCTCGACAACATTCCGACTAGGTACAGCAGTGGCTTGGCAGGAAAAATCTTCAGTCCCAGCTCTAATAACACCAGGTTGAGGTCCATGCTCGCTTCGGCCCTGTTCAGATGTGTTAGGACTGGATCGTTCAAAATTCAAGCGACATTTGAAGCTTAGATCCTTCTATACATACCAGAAATACTCGATGGCCATCGGTAATTGATGGCCGGAGACAATTCAGCGACGTGAACAACTTTTTGATCGAAGCCGCCGCACCGCTTTCGTTGTCCTTGAGCTCATGAGCATCATCAGGGACAGGAACTGGTCGATTCTCTGGTGCTCCAGCCACAGCTCCAGCTAATAGGCCGGTATGAACGAGTGAAGGTTTAGGAGCGGAAGGGTAAAGAATAGATGACGTCATGGACGAGTCGTTGCGCTTTAACTTTCCATCCCTATAAGGCATCGTGAATCGATAGTCCAAGGCTTTGATCGTATAGTCGTACTATCCACCATTGTAGCCATGGGATGACCGTCTCCTTTATACATTCTTGCCATTTGTGATAATCGTATCAATCTGGGCCAGAGAGTTCCGAACAGTTGAAGGCTTTACTGCCGCCGCTCCGCAAGGTTGGGTTGTTAGATGAGGAACACTGCCTACGGTAGTAGAACAGTTACAGCTACCAACCTGCGGAGCAAGCGCTAACCCGAAGGGGCTTAGCTGTAACAGGCCTGAGTTACTGTTTACTGATTCTCCTGCCCTAAGCTCATCTTGAAGCGAAGAATGAGCTTAGGGCGGGCGTACCCACTGAATCATGCTTACACCGATTGAGTTGGTGCGCTGATGCGTTACGTTAGGGAGAAAAGCCTGAAATTCAAGATAAATCACGTCTGCTTTGGTCTACGCGATGACTTGCCGCTATACTAGCTTTGCTATTCGTTGGGTTGTGGTAGCAGTAATTATGCGGATGTAATAGAATCTCGGAGGTAAAGCGTTGCAAAACAGCACAATACAACCAACCTTAAAACCCATAATTGTTCTAGTAGGTGCTTATAAGATCATCTACTCAAGTGGAAGTGAAATGCCCCAAAATAGCCCACCTCACATCTTCTATGCTCAAGAGGATTGGCGCTAGAAGCGTTCCTTCTCTCTCCTGATGAATATCGAGGATTGTTGTATGATACACAAGAGATCTCTCGTAGAAAGCAATCTTGTGGCGCGGTCCAACCTGTCCAATGCAACATGCTTGATGCATCAAGGGCGATGAAAGCTAAGAATTAGTCCCCCCGACAAAGGAAATCATTGTGCCAGGCTGTGAAGTTGCCTGCTGAGGTTACACAAAGACTTTACCGACTGATCCAGCCTAAAGGTTCCCTGGAGGTTCCCCAAAGGGATTTCGTCGAAGTCCACTAGATCTTTCTCACAAGCAAGACCGTCATGGATCCCGGCGAATCCTTCCCATTCACTCAATCCATACCAGAAGGCTATCTGAAACTATCTGCATTTCAAGGCAAATTCTCGGAAGTTGCCATCTTCCGTAGATTTGCAGCTTTGAACGCTCAGAATCTGTTATACATACAAGCCGAACTTTCCCATCTTGAAATAGAACTGAAGGAAATAATTCTCGAGGATTGTCAATCAGGAGATGAAAAGACAAGGTTATACAACCAAGACTGGTGGACGCTGAATCAGGCTTCGCAGGAAGGCCGATCGCCGGCGCAGATGCGTAAGATTCTGGAGATAAGAGAAAAGCTGCAAATCTATAGTATGGAATACTTTGAAGATATATCCTACGTCTTCTGGCGCTGAGCAGACCTGCTTCAGATGCTGCGCTACTACAGCAGAGTGAGATCTACAAGCTGAGCGAACCACGTCAACACCAGCTTGGGGTCCTGCGGAGATGGCTGCAAGCTCCCGAATATGGCAATTTCTCGTTCTTGGGCCTCGAAAGCCGGATCTGGGAAGACGAACACGCGGGAGATTTCTTGACCATGAATGCGCCGCATGCTGACCAGGATCCTTTCGCTGACTGGTTTGCCGAGTGGATCGTTGATCCGTTTCATCGATACATTGGGCACAGGTTCAAAGTAAGGTACCCAATCTATGGGTGACAGGTTTCTCATTAGCTGACAAACTTCGAGAAACCCTTAGCAGGAGACGTATCCAGCGGCTTGGCCGAATACAAAAAATCCAGGATATCATTCGTGGCAAGCGTAATTGTCATATCCGTAGCAGCAATGCTCCCAGCAATCTCCATCTTCGCGCTCTACCTGGTCAACAGCATGGTCATGCGGCTAGGCGTCATCACCGCATTCTCGGGTCTCTTTTCTGCCAGTTTGGCGGTCTTCACCAGAGCGAGGAAAATCGAGATTTTTGCGGCTACAGCGGCGTAAGTATCGGATATTGCTTCACTGTGATTGTGCTGACTGAAAAGAAAGTTTTGCTTCGGTACAAGCGGTTTTTGTCGGCAATAATGGTTGTCCTGTCTGTTGATGAGTGGGTAAAGGTTGGTTTGGGACCGGTGGAAACTTCGGGACCGGAGAAGAATTCTTATTTGGATGACGACTTGACGATGTAATGCTTTAGCAACGGCCGACCATGTACGACATTTCTAGCTGATTGACGAGTGTTACATCTGGAATATTCCTCTTCGTTTAATTCATAGTTGTCCGCATACATGGGCACTCAGGTGCACAAGGAATTCTATATGACTGAGATTGCTAACTTGAACGGTTTTCGTCTAGCAGACCATGGTAAAGAAGATGATGATCATAACTTTTATTATCATACCCTTATCAGACTCTCACTAACATTAATTACAGTTTTCCCCGTCAAGATCTATAGCTCATCCCTTTTTCTCATTGCCGGCGTTCCCTGGCTCCTAATCCTATAGAGTCCGACCCCGTGTCTTGGAACCATTGCCGACAGAGTCCCCATCGGCGTAATACTCGTCGTCTTCGCGCCCAACAACGCAGTAGTATTCATGGCCAAGCCCTTCGCATAGCTCATTTGCGTGGCATTATACATTGATGTGGAGTTCATCATGCTTCCACTCATAGTGCTGTTCCCACTAATGATAGCCTGCGCGGTGGCATTACTCATCCTGTTCGCCCACAAATCATACACATCCCACGTTTCCAAAACTTCTGTCGCGACACCGTTCGACGAAGCCGTGGAAGCTTTGTCATAGAAAATGTCGGCGAGGGAGGCGTTCATCATGCGGGGATAATTGCCAGCATTTACGAGCGCGACAACGTAGTCTCCGCCGTCAAGCGACCCAACCCAGAGGGAGATCTCGCCTTGACCATATTGGTCAGGTTCGGCTGGATACTTCCAGATACGGTAGGCGGACGAGCCGGCGGGATCTTGGGAGACAGCGAGAACAGCAGGGTTAGAGTAGATGGAAAGACTTTGGGGCGTCATGGTGCGGATGTCCGTGCCCATAATAAGGGGAGATTTCAGGATAGCCCTGAGCCGAGTCAATGCAACTGGCTTCAGCAGCAGAACTGGGAGGTTTTGGGGGTACGAACCACATGGAGAAGTGAAGGATATATTCATCGTCCGTCATACCTCCGTTACCGACTTCGAGCATGTCCAGGTCGTTCCATCCGCCAGGCTGGGCTTTACTCGGGAATGCAGCTACTTTGTTGATAATGTTCATGACACTGCAGTGAAAACCGGGGAGAGCGCAGTCGTAAGTCGTACAAGGGCATCGGTCATCGGGGCGATCAAACGAGTCGTAAACATCGCCGGAAATGCGCCAGGAGTTAGCCATGGTTTGAGCCCAGTTCCAGGGCGAGTCTTCGCCCCAATTGCACATGGAATAAAGGACGGGACGACCTGCCATGCTTCAGTTTTAGGACAGGGCTTGGATCTTAAATACTCTTACCAGTAGCATTCAATGCCTGTGACATGGCGTTATACCGGTTATATGTGATGAGCGGTGTTCCGGATTGTCCCTCATTGTAGCAATTGTCATATTTGAGGTAATCTATCTTCCAGTCAGTTCGAGCGGAATGGCAGGGCTAATAGTTATGAACCTACCAACGCCCCAATCCGCAAAGGTTTGAGCATCGATTTTTTCTTTACCCAAAGACGCAGCTGACAGATGTAAGTACATTCAAACCCTGCATATGCGTCCACGTCTCGTACCATACTGGCCACAAGTATACATTCCAGCCGAGGAATACATCCCAAAGCCCAGGCCTATATTGTGCAGCTGATCGGCTACATGTTTCATGCCATTGGGGAACTTGGTCATGTTTGGCTGAAGCGTTCCATTTGCTGTTCTACCGGCGGACCAGCAGTCATCGAGGACAACGTAATAGTACCCAAGGTCTCTCAAACCGTAATCAACGATTTTCTGGGCCGTTCCCAAGAGCAGCGTCTCGCTAACATTGCATCCAAAGGCGTTCCAGTTGTCCTATAGAACATCAGCGAGGAGCCTTCATGTGGTGAGAGTAAGGTTGAATTACCCAGCCCATTTGGGGTGTGATAGCGAGGCCATTGTAGCTGACTGCCCAGGCTTGGGAGAAGAACAACGAAGCGGCGGCGGCAGCCTTGAATGACGAACTGCAAGCCATGATAGATAGTAAACACTCTGGTGAAGGGGACAATGTTTCATATATGACTTCTCCTCCGCCATGGTTCCCCGCTTGGAGAAAGGTTTGACCACGGCATACTCCGTATTGGGGAGTTCGTTAAGAAGGGAATTGATGCTTCTCTCGGCCTCTCAAGCAGTTTAAGGTACGAGTGACAGGGAAGAGAGCAGAATGTGGGGAAATCTTCCTCTAAAACAACCGAGATACTGTAACCCCTCATCCGAGGGATCCCTCTCTCGGTGTATAATCTGCCGACGAAAGTCACATGACCCAGAACAATCAAGACCTCAAAGCCAAGGTACAGTAAGACCCCTCTGTATTGATATTCCAGATAACGATATCCTCCTTGTAACGATATACTCTTTGAGACCAATAGGGTTTATTTTGTATGTATTCTATGCCCGCCTTTGACATAACGATATCCTCCTGGTAACGGTGTGGTCAGGTGGTAATTTGGACATCGTTATAGCCAGGTCTCACTGTACCTTACTCCAGATGGATTCATACAAGGGTGTCAATCTTTAGAGTCGAGCCTGGTATTGGACTTTCAGAGGCTCAAATTGAGCTCTTTGGCAATGAAGTCTCTATGATCCCACCTTGAGGTCCAAATCTTTCTTCCTCCGTACTCTTCTACGTCATGGCTTTTCACGAGCGTCCTGATGGCCAGCGCCTTCTTTTATTCGAAACACGGGCGCACTTCTGCGAAGGCGGCATAATTTCCATTCCCACTCATAAGCATTGAAATGAGTGACAAGGCCTCTGGTTCGGGCTGTCAGTTAGTCCACTCTTGTCTGCCTTATGTCGCACAACGCCTTCACTCATGGTTTCCATTCTTCAACCCAGCTCTGCTCTCAAAAGAAACTTGTGTGGAGTGCCTCCTTCCAATTGCTGGCAGCGTGGGAAAGCTCCCATCTCTTAAGCTTAATAATCCAACTCGTTTGATCTACTAAGATTGACCATCCTCTTCCACTCAGAGTAACGGTCTTGTAACACAACATCAATGCGGGCTACCGTGCTGAGCAACCACCAATGCAAGAAGAGCTCTAGAGGGAATTCTAGTCCAATAGCACCAAGTGGATCCTTGTATTTCTGGGAAAGTGCTGCGGAACGCCGCGAGCGACGAAAGCGAGGCGCATGACATGGCTACTGGGCTAATTCTCTTTATTCAAAGGCTGGATGCAGTGACGTGGACTATCTGCAATTGCTCCTGTGATCATCCTTAACTGAGCGGCGAGTCTTCTTTTCGCTCACGCTTCTGCTACGATAATCTTCTCTCACTGCACAGGTTTTGAGTAAAGGTTACGTCCGCCATGGTTGACCCCTTAAGTGTCTCTTCCTTGACTCTGCAACTGATCGGAACTGCCCGGGAGATATATGGCGTGTGGAAATTGCTTAGCGAAGCTTCTGCAGAATTCTCTATAATTTCTGATCGTCTTGAGCTTGTTAATGCAATCCTGCAAGAACTGACGGTGGTGGAAGACTCCCAACAAACTTCGAACCACATAGTGCTCTTGGCATTGGAACGCAGCCAAAAGCAGCTCGAAGAACTTCGTCTTGCGATTAGTGGGCTGCAACTGCCCGCCAAAGGATTCAAGCGCAAATGTAGCAAATCTCTGAAAATCATTATTTCCGAGGACAAGATTCAAAGCATGCGCGACCTGCTTCAGATATTATTATCAGACCTCTCATTGACACTACAAGTTGCACAAGGGTAAGCTCTCTACCATACAGCAGACACTTTCTCACAAGTTCCATAGTTGTAGGATGAGCAGAGCTGTGGAGGCCTCATATGGAACCTTCGACCAAATCAAAGACATCAAGCAGTCTATCTCGTATTTCCATGATTTAGAAGAGTCTCACCGCAGAGAGCTGCACTCTTCCCCAAATCCCAGATCCCATGAGGGTGGAGTCGCCCATCGACCAGAATCTCTTTCGCAGCCATCTCTTGCCTTCCCAAGGTGAATATTTCCAGGGAATAGGTGGTGTGCCGGTCGCTGAATTTCGATAATAGATATCTCAAAAGACTATCTCATTTCGAAGGAAGGAATTTCTCTGCTATCCACAGGGAAGATGTGACACACAGACAGTGGAGGCTATGGCTGCTCTTGTGGGTAATATCTTGGGATTATCAATGTTGCAAGATACAGAAGCTAGACCATGATAATTTGATATCCACACAAGAACAGTTCAGATTCTCCCTTGGGCCCTTAACTTCCTTGGTACCTGGATTGGTAATACAAATGGCCCGCGATCGTGTTGTACCACGTATATACATGCGGGTGGACTGGATCCAATTAGTACCTCTCCATCATTTCATACGCATGCACGAGAAGGGAGAGTTATTCCTAAAACAAGAAATTGAGAGCGGGAGGCTGTCGGTGAACGCTTGCGATGAGCATGGCCAGTCACTCCTCAACTATGTAAGTACAACGATGAACAGTTGTAACGCGAATTCAAGACTGCTAAGTCCCTGACACAGCTCACCTATATTCGAATTCGATGGGGCGGCTCTCAACTGATCAAATACGTGATAGATCGTGGTGCTGATACTTCGGTCACCGGCGAAGATGGCTTGTGAGACAAGGTTTCCCGCACTTGGGCTAAAACTGCTGATAAACTTGTTTCTAGTAATGTTTTCACTCCAGCAGTACTACGGCTAGCTTTGGGTCACGAAGGAGATACACCGTGGAATACCATAAAAAGTATTGTTGAAGAACTGGATATCGACCTCGCAGCCCCATCCCGTGATGGGTCGAGTCTTTTGCATGCGATAGCTAGCCGTCCTCCCACCGATGATCGAGACTCGGCTTTATCCTTATTTGCCCCGTACGGACTGAATGTTAACGCTGAAGATACGAACGGCTGGACGCCACTACTAAAGATGTTGGCGGCCACTTACGCTTGGCACGAAGAGTTCTTTTGGTGGCTCGTTGATAGGGGCGCAGATGTTTCTAAAGCAGTGTCTGGGGGGCCGTGCTCTCGACAAGAAAACGGCATAACATGCCTTCACCTTGTTATTGCAGCCCTACAGCCTATTGCATTGACCAATCTGATACCATTTTACGTGGGACCACAACATCGCTTTGCACATGCCAGCATACCCGCTCAGTCAGACACTTTCATCTGGGCTTGTCACCCGTGGCACAGAGCAGAGCGGATAGATCCGTCCAAACGACAGGCCCAGAGGCGATTCTTGAAAGTCCTTATTAGCAAATGTGCGGATCTACATGCTGTAGCCAGACATTGGGGTACACCAACGGATATAGCTAAGTATACGGGAAACATTGATTTTTGGTGCAGTGTCCTGGAAGACTGTGACATTAACGTTGGGAACTTCTTAGCATGTGAGTCCACTATTCGCCGTAATGGGGAGATTCGAACAGCGCATGAAGCTCTTGAACATACTCAAGGGAACAGTCGACTGGTGATGAAGAAATTGCGAGAGTTCTGGAGAGCTTTCGAGCAATGGAACACGCAAGCTCTCCCAAAATCAAATTATGCGCCGCTGCCCTTGGGTCATCGCAGTGCGCTGAAAACGATGCAGAATAAGGTTGGCCACTTACAGTACTTCCTACTGAGATCGCTCTCAAACAAGCGCGTCGATCGTCCGCTTCTTCCAAGCATACTGATATGCAAGTCGAAGTTCGTGACTTTTGAATTTGAGACCTTGCTCAGAGCTCTCAAACTTGTGTGCTGTGACGAACACGATGTCTGTTTGATCCGTTCCAGTTTTATCTCTAATCACCTGTTCATCAAGTCATATTGCGACGGCAGCGGCTTCGAAACAAGAGTAGAAGCATTCCTTGAATTCATGCACGTGTGCCAGGCAAAGGCGACGGGTACATGGACCACCGAACAAGAAAAGGCCCGTCAGGCGGATATGACGCGAGTCAGGCTCGCAGATGATTTTTTACTCAGGATTCTGCGGATCTTGACGGAAACGGTGGCGAGATTCCAATGGCCAGATAAAGTGATGGGATGGGGTGAACCTGAGGATTTGTATCCTAGTGGGAACGTTCCAGGACAGTGGGTAGATGATGAGTATTGAGAAGTCTCCAAGGGATAGGCGGTTTTAGATATTCGTCGATAGATGGGGAGCCGCGGAACTCTTTGCATGTTGACCACACACTATAACAACGTTCTCTTACTCTTGAATATCTACCACTCACGCATACCTCACTGGAGATTTTTCAGATAGAAAACTTCGTTGACAGAGAAAGTGAATATTATCTATTCTAAACCAAAGGCACCCATCCGAAGTGCTTTAGGTACCTACTTTAGCTTGCATCACGTTACTACATTAGGCCTCCGTGTACCTGACCCTATGAATCTAAACCACTACTTGGTAATCACATAAAGCTTTGGACACTGAGAGTTTGTGATAAGGCGAGGTCTCATATTCTCTTGGGCAGAGGAACCTAGATATCGACGGAAAACGTACTCTGTTGGAATACGAGGTCATATGGGGGCATATTGATATGGACGTTGCTGCTGTTGGGAGTCTATCTAGGAGCGAGCAGGTGAAAACTCTACTAGCGGGCCCCAGCCCTATCAGCTTCATGAAGGCGGAGACATCTCCCC
>JAABUK010005808.1_pt1 | contig 18890 bp, 17 predicted proteins | sample 5559141 | NCBI WGS metagenome assembly JAABUK01 (sample SAMN10711869, study PRJNA513367) | rock metagenome | isolation source: Antarctica rocks | place: Antarctica: Victoria Land, Pudding Butte nord | collected 2016-01-03 | reverse complement strand
TGCGCGAAATAGCGAATGACTTGACGCATTTTACGTTCACTAATTTTGGAACACCGATAGTAGCGGTTTAGTTGTTCCATTTCAGTAGCTTAACACTTTCTTTCAAGTGCTTTGCTACACTAGAGCCAAATTTTATTAGAAGTTCACCAGAAATTCACTTGCGAAAGTTTACATGCGGAATTTGTCGCCGAGGTAAAGCCGCCGGACTTCCGCATCCTCCGTGAGTTCGCGCGGCACGCCGGAGCGAAAGATGCGCCCGTCGGCCATGATGTACGCGCGATCCGTGACGCCCAAGGTTTCGCGCACGTTGTGATCCGTTATCAGAATGCCGATGCCGCGCCCGCGCAGATAAAGAATCAATCGCTGAATATCATCAATCGCCTTCGGGTCGATGCCTGCGAACGGTTCATCGAGAAGTATAAACTGCGGGTCTGTGGCGAGCGCGCGGGCGATTTCCGTGCGACGGCGTTCGCCGCCCGATAAAGCGTCGCCGCGCGTATGCCTTACGTGCGCGATGCCGAATTCTTCCAGCAATTCTTCGAGACGTTTGAAACGCTCGCGCCGCCGCATCTTCAAAGTTTCGAGCACGGCGAGAATGTTTTGCGCCGCCGTCATTTTGCGAAAGACGGACGGCTCCTGCGGCAAATAGCCGACGCCGAGCCGCGCGCGCAAATACATAGGCAGCTTCGTGATGTCTCTCTGCCCTAGATGGATGGAGCCGCGATCCGCGCGCTCAAGCCCGATAATCATATAAAATGTCGTCGTCTTGCCAGCGCCGTTTGCGCCCAACAGCCCGACCACTTCGCCCTGCTCGACGTGCAGGCTCACGCCGTCAACGACGCGCCGCCTGCCATAAGATTTTTCGAGATTCGCCGCGACGAGCGCCGTCTCCGAACGCGCAAACAATTCATCGCTTCGCCCGCCGCCGCTGCTTGCGGCAGGAGTCGGCGGCGACGATGTTTCATTCTCTACATCTGTGATGAGAGTGCTCATGGCTTTTGGCGTATGCGGTGTGTGGAGTGGACGCGTCCTGTTGACTGCGCGCCGCGCGGATCATCCGATACCACTCGATTCTCGCGCAGGTAAACCGTCAGGCGCGGCGCTTCGGAATTTCCCTGCTCAGCGTCTTCAACATGCGCCGGATTTCCCTTCAACACAAAGGTATCGTCGGCGGCTGTATACTGCGCCCAATCGCCTGTGCCGCGTCTGCCGGGCTGCGTCAGCACGACGCTGCGCTGCGCTAGGCTGCGCTCGACTTCGCCGGTTTCCTTCATCAAAAAGACATCGCATACTTCGCTCGTCACGCGATCCGTTCCCTGTTTCACGTCAACGTGGCCTTCGTAGTGCAGCAAGCGATCCGTGTCTTGATATGACATTCGATCCGCCGTCACAAACACAGGCACGACTTCGCGGGCGCCGCTGGTCGTCTTCGATTTCGCTTGATAAAGCGCGCTTTGGACGTTTGCTTCGGCTTCCATGCGTTTGTTGTCGCGGTAGATTGTCAGGCGTTCGCCACGCACGAAGTTGTCGTCCTGCCATGCGCGCGCATTGCCTGTATAAACGGCGACGCCCGCCGTGTGCTGAAACTCCGCGCGGTCTGCGACGACGAAGACGGGGCTTTTCGCTTTCGCAAATGGCGTCGCGCCGTTTGTTTGTTCCTGACTGTAATAAGTCGTGTTGGTTTTGCCTCGCCCGTAAGAGACTTTTTTGATTGTGTCGGAATCTATCTCGGCGGCTTTAAGGCGCGCGCGCGAATCCCACACAACGGGTTCGCCGCCGCGCAAGCGCACCATGCCGTCCGTCGCCGCATAAGAAATATTCATCGCGCGCCCGTTGCGATCCGCTTCGTTGAAAACCGCATCACCAAGGGCGTCCACACGCTCGACGTCCTGCCCTTCGCGCGCGAAAACAGTCGTGAGTTTCTGCGATGTGAGAGTGCGCGTCGCGTGCGAGGCAGTCGGCTGCACAGGCTCGATTGTCGCCTTCACAGTGCCGCCGCTGCCGGTGAATTCGCGCGCGAGATTTCCGCCTTCATAAAAAGCGCAATCGAAGCGTTGCGCGACAAGAGTTTTGCGTTCAGCCGCCGCAGTTTTCTGCACTGGATCGACAAAGAGTTCGGCATTGCCGACGGCTTCCGCGCGCTCCAAATCCTTGCCTGTCGCGCGCCAGTAAAGATGCACTGTGTCCGCTGTCAAACGCTTACCGGCAGCGCGCGGGTCATTCAGGCGTGACTTCGGCGCGGCGAGAGTCAAGACGGAACGCCCGCCTTCCGTGCGCATCTCCTTTAACAGACTCTGCGTGTTCTGTGCTTGAAAGTTTACTTCGAGATTACTCGCGCCGTTTAATTGCATCTCCGAATCCGCGTCGAGACTTTGCGCGCGAACATCGCGTATGGCAACCGCGCGCTGTAGTCTTTGATCGGCATCGAGAAAAAAGTCCATGTCTGCGGAATGAACTTCCGCCGCGCGGCCTTCGGTCATCGAACGCAGATAAGAATTACCGCGCGCTTCAATTTTCTGCAAATGCTTTTGCTCGTTGAGCGTGGCGGCAATCGCATCGCCGCTCATGATGTCGCGCTCTTGTTCGGCGGTAACGCCGCCCGTGAAATTGAGCCGCATCGTGGCTTGCTCGAAAACCGCTTGCGTGGAACGAATCGTCACAGGCCGCGAGCGTGCGTTCGCTTTGGCCGGAGTGTTCGATTGCGCGTTCGGCGCGACGATGATTTCGACGTTGCTGCGCAAATCGAGGCGCTTGTTTTTGGCGTCGAGCACCGCGCCCGTCGCGTGGCCGGAAACATTTTCGCGCTGAAAAGTCACAGGCGCGCCGGTTTCCGCCACTTCTGTTTTTTGATTGTAAACAACGACGTCCGTCTTTGCCGTCAGATCATTGCGTGTCGCAATATTGACATCGCCCTTGAACGAAACGAAACCTTTCTCTGCGTCATACATCGCGCGCTGTGCAATAATCGTGTCGGGCTTATCACCAACTGCCGGATATACCTTCAGCTGTACGTCTTCGAGTTCGTGGTGCTTGTCTAAATAAGTCACGTCGCGCGCCGCCTTGAGCCAGAAACGCAAGCGATCATTCTGCGTATCGCGCCGCTCGAAGCCATCGAAGACGGCTGTCACTTGCTTCGACAATTCCGGCGATCCCGGAATCATCACGAACGGCTTGTAATTGCGGTGGCGATAATACGAAATCGAAACCACAACGATGCCTCCGACGAGCACACACAACGCAATGAAACGCGCCACCAGCGGCAGCCGCGCCCGCAAGCCGACAATCGATACTTTTCTTCGTCTTACTTCCTGCATGATAAATCGAGATGCCGCATGATGGATAGCAGATGCCAGTTTCGTCTTTCGACTAACATTTAGTATCTAACATCCGGCATCTGCCTTTACGTCCTGCGCGACTAATTGCAAGCGGGTTTCGTTGCGCCATGTATTAGCCTCGACTGTATAGGCGAGTTCGATGCGCGTGTTCGGGCGTAGTGTTTGCTCTGCTGATTCTTCCACGCCGTTCCACCACACGACTTCAAACTGTTGACCGTCAGTCGATGCGACGCGCAGTTTCAAATGCCGCTCCTTCATCATTAGCGGTTCGCGCGTAATGCGCAAGCCTTTGGTCATAAAAACAGGACGCCGGTTGCCCACGCCGAAAGGCTCTAGCTGCTGCAAATCTACGGCCAACCCGAGCGTAACAAATACCGGTTCGATTTCCGCGTCGATATGAAGAACGGGCTGCAAGTCCTCTTCACTTAAACAGGCGGCGGCGTGCTCGTTGAGCCTTTGGCGCAGTGCATCGACGTGCTCGCGCTTGATCGTGAGGCCAGCCGCGTGCGAATGACCGCCGAACTTCTCGAACAAATCCGCGCATTCGTCTAGGCCATTCAAAAGATGGTACGGCTCGATACTGCGCGCGGAGCCATGCCCCAGATTATTTTCGAGCGAGATAACGATGCACGGGCGATGCAGCCGCTCGCTGATTTTCGACGCGGCGATGCCGATCACGCCTCTATGCCAATTTTCGCCCGCGATCACGGCGACGTGCGACGCTTTACCATTGCTCGCACTCTTCAGCGTTTCCCATTCTTCAAACGCGAGCTTTGTGATTTCGCGTTGCACAATCTGGCGTTCGCTGTTTCGAGTGTCCAACGCTTCGGCAAGTTTACGCGCTTCATCATTGTTTGCAGTTTCAAATAGTTCGACGACGGCGCGCGCCGCGTCCATTCTCCCAGCGGCGTTAATACGAGGGCCGAGACGAAAGCCCAGATCGGTGGCGCTGACGCCGCGCCCGTCGCCGCAACCCGCGACTTCCATCAAAGCGCGCAAGCCCGGATTCGTTGCCTTCGGCAAATCAGCGAGGCCGAGCGCGACGATGACGCGATTTTCTCCCGTCAATTGCGCGACGTCCGCGACGGTGCCGATGGCGACCATTTTCAAAAAGCCGCTGCCCAAATGCTCGCGCCCGCGTTCACGCAAAAGCGCGTGTGCGAGTTTGAAGGCGACGCCGACGCCCGCGAGATTTTTATCCGGGTACGGGCAATCCCGCTGGTTCGGATTAAGGACGCAAAACGCAGGCGGCGCGCCTATAGTTTCGTCCGGCAAATGATGATCCGTGACGATGACATCGAGGCCGACGCTCTGCGCCCAAGCGAGCGGCTCGAAGGCGCGTATGCCGCAATCGACGCTGACGACGAGCTTATAACCAGTTGCCTTCGCTTCTTCGAGCGCGGGCTGTTGAATGCCGTAGCCGTCCTTGAAGCGGTGCGGAATATGATAGCCCGTCAAGGCTCCCAATAATTTCAATGCGCGCAACAGCACGACTGTGCCGGTTGTGCCGTCAACATCGTAATCGCCGTAAACGAGTATGCGCTCGCCTTGCTCTATGGCGCGCAGAATACGCGTGACGGCGGCGCTCATGCCGAGCATCAATGATGGATCGTGAAGTTGATCGTGCGAGGGGTGCAGGAATTTTCGCGCGGCAGTTTCGTCCGCGTAGCCGCGCGCAATGAGCAGCGCCGCGACGACAGGCGAAACACCGAGCACGCCTGCGAGCGCGGCGGCTTCGCGCACGTTTGTGTCACGCACGATCCAGCGTTTTCCGGTCATCACGAGTTCCACTGTTTCACTCTGCGAACCAGCCGTTTTGATCCAGAAGTTTAACGCCGATGCGTTGTTTGCCGTCTGTGGAATCCGTCCAGACGCCGTTGACTTCGGCTTCGATGGCGCGTCCGAAGGGCGGCGTCAAACGCACGACACTGCCGATTTCAACGCTGATGTCTGTAATTAAAGTTGCGCCGCCGCGACTTACCTTAACGGCCTCGCCGCTTTGCTGGAAAGGCTCGCCGCTGCTGTCGCGGCCTTCGATCAAAACGGCAAAATCGACAGGCACGCGCGGGCTGCGCTGGCGTTGCGATGCGGAATTAGTGCTGCGGATATTCGGCGCGCGCTTCGTATCGTTTCCCATAAAATTCACCCATGCCCTTTATGCCTTTCATCGTCGGACAAGCGAGAATTCGTCCATGTGGAAGAAGGGCAAGATGGAGTTTACAGAATCTTGGCGATTTATGTTAGCGGACAGGCGGCGCGGTAAAGTCAGCACGGACAAGAGCCGTGTGCTGACTTGATGAAGCGGACTGAACCGAAGCGGCTTTTGCGTTGTCTGAAGGTTGTATAAAGTGGCCGAAAAGCAAAATCAAGATGAGCGTTCCGACGATCAGGCGATAGCCGATGAACACGCCCGTCGAGTGCGTGCGTAGATACCGCAGCAGAAAAAAGATCGACGCGTAGCCGACGATTCCCGCAATGATGGTTGCAACGACAAGCGAAAAGCCCGTTCCCGCAGGCAATTTATGAACGGCCTCTTTTAGTTCGAGCAATCCGCTCGCGGCAATGGCGGGAATCGAAAGTAGAAACGAAAAGCGCGCCGCTGTCTCGCGTGTTTCTCCTGCAAAAAGTCCACCCATGATTGTCGAACCCGAACGGCTCGAACCCGGTATCAGCGCCAGCACCTGCGCGCCGCCGACGGCAAGCGCGTCGCCCACGCCCAACTGTTCCATTGTGCGCTGCCGCTTGCCAACTATTTCAGCAATGATGAGCAGCAACGCGACCACGATCATCATCGTCGCAATCACCCACAGATTTTTGGTGAACGTTCCTTCGATTTGTTTCTTGAACAGCAAGCCGACCACGCCGACGGGCAGCGAACCGAGAATGACGAGCCAGCCGAGCCGCGCATCGCGCGACAAGCGAGCGGGGCGCACGCCTGTTTCCGCAGCCTCACGCAACGCCGCAGGGCTTTGCTGCCCGCGCAGAAGCGCAATGTGATCCGATACAAAAGCAAGCAGGATATTCCGGATGTCGCGCGCAAAATAAAGAAGCACGGCGGCGAGCGTGCCGAGTTGGATAACGGCAATCGAGGCGGTGGTGCTTTCGGCGCGCAGCGTTTCGTCCAACCCGCCGAAGAGATGCAGCGCGCGGCTCGCAAAAATCAGATGCGCCGTCGAACTGACGGGGATAAATTCCGTGAGACCTTGAACGATGCCGAGAATGATGGCTTGAAGTAAGCTCATAAGAGTTGCCGCTTGAATATCCGTTTCAATGAAATTGAAATGCAAAAGCTAATGTCAATTATCTTTGCCTGACTAAGGCTGTTTTACTAGGTGGTGTTGACACTTCCTCAATTGCCACTAGCTTTAGCTAGTGGCATGGATTGCCCAAAGAGCAGAGGCCTTAGCTGAACTTATTCCTTAGCCTTCCTTTTGGCTTTAGCCTGATTTTGAGCTAAAGGCAAAGAGGACGATTGATTCTCATTTCGGTTCGGCTAAAGCCGCTTGTGTGTTGTCTCATTTGCCCACTAGCTAAAGCTAGTGGCAATTGAAAAACAAACTATCAACGCAACCTAACACAGTTCCGCGACGTGTTCGCCCAAAACGCGTAACGCTTTTCCCAGATCGTCTTGCTTGATTAAAAGATGGTCGCGCGAAAAGGCCGAGAGAGCGCCGACGCTGATGCCCGCCGCTGCAAGAATCTCTGTAATGCGCGCCAGATAGCCGACGACGTTCCAATCCAATTCGAGATCGAGTGTGACGAGACGAAAGCCGCCTTCGACTCGTGCCTCGCGCGCCGCATGACGCATCGCGCGCCAGTCCGTTTCATCGAGCAAGAGCGTTACTTCGCGCGCGTCGCGCAAAAGCATATAAGGCGCGCTCCCGCGCGGACTAAGCTCCGGGTTTTCAAGCAGCCGCGCCCATTCCTGATGTTGCAAACCGATCAGAAAATAAGTTTCCGGCGCAACTTCAACGCGTGTTCGTTGGAGTAATTCGAGGACGTTCATGCTCGCAATCGGCAAGGCTGCTGTCAACGCTTCGTTGAAATCCTTATTGCTCATTTGCGCGTTTTAGACTTGAACGATAATCGGGGTGATGACGGGACGCGCGCCCGTTTGCTTTTGCAAGAAACGCTTTGCTTCCAGACGCACGCGCTCTTTGAGAAGACTGGCGTCGCCGAGTTCTGCGCTCGTCGCCTTCTCGACGGCTTCCGCGACGACGCGCTGAATATCTTTGACGAAGCCGTTCGAGCCGTCTATGCCGAGCACGCCGCGCGCGACGATTTCCGGCGCGGCTTCGAGCGCGCCCGTTTCTTCGTTGATCGTCACGACACACATCAGCACTCCGTCGCCCGCCAATTGCCTGCGCTCGCGCACGGTCTCGCGGTCAATTTCTTCAAAGCCGCTTTCGTCTATGAATGTCCGCCCTATGTCGTGGTGCGCAGTGACGACTGCGCGCTGACCGTCGAGTTCCAGCACGTCGCCGTTCTCGATCAGGATCACGTTTTCTTCTTTGTAGCCGAGATGGTTTTTGATGAATTCCTTATGGCGAAACAGCATACGGTATTCACCGTGAATCGGGATGACGAATTTCGGGCGCACGGCTTCGGTCATCAAGCGCATGTCTTCCTGCGAAGCGTGACCGCTGACGTGAATCAAGCGCCGTTTTTCTTCGATGATGTTTGCGCCGCGTTTATAAATGCAACCGATCAGGCGCGAGATAGCGCGCTCGTTGCCCGGAATAATGCGCGCCGACAGCACAACCGTATCGTCTTCCTCAATCGTCATTCCCTTGTAGCTACCCATCGCCATTTGCGAAAGCGCCGCGCGCGGCTCGCCCTGCGAACCTGTCACGAGCAGCACGACTTCGTCATCATCCATGCGCTTTGTTTCATTGAGCGAGACGAGCAATCCATCGGGAATATCCAGATAGCCCAAGTCTGTGGCGATGTCTACGTTCTTAACCATCGAGCGCCCCATCACGCAGACTTTGCGATTGAATTGCTGCGCGACATCGAAGACGATTTGCAGGCGATGAATCGAAGACGCGAAGGCGGAAACGATGATGCGCCCGCGCGCTTCCGAGAAAAGTTCTTCAAAGGCCGGAACGACGGCGCGCTCCGAAGGCGTGCGTCCCGTCACCGTCGCATTCGTCGAATCGGAAAACAGAGCGAGCACGCCTTCCTGCCCGTAACGGCGGAACGTGCGCATGTCAATCGGATCGCCGATGACGGGCGTTTCGTCTACCTTGTAATCGCCTGTATGAATAATCGTGCCGACGGGCGTCGTAATGGCGAGCGCAAAACAATCTACGAGCGAATGCGCGACGGTGATAAATTCGATGCTGAAGGCTCCGAGTCGAATCGTATCGCGCGCCTCGACGCGGTGCAGCAGCACGTCTTCCAAAAGCTCGTGTTCTTCGAGTTTGCTCGTCGCAAGGGCAATGGTGAAATGCGAAGCGTAAACGGGAAGATTAAACTTTTTCAGCAAGTAAGGCAGCCCGCCGAGATGATCCTCATGCCCGTGCGTGAGCACGACGGCGAGAAGATTTTCCCTGTATTCTTCGAGAAAATCGAAATCGGGAACGCAGACATCGACGCCGTAAACGCTTTCTTCTGGAAAGCCCATGCCCGCATCGACGATTATCATGTCGTCGCCGAAACGCAGTGCCATACAATTCATCCCGAACTCGCCGATGCCGCCGAGCGGAATGATCTCCAAAACATTACTCACTATTTTTTCTTTCCTACTCTCTGAAACAAACGCCCGGCGACGAAAGCAATCGTCGCTCGACCATGTGAAATTAAGCCGAGCAGTATAGCATAATGACGCTATCGGCACTGCCTTCCGGCAATCCAAAGAAAAAGCCCAGCGCGAAAGACCGCACCGCACCTTACGCAGACAAGAGGCGTGGAATCGACGCTTAAGGCTTGAACAAATTTGCGTAGTAAGGTAAAAACTTTTGTGAACGATTTTTGCGGCGGCTATAGTTCAGTTGGTTAGAACGCTTGATTGTGGTTCAAGAGGTCGTGGGTTCGAGCCCCACTAGCCGCCCATCCAAATTTGATGAAAGAAAAGAGACGATCAGCAATGGTCGTCTCTTTTCTTTTGCACGGCGATTGTTACACAGGAAGCAAACTTTATACGGAGCGCAGGCGTTTCGGCCCCAACCGTGTGAGATTAGCGTGTGTATCCAGTCGGATGATGGATCTCTATGCCGGAGCGGTCTGTGAGGATTTTAATGCGGTGAAAACCCTTTGCCGTGTGCGTCGAAAGATATGTGAGCGCGAGTTGTTTGCCGAGCGCGGCGGTCAAGTCGCGTAGGAACGGATCGAAGCTGACGGGCGCGCTTGTGCCTTGAAAAAACGCCTGCCCGCCGGTTTCATCCGCGAGCCTTTGCAAAGAGCCTTGCGCGTAGTTGACGAGAATCGAATTGCCGTTTGTCGTCGCTCCCTCGGTCGGCGCGTAAATCGAATAAACGGCGGCGCTCGCACGCTGCGCTTCATTGATGGCGCGCTGCAAATCAATGCTCTGCGCTGGCGATGCGCTATCTATGCCGCGCGATGCGTCAAGCCCGTCCGAGACGACGAGCACGGCGCGCCGTCCCGCCGGAAGCGACTCGAAACGCTTGAGCGCTTCGACGATTTCCACGTATGGATTAAAGGGCGCGCTGTTCGCGAAGCCGGACGGCGGGCGCACGGCGTCGGCGGCGCGCGCGAGGTCGGTTGTAAACTTTTGCCTTACTAGCAGCGAGCCGGTTCTGATCGTTCCGACGAAAACGCGCGAGCCTGCTGGCAAGCGGCGTATGAAATCCTTGATCGCAGGAATGTCATTGCCGACGGATGAAACGACGTTATCCTGTATGAGCACGGCGACGGCGAGCGGCGTCGCTTCACCCATCGCGCGCAGTGAAAGCACGTTTTGGTTTTCTCCGTCCTCGCGCACGGTAAAATCAGCCGCCTCCAACTCGCCCGGTGCAATTCCCTTGCGCGTTTTCACCGTAATCGGAATGGTCACTGAACGCACCATGCCATTGCCGCGCGAAGGTGAATTTCTTGAACTTCCCGCACCGTCCGGCTTCAACACCGGCGGGCGCTTTTGCTGGCTCACACCGCTAACCAACGTCATGTTCAAAACAAAAGCGACGAGCATCGCCTTCACAGATAACCCAGCCAAACATTTTAAGAAGCTACTCATATTTTCTCCTACATGATAAAGCCGCAATCGAAGCGTGCCGAGCGAACAGCGCATAACATGACTTACAAAAACAACGATAAAAAGCACACTGTCGCTACGTCATCGCCAACAGCTTGTTAGACATCGTGCAGTTCACAGCGGCCTGTCTCTATGTCGATTCGATACTGCTGATCATTGAAGTCAATTGTCTCAATATAATCATCGTGCAAAACAAAACCGTTTGTGAATATATCCTTTCCGCTCGCCTGCCAAATAATTTCACCTGAATAAGACACTCGCGCAATCTCCAACTCGCCATGTGAGATAAAACATTTGTGTTTAAGCGAATGATAGACACCAAAACAAGTTGCCAATCCGTTTGCGTATGCCATTCAAGGTCAAGCGTCGGAAGGTGCAAAGAACACATGTAACAACTGACTCCGACTATACATTTATTCTCGTGAATAAGAGCCGAATTTTTATGTACACTAGAGGCGCCGCCGCCAGCGAGCAAAATGCAAGAATAAGATTCTCCATTCTGAGAATTTATGACGATGCCATGTTTTGAGGAAACATGTGTTTCTTCTTCCGCAAACAAATATTCCCGATTATAAACATGCGGGTTATCCACAGACTTCAAGGAATACGTCGAGTCATCGCGCATCACAAACTCATATTTGTCATTCTTCAAAATTAACATTTGTCATCACAGAACAGAGGTCAATTCAGATCATGCTCGAACGAGATCACATTACACAACGTGTGTCGCCAAAACTGCTGCGCTCTGGCGAGAGCCGTTTGACGGTAGTATGATTGTATATCGTTGCAAAGAATAATTACCGCCAGATTTCAGATTAAGCGTAAAGATGAACGATTCCCTTTCAAAGTCGCAAGTGACAGCCCGTGACCGATTGATGCTGCGCGTGCTCGGCTATGCGCCGTGGCTCGCCTTCTTCCTCGTCGCGCTGCCTGTGCCGCTTTATTTTCTGCTGCGTAGATTGACGGCGACAGAAGACGCGGGCGTTTATGTGCTGCTCTTTCTCGTCTCGCTCGGCGTTGGGTCAATCGTCGGATTTCTCGTCGCGATGCTGTTATTATTTTATCGCACGCGCAGGCAAAAGCGTGTGCGTGAGCAGCTTGCGACAGACGGCATCACGGCCTCAGAGCTTTCATGGTTCATGCCGGAATTGACAAGTGCTGAACGAAAAACGCTCAAGGCCGTTGAAAAACAGAACCCGCTTCTCGCGGACGCTTACCGCGAAACGCTCGCCGTGCGATTGACGGCGACGCGCGTTCTCAAGAGCGCCAAACGCGAACTCGTCGCCGTCGAAAACCGGAAGAATCGTCTCGTTTACAGCAACGAAGCGCAGGCGAAGCAGGAGTTACAACAGGAGTTGCAGCAGGACGCGGGACGGCTCGAAACGACGGCGCGGACAGCACAGGAACGCGAAGCGGAAGCCGTCTTGCGTTTGCAATCCATCGAAGCGATGGTCGGGCGCGGCGCGAGCGTTGCCGAAACAGAAACGGCGCTCGCACGTCTAGACCTTGCGCGCGGCACCGTCCCCCTCGGACTCGAATCCGCCAGACTCGAACAGGAAGCGCACCGTCAAACGCAACAGGAATTACGCAAACTCAATTAAGAATTCACACCGTAAGAACTCGTTTCAAACCAACAGAAGCAGAGACAAGCGCTACCGTTACAGATAGCCGCTAATTTTGTTTTCCTATTCGCTTATCCAAATCCTGCAAACAATAAACGCCTGTCTCGATTCGCTGCGCATAACCTTCTTCGACAAGCCCGCGATTGCCAAGCCCCGCGTCCGCGCGCGAGAGGCCGGAGGCTTTCGCCAATTCGCCGCGCAAGGTCAGCCCCGCGCAATCGAGATACGCGCGCGCCACTTCGCGTAGGGCGACTTCGCGCTTCGCCTTGATTTTTAATTCGGCGGCGAAACGGCTTTCGCTGATCGTCCAGATATAAGTGAACCATGGATCGTAGAGCGCTTCGCCGGGAATGACCTTCATCGTGCGTTGCAGTTCGTCGAGCGCGCGCGTGAATTTAGCGCGGTCTTCGATGCCGGACGCTTCGCGCAAATCGCCCGTCGCCATTTCCCACTCGCCACGCAAAATCTTCAGCACCGCGCGCGCGTTCACTGACAGCACTTCCGCTTCCCTTCTTCGCGGCACTCCCCAGAGCGCGTTGAAATAAGGCACGAGCCGCGCCGCCATAAACATCGCGCGCCCGCGTGCAAGCTTCGCGTAATACACGCGCCCGCGCCGCATCACTTCATCCTTCAAACGCCACGCGAGACTGCTCTCCGCGTCCTTCTGCACGTTGCGCGGCATGTGCGCGTCGCGCCGCCCGCACACGGCAACATACAGCGAAGGACACGGGCGGCGTGTGTCCGTCATCGCCTGCGCAAAGCCGACTCGCTCGATGAACTTTTCCGCTTCGAGTGAATCTTCGATTCGATAATCGGGTTCGCGCCGCCAGAAACGATCACGGTAAGCCTCGATTTCTTCGGGCAACGAAGTCATCATATGGTGGTAGGAACGAGTTGCTCAGGCGACAAAGAGATTTTGGCGATTCTCTCGGTAACGTTTTTCACTCCGGCGAAGCCCGGTAATCTCTCGACGCGTTGATTGACTTTTTTATCGAAGAACTCGACGCCGTTTTCTCCGTCGAAGAGCGTGGCGATTAAATAATTCGTTTCGCTGCGCGGCTTGGTTCCCTGCCCGACGGGTGTCCAGAATTTGCTTATCATAAAGCGCGCGAGGCTTTGCGAAAAATCCGATTGCTGAAGCCGCAGCCGCGCGAGGTGCCAGTAAAACTGCGCGTGTATGGATTCCTCCTGCGCCACTGCGCGAAGGAGTTGCTCGAGCACGGGATGATCCGCCTTTTGCCACAGCCGCCGGTAGCCCTGCAAGGTGGTTAGCTCGTTGATCGCGCCCCAAGCCATGTGCGTGCCGCAAAAATATTTGCCGAAGCAGTTGGTGATAAGCGGCGCGATACGGTTTTCAAAGATGTAGCGAAACGGAATCGCCGCCTTCGCTTCCTTTTGCCATGAATCGCTCGAATGAAAGCCCGCTTCGTTGAGAAATCGATTGAGCAGTTCGGCGTGCTGATTTTCTTCTTCGCTCCAGCGATCCATGAACTTGCGTATCACTGGGTCTTTGCCCGTCGGCGTGCGCAGCAGTTCCTCATAGTAGAGTTCCGTAAAACTTTCTACGTCGCGCATGTAAACGAGAATCGGCGCGAAGGCCGGATTCAATTCGTGAGCGGACACTTCCTTCCAAGGAATATTCTTGATGAATTCTGCGGTCAAAGCGCGCGGCTGCCGCTCGTACCAGTTAAGAACATCTCTTTCCGTCTCGAAGTTCATGCCGTCTCCTCAAATTATAATTTGAATTATCCACTAACCTTCACGCCGACAACCTTTACTTACGCGTCTCCTTTTGCGTATGGATTCATCCGCTGATTACTGTATCGAGATGCTGATAAAAATTATACGAGGTGAAGCGAGGGCAGTTGCCAGACAAAGCAGCAAACGTGTAACTTTCGGCGAGACCGGAAAAAGTATACTATCGAAGTCAACATATGAAAAACAATGCGGCGACAGAAACAATCCAGACGGAGGCGGGCGCAGGCTCCTTTTACGACAGCATCGCGCACCTCTACGATTTAACGTTTCGCTTTAATCAATACGGGCGCTCGCTCGAACGATACTTGCGCGACAATCTGATGCCGCTTCCGGCAAACGCGGCTATTCTGGACGCGGGCTGCGGAACGGGCTTGCTGACGCTCGCGCTTCTAAAAGTCCTCGAACGTCCGGCGCACATACACGCGATTGATCTGTCCGCGTCGTCGCTCGTTAAAGCACAGCGCGCCGTTGCAGATAATTTCCCGCGCACGAAGCACAGCGCAAGCTTCGCGCAGGCCAACGTGCTCGCGTTGCCCTTCAGCAATGATTCATTTGAATTGATTGTGACCAGCGGCGCGCTCGAATATGTGCCGCTCGAAGACGGCATGGCGGAACTCGCGCGCGTGCTCGCGCCCGGCGGTTATCTGCTGCATCTTCCGGTCAGGCCGTCGCTTGCCAGCAAGTTTCTCGAAGTCATGTTCCGCTTCAAAACACATCCGCCGCGACTCGTCGCCGAACACACGAGCCGCCATTTCCGCGTCGTCGCGCATCACCGCTTTCTGCCCTTCGAGCCAATCGGCTGGACGAAGACTGCCGTGCTTGCGCAGAAGATATAAGACAGAGAAATCGTATTTTCCCTATCGCGCGCTTGATTGTTTTGATTGCAGTTGCGGGCGAAAGGTGGAATAAAACATCTGACAGCGGGCATATAATAATCGAAGGATAAGCTTAACAAAGGAACATTTATGAAACTGAAAATCTTTGGAATGCTCGTTGTGCTGGCTATCGGTCTGGCTTCTCCCACTTTTTCAAAAGCGTCGAACGGCATTGCCGGTAGCAATGCACTGCGACGCAGCGCGCCCGTTCAAGTCGGCGAGGAAGCGCCGGATTTCACACTCGAAGGCACGGACGGCAACAAGGTCACGCTTTCTTCTGCGCGCGGAAAGATGCCGACGGTGATTGTTTTTTATCGCGGCTCGTGGTGCCCTTTCTGCGCGCGTCAGCTCAGTGAATTGCGCTCCTTGCTGAAACCGAAAGCCGCCGTGCGCTTGCTTGCGATCAGCGTTGACGGCCTCGACACGACGAAGGAGTTCGCCGCCAAAATCGCTTCGGACGGCAAAGGCGCGATCAATTATTCGCTGCTTTCCGATCCAGATCACAAAGTCATAGACGCTTACGGCCTGCACGATCCGGCCTACGACGGCAAACAATTTGATGGCATTCCGCGCGCGTCCGTTTACGTCATTGATAAAAACAATCGCGTCGCGTGGATGAAAGTCGCAACGAGCTACCGCGTGCGCCCGACCAACGCAGATATTCGCGCGGCGCTCGCTTCCTTGAAGTAAAACGAAACGAAATCATTTATCGAAGAGGCGGAGCGGCTGGCATTTCCTTGCGCCGCTTTTTCCGCTTTTCAGACCATCATCTGCTCGCCGTCGAGCGAACACATAAGGCAACGATTATTCATGATTAACCGACACAGATTTATTCGCGCCGCTTTGCTGGCAACGCTGGCTATCACATTAACTGTTCCGGCTGTTTTCGTCGCCGCGCGAGCGCAGACCACTCCGCCGGACATCTCGCCGAAGTTTTTGCTGGCAACGGATAAAGCACCGCGCGGGCGCACGACGAGCGCCGCCGTTGTATTGAATATTCCGGCGGGCTACCACGTCAACGCGCACAATCCGGTCAGTAAATTCGCTTTGCCGACGAAGCTCGAAATAGACGCGCCCGAAGGCATCAAAATCAGTCCCGTCGTTTATCCGCGCGCGATTGTGCGTCGCTTCAGTTTCTCGGAAGATCGTCTCGGCGTTTACGAAAATCGCGCCATGCTGCGTTTCAACATTACCGTTCCGCCAGATCAACCGACAGGCACAACCGAGTTGAAGGCGCGTGTGACTTATCAGAGTTGCAGCAATCAGGTATGCTTTCCGCCCGTGAAGCGCGACATTTCCATCCCGCTCGACATCGGCACGGCGAATGAAGGCAAACAGGTAAACGGCCAGTTTTTCGGCAGCCAGCACAAACGCCGTCGAGGTTGATCGCCGCCGTCCCTGACTAACAATGTCAACGCAAAGTAACGCCACACTCCTACGCGGTCTAGGGCTAATCGCCGCCGTCTCGATTGTCGTCGGCAACGTGATCGGTCAAGGCGTGTTTCTCAAGACGCGTGTGATGACTTGCAATGTCGGAACGCCGGGCATGGTTATCGCCGTGTGGGTTGCTGCCGGATTATTATCATTAGCAGGCGCGCTCACTTACGCGGAACTTGCGGCGATGATGCCGAAGGCGGGCGGCGAATATATTTTCGTGCGCGAGGCTTACGGCGCGCGGATGGGTTTCCTGTACGGCTGGATGCAATTCTTTATCGCCAAGACAGGCTCGCAGGCGGCGCTCGGCGTCGGCTTCGCAATCTTTCTCAACATACTTTCCGGCGGCGCGCTCGATGCCAGGTTTTTCACGCTTCATTTGGCTGGCTATGCGATTCCCTTCGGCTCGCTGCAAGTCACGGCGTTGCTGGCGATTGCCATAGTCACGCTGATTAACTGCGCGGCGGTTTCGGTGAGCGGCAAAATCGCGGCGGCACTCACGGGCATCAAGATCGCGCTGGTGCTGGCGGTGGGCGTCGGCGCATTTCTGTTTGCGCGCGGCGATTGGACGCACTTTGCGCTCGTCAATGCGGGCGGCGCGTGCGAGGGCGTCAGCGCGTCGGCGCGCTTCGGCTTGGCGGGTTTTAGCGCGGCGATGCTCGGCGCTCTGTGGGGCTATGACGGATGGAATAACTTGACGCTCGTCGCGGGCGAAGTAAAGAATCCGCAACGCAATATTCCATTGGCTTTGATCGGCGGGATGATTACGGTGGCGGCGTTATATATCTTCGTCAACCTCGCGTACTTTTATGTGCTGACGCCGACGGAGATAGCAAGCGTTCCGGCGTCTTCATCCGTCGCCACCGAAGTAGTGAAGAAGTTTCTCGGCCCTCTCGCGGTGAGCTTGATTGCGGCGGCGCTGTTGATGTCCACTTTCGGAACCTTGCACTCGTCGATTTTGACGGGAGCGCGCGTGCCGTATGCGATGTCGCGCGACAGGCTGTTTTTCCAGAATCTCGCGCGCCTCTCGCCGCGCACGCGCGTTCCCGTCGGTGCGCTCGTCGTACAGGCAATCTGGGCTGGCGCGCTCGCGCTGTCCGGCTCGTATGACGCCTTGACGGATTACGTGATTTTCGCGTCGTGGATATTTTACGGGTTGGTAACGGCCTCTGTTTTTATCTTTCGGCGTAGAATGCCGGATGCCGTGCGCCCGTATCGCACGTGGGGCTATCCAGTTGTTCCAGCGCTTTTTTTACTCGTCACGGCGGCGCTGCTTATCTCGACGATTCAAGCCGCGCCCTCCCGAACACTCACAGGCCTCGGTTTGATCGCGCTCGGCTTGCCCGTCTACTGGTATTGGGCAAGACTCAATCGCACTTCAGGTCAAACTCCCTTCTCCGACGACGACAATTAACCAATGCGGTAAACGCCGCTCGGCAGCAATCGACAGTTGAACGAAATTGCGGCGAAGACACTTGTTCGACGGCTTTTTGTTTTCGAGTTGTAAGACTGTGAAATAAGAAAGGGCAAGCCGTGATGCGACTCGCCCTTTTCTTTTCATGCACCGCCTTTCGCGTCAGGGCGCAAGGCTGCCGCAGACTTTGTCTGTTCGCGTCACGACAGAGATGAAGCGCAGTTGATACTCTGCGCTGTTGATAAACGCGCAGACCATCGAGCGATAATTGTTCGGCACGCGATTGTTCAAAACATCCAGCCAGAACCCGTAACCACCCGCGTCCGCATCGCGCCTGAGATAACCGAAGTATTCTGCCAGCACAAACGCCGGATTATATTCGGCCTTCGTGTACTCCGCGTATTCGATTAGCTTGCGAATCATGCGCACGCGGCTCTCCGTTTGCGTGCTGCCCATCAAATATTCATTAGCCAGCTCGTTTTGTTTCGATGAAAGATCAATGCCCGAACTTTGCTTCACGTTGGCAAGCAACGCGTTAATGACTTGCGATCCCGTCTGGCTTGCCGGATATTTTGTTTGAAACTCCTGTGACTGCGCGAAGCTTTGCGTGAAGGCCGTTTTGTTCGCGTCCGAGCCTAAACCGATTTGATTGCGGTCTGCCATGAACCGCGCATAAGTCGGCTGTGTGCCGAGAGAAGCACGGCGCACGCGGTAAACGAAGAAACTCGTTTGCTGAAATTCCTGTTCGATGAAGAAGGCTGCGGAAACCGAGACTCGTCTGGAGTTGATGCAGGAAGCATCCGTTCCGCACCCATTAATCAGATTCGTCCAGTACGCGAAGCCTCCCGAATCGGGTTCACGATTGAGAAAATCCAGATACTGCTGGCGCACGAAAAAGTTCGTGTCTGGCCGAGGCTATCGTGCAATTCCCCTGCGATACGCTTTCGTTCGCGCTCCTGCGATTCGATCAACTGTTTCGAGAAGGCTTGTTGGGCGGCGTGTCGCTTGTTTAATTAAGACGTGCGACGCCGATACAGGAGCACACCGAGCGCGAGCGTGCCTAGTAGCGCAAGCGCATAAAACCACCGCGTTCTCCAGAATGGCGGCGCAACATTGATGCCAACAAACGCGCCCGAAGTATTCCACACGCCGTCGCTGTTCGCGGCCATCACAGTGAACTTGTAATTGCCGGGCGGCACATGCGAGTAATAAGCCGTGCGGCGCGTTCCGGCGTCAACC
>JAABUK010005807.1_pt1 | contig 18892 bp, 26 predicted proteins | sample 5559141 | NCBI WGS metagenome assembly JAABUK01 (sample SAMN10711869, study PRJNA513367) | rock metagenome | isolation source: Antarctica rocks | place: Antarctica: Victoria Land, Pudding Butte nord | collected 2016-01-03 | reverse complement strand
TGATACTGCGATCCCGACAATACTCCTAACGGCAACAAAACAGGATGAGAAAAGCAAATTAGCATAGAAGTGGTGCACTTGGGACATGTGTGGTGCCGACAGACATTAGCAAGGCATGTCACCTGCTGCTGGGCTGTGTGTCTGACAGGAGAATTGTCCGGAATCTGAGAAGAGTCTGCTGGCATGGCACTGCCACAGTTCTTCTTCAGCAGGTTGAGGGTGCGGTTCAGGAGATTGCCGATGTCGTTTGCCAGAGCTGCATTGACAATGTCTCTGAACCTCTTCTCTGAGAAGTCCCCATCCTGCGCAATAGCTAAACTGTTAACTTCCATGACAGGCATTGCAGTGTCTGAGGCAGAATGTGTTGCTCAGACAGGGGCTCTGGGCAACTGAAAGCACAGGGCCCTGGGCCTGGACAGCATAAAGCCAGCCTCGAAATTGGGCATCATGGTATTTATCCATCTAAGTATCTTTGTTTTACATCCTAGAGTTCTAACATCTTATGTTTGTAATGTGCTATATTCAGACATACTGAACATGCAAAACAAAAGCTAACAGTGCTCAGCCATATCTCTCAATGATGTGGTTTCATGTTTGGTCCTCATTTGCATGTTGCAGTGGTGTGAAAGAAACCTGACGCTGCAGACCAGGGTGCCCTTCAAGCAGAACGCAGTGCAAGTCCAGGGCACTATCAGTGGTCAACTGTCTGACTCTGCTATCTTGCAATGTGAGCCAGATACAGATTGAGCTGGCTACAGCTGTTGCTAGCCATACTTAGTGCAACTTCAGGCTGTACAGTGTCATCAGCATGAGCACTAGCTGAAACATCTCCACAACGTAGAAACACGTATTTACTGTCCCCAGACATTTCTGAGTTGAGATTTCCAGTGTAAGGATGGCGTTTCTGAACTAAAATAAACTTTTTGGGATCAAAAAAGAGCTTCCATGCAGTACTGTGATCGATCATTTGCTAACCACAGCCTTGCCAGACAGTGTCCCTTCAGCTTCCTTGCTCCATGCAGGCGCTACCTGCAAAAGCTCCCCCCCCCCCCTCCCCCCGAGATATTTCCTTGGAAAATCAAGGCCTGCTGGCTCGAGACGTAGTCAGCTTCTGCGATCATCAAAGCTGCCAATGACAACTTGCACAATGTGGCCATTTGGCTTACTCCCATTTGAGTTGCTTACTCTCATTTGAGTTGATTACTCCCATTTGAGTTGCTTACTCCCATTTGTGTTGCTTCCTCCCATTTGAGTTGCTTACTCCCATTTGTGTTGCTTCCTCCCATTTGAGTTGCTTACTCTCATTTGAGTTGCTTACTCCCATTTATTTCAGCTACAGCTACCTCAAGTTGATTTGCTTGCTTTGCCTTGCAGCTCCAAGACACTATGGCAGGTAGTCTTATGGGCTACCTGCCACAATATCTTGGAGCTGCGAGGCAAAGCGAGCAAATCAATTTGAGGTAACTGTAGCTAAAATGAATGTGAGTAAGCAAGTCGCATAAGGAAGCCATGCGATCATTGAAGTACACTTTCCTGTCACAATGACCCGTGGGGTACTGTGCATCAATACAGGCAGGGAGTAGGCAAGCAGTGATGCCAACTCTTGCCAACAAGAGTACATGCAACACACGTGCTCAACAGACGATGGAAGGCAGTTGAGAATGATGTTTGATTTGTCCCACATCACGTACACCTGTGATTTCAACCCAAGATGTCTGATGAGTCACAACTGACTCCACACCCCAGACTGTAAGATATGAAATGAGATATGAAAATTATGGATGCCTGACCTGACCAAAGTCCACCTCTTTGAGGAAGAAGAACCTGACAGCATCTGCGCCGTAAGCAGCCACCAGGGCAACAGGGTCCAACACATTGCCCAGGGACTTGCCCATCTTCAAGCCATCCTGCAATAATCAGACCCCTAGGCTGCTGTAGCAGTCATGAAGGCTTCTCAAGAGCTGCGAACATGTACCAACAGAGACCCATCTTCAAGACGTCCTGCAATTATCAGACCCCAGGGTGCTGTAGCAGTCATGAAAAGCCTCTTAAGAGCTGCGAACATGTACCAACAGAGAGCCATGTTCAAGCTGTCCTGCAATTACCAGACCCCGGGGGTGTTGTAGCAGTCATGCAAGGCTTCTCAAGAGCTGCAAGCATGTACCAGAGAGATGTGAAAGAGTTCTGCTGTATAACAATAGGAAAATGGGCATGCCATGTGTTGAGAACAGCCCTGTCTGTGTGCTGCAGTGATTTGTTTGATCAGCAGAGCCGCCACAGTGAGCATATTGCAGACAAAACACAGCGACTCTTGTGCAGAAGCCCCAATGGTTGATGTGCTCATGTTTCCTCTCCTGGTTTGCGCACACTAGGAGGGCAAGCAAGGGGAGCCCTCATGGCTTTGAAACCCTGCTGCCATGCCAGCGCTGTAGTGCTGCACTTCCCGCTGTCACAATGTCATGCCCCATGATCACTATCTGATACAAGACTTAACTACCAGCGTCAACTTGGCTCGGCAAACAAATGCATCTGATTTTTAATGGATAGAAACTGTATCTCACATTATATAACTACCACTTTAATTCAGTAACGTCAATTGGCTCAGCAGATTGGCTTCAATCTGGCTCAAGTGGGCTAATTTTTTCTACCAGCAAAGACACCTTTGGCTGCAGGTTCCCAGTGTTACCTTGGTGATGAAGCCGTGTCCCCAGACTCTCTGGGGAAGGGGCAGGCCACAGGACATGAGCATGCCCGGCCAGTACACTGCATGGAAGCGCAGGATGTCCTTGCCTATGATGTGGTTGCCCGGCCACCCATGCTGCTTCAGGTTGTCAGCAGTTGGCTCCACACCTTCCGGCAACAGACCTGGACAATATAATTACTGTTCATGCACTGGCGCAGACAGCTGTGAGCAGGTGAGTAAACAAGGTCTGCTGACATGGGCTTTGCCGTGTGGTGTTGTTGCTGGGCTATGCATACTGCTTCAGGTTGTCTGCCATTGACAGGGTTGCCCGGCCATCCATGCTGCTTCAACTTCTCTGCTGGTGGCTCCATAGCTTCTGGTAACAAACCTGAGCAATGTAATTACTGTTCATGCAGAACTGATGCAGACAGCTGTGTGCAGGTGGGCAGACAAGATCTGCTGATGTGGTTGCCTAGCCAGCCATGTTGCCGCAGGCTATCTGCTGTTGGCTCATTGCCGTCTGGCAATAGGCTTGTACAACAATTTTGGTTTCAACACACTTGAAGGCAGGGCAGCTTACATCAAGGGTCATGAGATACTGGAAAGCACAGGAGTGCCTGCATGCCTTGTGATAGACTGGCAGCCATAAGTTGTAAACTAGTTGTTGCCAGCTCACACCAGGCCTGACAAACAGCCTTTGGCTTTGCTGCCAGTGGAGCAGAATGCCTTGACTAGTGCTGTATGCAATAGCACTCGCAGCTGTGCTTGTGGGCCTTGACGCCATGACTGCTACCTGGCTTGACCAAGAGAGTTTCATTGCAGAGGTGGAAGCAGACACACATGTATTGCTGTGAGTCTTTGGCTCAGTCTCAGCACTCCGAAAGCTACACGCACATCAAAGGGAAAGAGACAACAGTGGCAATATGCAGTACCTGATAGATAGCCGTTGAGAGCATCAAACCAAACATACACAGTCTGCTTGGGGTCCTGGGGGAATTTGATGCCCCATTGAGTGGCTGCCCTGGAAATGGAGAAGTCCCTGACCCCCCCTTGCACCCACCCCAGCACCTCATTGCGCCTTGATGCTGGGTACACAAACTGGGGGTTGTCTTTCAGAAGGGTCTGCGCAGTAGTCCACAAAGAGCATGTCAGTGAGTTTGGGACACATTTGGACCCATAGTTTCATTGAATGGTCCCCCCATTGTCAGGGGCAGAAGAGTCTGACATTGCAATACAGTGTTGAGGGAAAAGCTAAGTATGCATGGCAGGAATTTCTGCTGCATGCACTGTGTAGAGAGAGTTGTAAAGTGGGCACATGCCATCTCAAGTAGGAAGACATGTTTGAGGCGGAGTGTTGCAGCAGCAGCATGTGCTGGCTTTAAAGGACACAACAGCACAATGAGGGCATTTCCATCAGCAGACTTGACAGTGCACCACCTCGAGTTGCTGCTGGTAGCTAGACAGTCGGAAGAAGAAGTTCTCCTCTTCTCGGTGTACGCAGGGCTTGCGGTGCACAGGGCAGTTATGCTGCGCATCTATCTCGTTATCTTGCTTGTACTCCTCACACCCCACACAGTACCAACCTGCATCAACTCAGGTACTCAGCTTGTTGTTCTGAACTGTATGACAGGCTCAAGCTAGCAACATGGGTATCTCAGACAATCAACATCTGCGTGGTATGTGTATATCATAGCTGCCAACAGAACGCATTTGCACACAGCAGCCATGGAAGTGCACAGACATTATCTTGTCAGCTAATTGTAGAGGCATCACAGGCATGCATGATCAATGCCAACGAGTACGTGTGTATGAGCGCTGCAAGCAAGCACTGCTTTGTCAAGTGAGGAGACAGCCTTCACGCCAACTGTGACCGCATAGAGGACAGCATGACAGGAGTCCTTCTGTCTACAAGCATGTGCTAGGGCAGCTTGGCACACAATACTGAATTGCGTTGTTGCAATAACAGAAGTTTGTGTAACACGCTGTTGTTCGTTGAGTTGAGTGCATGTATCTTCACCTTCGTATTTGGCTTTGTAAATGTCCCCTTTGTCCCACACTCTCTGTAGCAGCTGCTCCACAAGAACCTGGTGCGGGTTCACACAGTCAGACTAGCGGTCACAAACGTCTCAACTGAGACACAAGTCTGCTGGTGTTTTTGCACAAGCATTTTCATCAATGTGTGTACAATGCAACGCATAGAGAATGACAGACGTGTTGCGCACTCAAAGAGGGATGTCATGTGAAATGAAGGGATTGAACAGCACAGTTGAGTGTGTTAGATGCATTCTGCAAGAGTTGACTGCAATGATGCACACCTCATGTCTTTTGTCTGTTGTCCTGATGAAGGAGTCATAGCTGATGTCCAACTGCAGGCATCACCACACTGCAGTCAGTCTGCTCCAATGCCGCCAGAAGGTTTCAATTTCACGCCTTGGGTTGGGTTCTTAGCATGTCAAGAAGCATGTCAAAGTGGTTGTTGATAGCGCACAAGCATGAGTACCTGTGTCCACAAAGACTTGTACTCTTCTACTACGCTGTCACAGTGTTCCTGTGGCTGCATGCCTCGTGCCTTTGCCGCTTCAGCAATCTTCTCACCATGTTCATCGGTGCCGGTCACAAACCTAACCTCCTTGCCTTGCAGACGCTGTATGGACAATGCATCTGTTGGCATGCATACGCTGGGTGTTGTGAGCTTGTCTTGCGTCAAAGGAGGTATAGGTGCTGAAGACATGCAGTCTTGCCTGAAACCTTGCAGCAGCATCAGCTGCTATGGTTGGGTATGCACTGCCCATGTGTGGACCTGCAGTAGCAAGCAGGGTAAGCTCCACCTCACAACGCACACCCTGCATGCCAGATGCGCAACAGTCTTGCACCTGCGTTGACGTAGTACAGGGGTGTGGTGACGGTATATGTCTCCCCAGAACCGTTAGAGCTGGCTGGCGCATCGTTGCTGTGCTGGCACCTTAGTTGAAAGCGTTGGCATGCTGGTGCAGACTTTGGTAGGCGAAGCCTGAGCAAGCTGAAGCTATGCTGATGCGAGATGTGAGGGTTCCGCAACAAGAAACCGAAAGGCGCTTTGTGGCACCCCAAAGCAGCCATTGATTTGGGGTGCGGTATTAGTTGTGCAAAAGTCTGGACGGCATGCTGTCACTCACACGCATGCACTTTGAGGTCGCGGGCTGCAACACCAACATACGCGACTTGCAATTGCCAGCAACTGCATCTGGAGTACATAAACTTGCCGGAGGCAGCTTTCCATGCGAAGTTGCAGCTGTCTTTGCCAGTGATCGCGTTGACTTGGACCCGAACCGAAGAAGAATGCTCTTGGCATATATGCAAAACACTGGTTTCTTTGACAGAAGCTGTGCCAAGAATCTGTCGGTTCATCTTGCGTTTGGGTTGTCTTGGCTCTGTTGACATATGACCTTCCTTGTTTTGCATACGTGAGCAGACTATAGCAGCGCATCCTTCTCTCACAGATCGCTCCTCTTGGTGCAAACCTTTGCAAAAGCGAGGTCGCTGCAACGCAGTATGATTCATATTGAGGATGTGACAGATGCTGACGCAGCACCTCAAAAGCACGAGGCTGCAAATCCCGCACCAGCTGTTGATGAGGCCAAGGCTTCTGAGCAGATCACATCACCTGCTGTTCAGTCTCCTGAAACAGACGCAAACATTGAGGGCTCAGAAGAAGAGGTCTCTGAGAGTAGCGAAGAAGATGTGCAGGTTAGTGCTGATGCAGCTTTGAAGGGTCAATGTCATGATGGGCTCACAACTGCTACATCACACAGAAACTTGTTGCTGAAGCCGAAATCTGCAAAGACAGCGGCAATGCTCTGTACAAACAGAGAGAGTATCAGCAGGCAGCAGTAAGTCCACCTAAAATCCTTGCCATGTTCCTTCACGCCGCTGCGATTGCATTTCCTGATCAAATATACATCTTTGTTCATCTGTGACATGTGTTTTCAGGACATGTATGGTGATGGGCTTGTGCTCGCCCCAGAAGGTCAAAAGATACGAGCAGTTCTTTATGCCAACAGAGCAGCGTGTCATCTCGAGCTACAAAGTTTCAAAGAAGCAGCCAAGGATTGCTCAAGCGCAATTGACATAGACGGCTCATATCTGAAAGCATGGCATAGACGAGCCAAAGCCTATGAAGGCTTGGATGACGTGGATCACGCGCTTAGAGACTTTCAGAAGGTGTTATTCAAAGCTAGCAAATGATGTCCCAGCATCTTTGCAATCACCCATGCTCTGCTGCTTGCCATTACTGTGTATCGCAACTTGCTTCAAACGTGCAAGAATAGGCTGCAGATTAGCGAGTCACACACTATATGCTATCCAGAAACTGCAACAACCAAGCCAAGCAGGCAGTCTTACTGTTGAACAGCTTGATGGCCTGCAGCTTGCGCCTTACAAAGCAGATGCAGTCATGCTGGGTGACATATTATGCAGGTCTTGGAGCTCAATCCAGAAGATCCCATTGCAAAGAAAGCTATTGCACGACTACAACCCATTGTAGCAGAGAGACAAGAGAAGATGAAGGATGAAATGCTAGGTGCAGTGCATTCTTGTATGACTGCGTTTCATGTCTGGCATGTAACATGGGCAGTACAGTGGCAGCTGCCGGTCTATGCAATGCGTGACCTCAATATTGCAAATGACCAGTTGCATCACAACCCATACCCAGGATGGTATTGTACAATGAGGAACAGCAAGCATCAGTATTGCGCTGCGCAATGGCATGAAGAGTTGCGCTGCCAAGCTCAATCGACTTATGCTTGCAAGCCTGTGACTGACACTGGACGTGTCCATGCAGGCAAGCTCAAGGACTTGGGTAATACAGTCCTTGGAAAGTTTGGGATGTCCCTGGACAATTTCAAAGCTGACAAAGATCCAAACACGGGGTCCTACAGCATCAACTTCAAGCAGTAGGACAGGTACCATGGGGCATCCATTGGTCTCAACATGTTGTCTCACTGTACAATCAGCTTAGTGAGCCTCATCAGTAGGGTTGCTGACATATGTGCCCAGCGCGTGAACACACGACACATAAGGTTATTTTAGCCAAAGGCGCAGAGGCAGATTCCCTTTGCATCAGCGCAGCATTTGAGCACAGCATGTTTGCTTATGTGCAGCCTTCTATGCTGCTCTCATTCAGAATCATAGATAGGGATCTTGTGCAATGTACTTCATCCCCACAGCGTGCCAAAGGTCAAGTATGCAAACAGTAGCCCTCCTAAGGGTACTAGGATAGAGACTGCAAGTATAACACTCAGGACATTGATCCTGCCGCCCTTCCAAACATCGCCACCCCAGTTGTCAGTAAATAGGTCTCCTCTGTCTTTTCGCTTCCTTGCCTCTAACCGTTTGGCAGCTACAGCTTAAAAACACACTGTCAGGTTGCATCTTTTGATGCATTGTAAGGTGTAGGCATGATTGCTCTCAAAGAATCGTGCCAGCAGGCATAGGTCCTGGTACTCAAGCACCAGGTGGCATTCCATCACCTAGCTGATCCCTCTCTATTTTGGATTGTTGCTCAGATGACTTGCTGTCTGCTGCACACCTGACTTGGGCTCTTCTGCCTGCAAAATTGTGGCAGTAAAACCCCCCAGCTGATAACGAAGTTGTTTTCGGAGAATGATCGAGACTTGTGATCAAGTGCGTTCCAGACCTTGCAATCGATATACAGCCCGCCTTGAGCTGAAGGGAGCAAGCGATGCTGTCGACTGAGCTCCACATAAATTTGCATGCGTTGACCTGTTGTTTGGTAGCTTGCAACTTGCCGACAGCAGTCCGGTCACCGGCATGACGCCTGTTTTTGCAAGAGCTGTGGAATCAGAAACACAATGTACACTGGAAGTGTGAAGGGTGTATGCGCAGCAGCTTTGCGCGATAGCTATGGTCAAACTGGATAGGTCAACGATGGTCTATTCTGCCAAGGTCAAACTATCCTGTGAACAAGTGCTGAACAGCGCTGCCACTGGTCTCGAAACCCTTCGACACACCGCTGTACCATGTCAGCATTTGCACATTCCATTTGTGCTGTCAGTCCCTTCTGTAGCCGTTCGACCGTGACACGTCGCTCAATACACGCATGCAAAGTCTCGTCACCTCAATCGAGACTATTCACAGCTCGGCAACAGAAATGCACCAGCAAGTATGCCTGCCTTAGTCTTACTCAAATAATGTTTGTCGTATGATCGGCGTCTTCGAATTGCTGCATGCTTCTGTACACAAATGCAGGAGAAGTGCATACACAAGCTATACTTGCAAAGCTGGGAAGGACTCAAAGGTATTCTGGCAGATGCTTCTGCCCAGACTGACTCACGTCCATCAAGCCTACATACAAAGAACTGTCAAGTAGTTACATTGCTGCCATCATGTCAGCAGGAACCTCCTTGGCAAAGGCAAGAGGGCGTCAGCGGAGGATCACCCATAGAAAGTGGTAAGACGCGCTGTATGTGGTCAAAGCTAGTTTGTCCACCACTTGTGAATGCTCTTCTGAAGGCAGCACCTCTGATTTGCTGGCATGCAGACAACAAAAAGGCGGAGCCAGAACTGTCACCGCAAGACAAGAAAGGCCAGCGCACTGCAATTATCACTGGCTTCATTTCTGTAGCTTTTGGGGTAAGCGTCAACAGCTATGGCACAACAATGCCTGCAGGTGCCATCTGCTGCAGCTACTGCAGAGATATATGTAGCAACCCTGCCCCTGTTTCTGCTGCACAGTACCACATTGAGAACATCAACATTGCAAGTCACCAAGGATTCACTGTTAGGGGATTGCACGGCACTCACAAGGTCGACTGCAGGCAGCATAGCGATGTGCTTGTTTTGTGTCACAGGTGGCGTATCTTTTATTGGTTTCTCTGCTTGATTCCCGAGGCAGTGTGCTTCATCCGCCGCCACCTGAAGCTTTTGGCCTTTGAACCCACTAAGGCGCTGTTTTTGAGAGTTCATCTGTTGAGTGGGTCCTTAGACCCTCTGCAAATTGGAGTTGCTCATGATGCTCCTGGAGCACTTTTGCCAAGATGCAATACATTGCAAGATAATTTGAACAGGTCATGGTGGTTGCATTAGATATCCCACATACACCTCATTTGATTGAGGAGTGAAGTGACACGTTATGAAGCGACTGCCTCAGTGGAAAACTCTGACCCAAGCTTTGAAGAGAGAGTTCAGGTCCAAAACCCAATCAGCCTCTTTAAACACCACCACTTCTTGTATTCACATTAAAACATAGCATCTGTAGCGCACGCTGTGCTTCTGCAGCACTGAAAAATGGTGCATGTATGCATCCTTCTACAGATGCTGCTGCAAACCTGTCCAAACAGCCTGTTTTCCAGGACTCCTCAGACTGTTTCAGCTCAGCAGTGCAGCCAACTTTGGACAAGTTAAGATGCCTTCCAAAACCATATGGGTCAGGTCTAGACAGATCTGAAGAGGAACTCAGCCACTGTCAAATCCTACACAGACTTGATGCGGTAAGACCTGTCTGGTACTGCACAGCATGATTAGTCTGACGTGGTCCAGATGGGACAAGTTCAGCATGGATCAGACAGCGTTCAGCCTCGCTCTACAAGAATTGGAACCAGGCTCATTGTATACACCGGACCTTCTCAGAGGGTTTGAAAGGCATCTTAACTTAGAGCTGGCTGAGACTTTGGGCCTTGCCCTTAACATCATCTTCTGCGAAGCACCCATCGAACCATATGCGTGCTTGCAACTTTGATGATGTTTTGCCCATGTGCAGCAGAAGACCTGCAGCATGTAGCAACAAGAAGCCGCCTGCGGATCAATGGGTCTTGGTGTCTGCATGCATGCATGCAACATGACCCTTAGTCATAAGGTGAAGTGATTGTGTATCGTGGCGTTATGAAATTTCGAAGATGTTTCAGCTGCGTCATCGTCGTGGCTGATCGTATGCTTCTAGTCGCCCACTCTTTGGCGCCCCTGCGAATCGTCCTGCCACGACACCTGCAAGGAACAAAGAATTGCAACCTACAATCCATCAAGTAACTGCGCTGTTCCGTCTGCTTTGCCGCCACTCTCCGCCGACTGTTCGACAACCCATCGCGTCACAGCCACCAGCTTCTTTTTGACATCAGCGTCCTTATTTGCGCCATGGCCAAGCGCGAGAGACAAGAGACACCTGACTGGCAGCAAGAAATCCCGTACATCCTTGCCAAGAACGAGAAGGACTTCAAGATCAAGTATAAGTCAAGTTGTCTTTGTGGAGCAGTAGAGTACTGTGTAAACGCAGATCCCAAGGGCTCCAAGTTCTGCCACTGCACAGGCTGTCAGCGTCTTCACGGTGCGTAGTTTTTCTCTGCACACTGAAGATTTGACCTTCCTTAGGCATGCCATGATTGCCTCAATCACGCTGGCAGGCGCACCGTTTCAATGGGCTGCCATCTTCCCCAAGGAGAATGTACGTTTCATCAAGGGTGTAGACATGCTGGGGTTTTTGAACACTCAAGACAGGTGCCCCAAGCACGAGCTACCCTGCAAGGTCAGCTGCACTAGGTGTCACTCACCCATTGCCAGTGAGGGGCGCAACATGTGGATGGCCTTCCCCACCTTGTTTGATTTTGAGGACAGGAAGATCCCAGAAGTTTTCCAGCCTGACTGCCATATCTTCTATGCTCAAAGATGCATGGATGTGCATGATGGGAAGCCAAAGTGGTCCGCCCACAAGGAGGACTCAGAGCAAATGAAGGAAGAGAAAAGTGATCACAACATTAGTTAGACAGACTACCCTATCAGTGCTTGTCCTGTTCAGTGCTTGTCCTGTCCAGTGTGTCAATCTTAGCTTGTACTTTAGAGTTCAACCTTTAGAGCCTCTCTTGAGTATGCAAGCACGGCTACCCAGGGCAGTACGTTTGCAGTAGGCTAGCCATAGCGCTATGGCCAGCTTTTACTATCCGCTTCAAGCCTTGTTCCATGTGGAAAGAGACGATGCTTTATGTGCTGTCATTTTGCAGGTAATAGCAATGATGCTGTTGGCAACCTTTTTGTACAACATGTTGTACATGTTCGATTATTGCAACATCGATCAATTTTTCAAGAAGGATCCTCAATTGAGCTTGCAAGCTTCCAATTGGCTTTCAGAAACACTCGGTGCACTCTCACATTCAGAAACACACAGTGATCACTTGACAGCATGTCTGGGCTTCAGTTCCTCTCTTTGGCCACACATTGCTGTAGCACATCCAGTTGACATGCAGACTGCACAACCGTAGGACAGTCACAACTAAAATATCATGATCCCAGGAGAGGGAGAGAGGCCAATGTTTCAGCTAGCCAATAGGTCTGTTGGAGAAGATAAGTCTCCATTTTTTCAAATGTTTTGGTTTCGAGACAGCCCTATTCCAGCTTGAGAAGAAAGAAAAGACGAAGATCTTCCAGACGAAGAAGAAGATGGCCAGCTTCGATACGAGCAAAGACGAACGAGATGCAACTTGCACTTGAAGGTCGACATCTGCCGTTCCCAGCTCCGTTCCGTCTTGCACGCAAAGACTTACAGCTGTATGCCAGAGAAACAATTGGGCGGTCGTCTTGCGCTTTTATTCGCCAAATTGTTCTGTGCTCAACGTAGCACTGCTCTCTCGTGAGCACTGTCACCCTGAAATTTCAGGCACTCACAAGCAACTGAAATACTTAAGCATGGCAAATGGCAAGACACCAGACTGGCAACAGGAAGCACCTTACAAGCTGGTCGAGAATGATACAGCCTTCAAAGTCAAGTACACAGCTAGCTGCATGTGTGGAGAGGTTCAGTATGCTGCTGATAGTGACCCTGTAAGTGCCAAGTATTGTCATTGCACAGATTGTCAGCACCTTCACGGTGAGCTGGTGCCCCAGATCATTTTCCTGCAACTGTCTGTAGAATGTATGCCATTTGCATCTGATCATTTGGTTACGCAGGCGCTCCATTTCAGTGGGCAGCATTGTTCAAAAAGGATGCGCTCAGATTTGTCAAGGGTGTAGATAGCCTCATGTTTTACGATTCAGCCAACCGCACAGAGCAGCACAATCTTCCCTGCAAAGTTAGCTGTTCCAAATGCCATTCACCTTTGGCAGATGAGGGCAGAAATATGTGGATGGCATTCCCAACGCAGTTCACATTTGACAGCAACAAAGCACCAGAGGCATTTCAAGGTGACTGTCACATCTTCTACAAGTCAAGGTGTATAGACATCAAGGATGGAAAGACCAAATGGTCTGAGATGAAGGGCAAGTCTGAGGAGATTCAGGAAGCATAGGTGCACATGTATGTGTGCCACTGGAACAAGCATCACTTCTGATTGCCTGATGACAGCTTCAGAATGTGCATATGGCAGTATGCACAAATGGCTGATCTTGCCAGCCCAGACTGTACCATAGCTGACAGCTTCAAAAGTGTCAGCATGCAGGAATGTTGATGGATGATCTCAGTATTTGTTTTGGCTGCGCTGGTGTGTACTGGCATGTGCAAATACCTGCAGCAGCAGTTTGTGCACTGCTATGTTGATTTGATTATTTGATTGTTGCCGCTGCATTCTGTTGCTCAGTCTAAGGCTAAAGAGTTGAAGTCTAAGGCTAAAGGTTTTTAGTACATCACACAAGTAAAGTTAGAGTATCAAGTGACTTGTATGAGATCTGACGCACTGATACTCATAGGCAAGCTACCATTCAAAGTGCACTGCATGCTTTGTTTGCACTGCACCTCTTATTGCGTGCTGCTAGTGTGCACCGTGGTACCACATCTGTCACGCATTATGTCCCTGAAAGTCTCTTGATACTAATATAGAGTGTGTTTACTTGTGCACACCTGGCACACGCATTTTGATGCTGAGGTCATGCATAATGAGAGCTAATCACATCGATCGATTCGTGAATGTTCTACGTGTCGTGAAGGACACTCGACAGAGCTAATTCACAGAATCACCTGTTCATCAGGCTTCACAGCACTGTTCTGGAAGACCTGCTGCTCTTTTCGCAATGTGTTGTCAATTCATAGCCGGCACAGAATTTATCAATGGCACCAGTCCAAACAGTAAGCACTCAGGGTGTGCTATTGCTAAGCGTCCATAGTTCACCAGCCTTGAGGGTGTGCAGCAATCTTGTGCAGACACACTGGGTGTCTTTCAGCAGCCTTGAACAGCACGTGACAATATGCAGCACTGTAAAGGAGCGCATTGCAGCATGTCCCAGCATGCTGCGTCAGAGAGCTAGGCAGAGGCTACATTTACAGTCAGTGTTATGGCCTGTTACAAAGCAGAACAGTTTACACAACATGTGGTCCTTTCAAGCAATGCTGGAACGTTTCTGTAAACACAGGAAAAACAATTTCAGGTCACAACGGCTGAGAGATGACACCGAAGTCTCATTTCAAGTCACAATGGCTATGGTGACTGATAAGAATGAGCTGTCAAAGACTCCTCTCTGACAACAAAGCCAGACACAGCATGTTGATGACAATCATCAGGATTCACTCCCAAGGGACACGCTTCAGAGTGTGCTGCACCTGTTGCTCCAACAAAGCAGCTGCTTGTAGGCTTGTCAAGAAATGTGACATTGACAGGAAGACAAGGCAAAGCGTGGCAGGTCTCAGCATGTCCCAAGCAAGCTGTTGCAAAAGAATGACAGCCCAACGAGAACAATTCTCAAAATCACTTTACTGTTGGAACAGCAATCAGTAGCGAAAGCAGAGCAGTGACTGGTGCACACGACAGTCAGGGGATCACCTTAGCGGCAGGTGGGGACTTCTGGCGGTCTGGTGAGGGGATCATACGGCTCTCATGACGTGGTGCAGCTTTGTTTCTTGGAGACCTGTGTCCTGCCCTGTGGACATGAGGTGAGTGGTGAGTGCGCACTTCAGACTGCACACGCTGTGCATGGTGGTGCTGGAGGGTCAAGCGAGGGTCAAAGGTGGCTCTTGGGGGTCCAAAGGGCTGCTGGTCAGCTGCGCTTGCTGATCCAATGGTGGGGCTCTTTGAAGCATCAGGGCTCTCTGGAGCATCATGGATCTTGGAGACAGGAGGGCTCTCGGAGACAGGAGGGCTCTTTGAGACACCAGGGCTCTTTGGAACATCAGGGCTCTTTGAAGCAACAGGGCTCTTTGGAGCATCAGTGGCCAGGGACACTGCCTGCAGGAGCAAATGGATTAGAAGTGCCTAAAGGCATTGCTGTGCTTGGCAGCTGGCAGACCAGTGTGAGTATCTGCAAGACTAAGTCAAGTGCAATTGCTCGATGCAGATCTGCATGTCTGGACTGCAACACGACCGAGCACCAAGCCAATGTCTGAAACTTTGTACTGCAAGCTCAAGGTTGGCAAGGAACTGTTCTATGACAAGCTTTGGCAGTTAGACACACTAGGCTGGGGTTGTGTGCAACAGAAACCTGCTTGGTATTTGTACAATTACCTGCGTTGGCAGCGAGGGCGTGTCATCAACAGCTGTCTGGAGGGAGTGGTTTTGCTTAGCAAGTCCAGTGACAACGTCGCTGAGCCTTTCTATTGCCGCGGATTGCTCTTTCAACTCTTGATCTACTGAGTCATGCTGGATTGCCTGGTATTCACGCAGGCGGATCTCAGCTGCTAGCTGATTTTGGAAGAACAGAACAGTCATTGCACCAGGAAAGTTTGAGTTCAAAATATGTCTCAGCTGGAAAATCTCCTCTTTCAGCTTGGTCTTTTCTATCTCCAGCTCAGCGCAGCGCTGTGCAAGGTCTGTTCTGGAGTCAACTTGCACCAAGTGAATGTTGTTGGTAGAGTGCTGAAGGATGCCTTTGATGAATTTGGTGTCTGCTCTGGCTGCCAGCTGCTGTCTCAGGAATGTGTTTTCATTTGACAGGTATTGCAAAGATTCTTTCCAGGCTGGGTGTTGGTGAGAGATAGGCCAGTTGTTCTGGCTGCCAAGCTGATCATAGCTCAGCAGAGACTTTGCAGCAAACTGTGCATCCTGCAGCAGAAGGAAGAAGACTGGCGAAGACCTTACTGAACAATATCCTCTCTCTCACGTTTTCTGAGTGTGATCAGGTGCGAGTCCGCTATTACAGGTATGCTCACCTTTTCAGACCTAGCGGCGTCATTGCACTTGCGGTTGTAGGCTGTAACGAGCCTTTCCATCACTTTGGAAGCCCGGTCAGGAGTTTGATTAGCTCCCTCACTGTCCTTGATCGTTTTCAGATGCTGGATCATGATTTTGGCCTCCTGCGCAGGTGCATCTTGTTGTTGACGGCACATATTGAATGGCAACACCAATCAAGACGGTATCAGTTAACACGGTATACCTGGACGATGTTGTCCTGAACTCTCGACTTGTTGCTATTGTACCGAACATCTCCCTCTTTGGCAAAGTGTTCAGTTGCGTAGCTGTTTGCCATGACGAGTCGCAGCGCAGGATTTGCCTTCCTCCTTACAGTCGTGCCATCCAACTGAGCAGGTCAGTTGGTAACGACAAGTTCTCCGCTATGGCGAAACAACTCTTCCGTTTGATTTGTGGTTTGACTTGTTGATCCCGTTGACCCATTCATTACGGTATTCATTAGATTTTAAAGGCAAGTCTCTCACAGCTTGTGATGATTCGTTTTCTTTTTCTCCGCTGAGCCAGGGCTCAAGCTTTGATCTCGGTCGTCTCTACAGCCAAGACAAAGAGCGCGTGGTCCTCAGCACGAATTTGCTTATCAATATTGCATTTTGAACCGGTTGGTACCGGCTGGTACCATGAATGTTGGTGTGGAACTAAATGTAGGTCTAGACCTCTCTCCCCGATTCTAGGCTGGGTCCTGAGGCCGGCAATAGGCAGTCATGATAAAGTGTATGAGCATATGCCTAGTTCTCCCTTGGCAGCATAGTGTTTGTATAATCTGAATCAAGGCCAAACAATATGATACATCTTGAAGGCCACATGCATGGGCACATGCATACGGTATGCGTCCACAAAGTCATGACCATTAGTCAATTCTGATCAGAAGACCAACTGAAAGAAGAAGAAGGATTTTACAAGGAGTGCGCATGCATCACCATGCATTATCACCAGCATTACGTTGTTCCTCCAACGCATGCGAGCGTTATATGCGACTCGCAGAGAGAGAGCGTCTACCCAGCTGGGATGCCAAATGGACTGCATCCTCGGCATATGACTGCGGTTGGGTGTTCTGCAAGAGTCTCCTCATTCGGCTCAGCCATTTGTCATCGGTAACACAGCTCTTCCCAGCTGCGACACCTTAGGACTAGACACCACAGGACAAGACACCTCACAGCTTGCGCAATCATGTCAAGCAGCGGAGGTCAACATGTTTCCGAATGGCAGCGTAGTACACCGTATCTCTTGGCAAGCGAGGATAAAGACTTCCAAATCAAATACACTGCCAGTTGCATGTGTGGAGAGGTCCAGTATGCAGTTGACTGCGATCCGGTTGCTGCAAAGTACTGCCACTGCTCGAGTTGTCAGAAGTTACATGGTAAGCTGACAACAAGTGCATCATCTCAGACGTCGAGACAGCAGCATAACAACCTGTCAGCTCTGCATTTGCAGGAGCTCCATTTCAATGGGCAGCTCTTTTTCACAAGAAGTCAGTCCGCTTCTTGAAGGGTGCAGACAAGCTTATGTTTTTTTACAGTACAGATATGACCCCAAGGCATGTTCTCCCATGCAAAGTCAGCTGCTCAAACTGCCATTCGCCGATGGCTGATGAAGGCCGCAACATGTGGATGTCGTTTCCAACTCTGTTCAAGTTCTCTGATCATGAAACTCCTGAGGCTTTTGTGCCTAGTTGTCACATCTTCTACACTCAACGGTGTGTTGATGTTAAAGACGGAAAAACAAAGTGGTCAAAACATCAAGGCGAGTCAGATCAGATTCCAGAGGAGTGAGGGGTTGGGCATGCACATCGACAAAGTGCAGTGTGCACACTGCAGCCAACAGGTGTTGCTTTGGACCCTGACGTGATGGACACCCCAGTCTGTGGAGGTTGTGTGAGCAAGCGCATGCCATGGTGCCAATCACTTAAGGCCCACACTGGGTTGAATGGTGACAATTGTATATGTCCATACACAACACGCGTAGGACATACCTATCTGATATCAGTCTGCATGTGCTTAGAAGATTTAGATTTGTGAGCACCAAGTCAGTAGAATGGAAATTGACATTGATACATGTACATTGTCTTTTGCACTTTGGAGTCAGTACTGACTAGTGCTTTCTGGCTTAAGCAGGCAATACTAGCACAGATGCTTGAACCGCAGCTCTTACAAGCACAGTATCCCTCAACACGTGTACGTTGAAATGAACATATTTCCACTGCAGCAAATCATCATGCATGCGAACATGCACAGCATATGCTTCAGATTCAGATGAGCATGAACGTGCTGGTGAGTTGTAACTGACCAATTGGGTCAGAGCGGAGCAGATGCTAAGGCTTATTGCAGTCATGACCTCAGGAAGGCTCCTTGACCCCTTCATACCTTCATGTCTAAGCTTAACATGACGTCAACAGTAGGTGCCGCAATTTTACTGAGTGATCGTACCTCGATGCGAGCTACCCTCACGCGATCAAGCGTGCATTGCGTTCTGTCCGTACGCAATTGAGGATTTTGGCAAGGCCTTTAGCTTGTGGTGTCAAGACCTGTCTCTTGAGCAGTCGTATATAGTGATGGCTGCCGAAGTCACTTATAGAGAAGGTTGTTCTAGGGACGATGCTACGGTAGTACAGTACTTCCACGGCATGTGGGTGGGCATGTCATTCCCTGAAGAAGAACTTGCACCTGACTTTGAGGAGCAGACCCTGCAATTCATTGCAGAGGCCCGCCAGTTCAGGCAGTACAAAGCATTTATAGCGGAGGCAGATGGCAAACCTGCTGGCTCAGTTTCCTGCCAACTATTCGGTGGCCTGTACCCTCTTGTCTTTGCGGAGTCTGCCAGGTGGCACACACATTTAGTTGTGTCACTCTGCAGAGTGATTTGCTGTGATGGCAGAGCTCACACAAATGTGCCCTTTGCCACAGGAAGCTAGGCTACATCTGGGGTGTCTTTGTGGAGCCCGAGCACCGCAAAAAGGTAATCATCCCTGCAGGCGTCTTGTTGGTCAGACCTCAAAGATCAGCATGGCTAAGGTGTGCAAGTACTCCTGTAGGGCTTGGCAAGGCAGCTGACACACCAAGCAATTCTCTATCTGCAGTCTATAGGATGCACGCGCATTGTACTTCATGCTTCAGCAAAG
>JAABUK010005806.1_pt1 | contig 18893 bp, 15 predicted proteins | sample 5559141 | NCBI WGS metagenome assembly JAABUK01 (sample SAMN10711869, study PRJNA513367) | rock metagenome | isolation source: Antarctica rocks | place: Antarctica: Victoria Land, Pudding Butte nord | collected 2016-01-03 | reverse complement strand
GACGGGTGAAGCGTAAGAACCACATTAAACTCTTACGCTTCACCCGTCGCTGACGCTCTGGGTTCTTTGGTGAGCAGGTGCGATTGACCTCACCATCTGAGCCACTACCAATAAAACGATCTAAACCACCAGTGGTGCGGGTTTGAATTCGCCTTCCCCTTCCCCTGAAGGAGCGGGAAATCGATTTTTACGCCAACTTGTACCGTTGGTTAAATCGAGCCGTTTTTAAGCCCTTCACTTCATTCAGAATCACAGTTTCTCGGCTTGAAGTAGCCGCTCATATGGAAGGATTGATTTGGAAGAAACTGCCACGCCGCAATCTTCGACATCGCAACCACTGCAAAACGAGATCGCGCGCTTGTTTTTGATTGAAGATCATCTGGTGATGCGCGCCGCGCTGAAACTGCTGTTGGACAGCCGCGCCGATCTTCAAGTCGTGGGTGAAGCCGCCAATCGAGGAGAAGCGTTGCACGGCTTGCAATCATCGCTGCAGGCGCCCGACATCATCCTGCTCGACTTGGAATTGAGTGACGGAACGAGCGCGGATTTCATTCCCATGCTGCGGCAGGCTGCACCGTCTTCTCGCGTATTGGTTCTCACCGGCACGCCCGACATGACGTTGCACCGCCGCGCATTGGGGCTGGGCGCGATGGGACTGGTGCGAAAAGAACAGCCACCAGAAACCCTTCTGCGCGCCATCGAACGCGTGCGAAATGGCGAAGTCTGGATCGACCCCGTGCTGATGCAAAACACGTTCGCCACGCCACAACACCTCGCCAGCGAATCGGACATCCAATCGGACATCAAGATGCGCATCGCTTCGCTGTCGCCGCGCGAGCGCGAAATCGTCGCGCTGATCGGTCAAGGCTTGAAAAACAAGCCCATCGCCGCGCGCCTATTCCTCAGCGAGCGCACCGTCCACAGTCATCTCTCCTCCATTTTTCGCAAGCTTTCGGTTGCTGACCGGACGGAACTGGCACTCTTCGCCGCACACCACGGCTTGTTGTAGCGTAGCACGAAGAGAAGGCATCTCTGTCGCTGTTGTCAAGCAAAGTTCAGAGACCTGACCGCCGTCCGAAGGACACACACCGCTTTTCGATCTGAACTTTGCGCCCAACCCGCACCACTGGTTAGTTAGCCCAAGTTGCTACCCGTTGATTTAGGTAATTTTACCTACTGAGAGTTGAGCAATTTTGCGGATGTCCGTCCGTTTCTCCAACGCCACAATAAAAGGAGTTGTGGTGAATCGACAAAAAGGAGAAGGGCCAATGACAATGACGAAACGGGCGATGCTGTTGGCGGGACTATTTTGCGTGAACACGATGGCAATCGGTGCAGCGGTGGCGCAGGATAGCACGGTTACCGATGCCGCCTCGCCCGCAGCGGCGGGGCCCAAGCCACCGGCAGCCGCGCCGCCGGACACGACATCCGCATCGGATGCGACGCCCGATGCAGCGCCCAAGCCCGCACCCAAGCGCAACGTGCTGATCAACTGGGCCGATTTCATTCATGGCGAAACGTCGCTCACAGTGGCCGTCATTACGCCGTCAATTGAGTTCTTCGCGCTGGGTTACAACACGCGCCACAAAGACTTGGAAGTCGGCAAGCTGTTTCCCGTGAAGGGCGGCAAGTTTCTGGTGGGCGGCTACCTGGTGTCGTTTCCCGATACCAACAAGTATTTTCTGCTGCCCTGGGTGGTTTACAACGACAAGTTCGGCAAAGCGCAGCTCAACGTCAACCTGGCGCAATACGTTCCGCTCAACGGCGGGCCGCGCATCTTCTTTTCGACTGAATCGAGCCTGGTTTATCCAATTGGCAAGAAGTTCGAGCTGGGCATTTCCGGTTCGTTCGCGCGCGTCAACGGTGGCGAAACGCCTTTCAGCATCGGCCCGACGCTGCGCTACAAGTTGAAAAACAGCATTCTGAAAATCAACTATCAGCCGTTCGCGGTAAATCCGCCGCTGTCGGTGTTCGGGGGCCGCAGTTCTAATTTGGGCGCCGTGCCATCCAAGGTACGCGTTCAAGTCACGTCCTTCTTTTAAAGCGCGTAGCCGACGTCCCGGGCGCATCAGGCGCATATCGAGTACTCGATATGCTTTTCTACAAGGCTGCGAGTCTCGTCCAGCTTACCAGGTGAACTCCAAGACCTTGCGGAAATCGTTATGAGCAACACTCTTCCAATGCTCGATCACAACCAGCCTGAGACCACAACGGCGACGAAAGCGCCGCTGTTGGAAACGCGCGATTTGACCAAGCGATTTGGCGCGCTGGTGGCCAACGATGCCGTGTGCCTGCGTGTGGAAGCGGGACAGATTCACGCGATTTTAGGCGAGAACGGCGCGGGCAAAAGCACGCTGACGAAGATGCTTTATGGTGTTTATCGTCCCGATGACGGCGAGATTCGCATCGACGGCGAACCGGTCAAGCTGCATCCGCCTTCGCTGGCGCGGGCGCGCGGCATCAGCATGGTGTTTCAGGATTTTCGTCTGGTGCCTGCGCTGACAGTTCTCGAAAACATCGCGCTTTCGGTCGCGCAAAGCGGCTTTCGCCTGGACGGGCGCGCGCTGCGGAAGCGCATCAAAGAGGTTTCCGAGCGTTACAACATCGCCGTCGATGCCGATGCGCCCGTCTGGCAGCTCGATTTGGGACAGCGGCAGCGCGTGGAAATCATCAAGGTGTTGTCTTCGAGCAGCACGCGCGTGGTAATTTTTGACGAGCCGACAAGCGTGCTGACGCCATACGAAGTCGATGCTTTTTTGAAAATGGTGGGCGAACTGCGGCGCGACGGCTACGGTGTTCTGCTCATCACGCACAAGATCAACGAAGTGCTGGCGTGCGCCGACCGCGCCACAGTTTTGCGCGGCGGTAAAGTCGTTTTCAGCGCCGAGCGAGGCCAGGGCTTCGATGAAAGCGAACTCATTTCGCAGATGATGGGACAAAAATATGTTCCGGCTTCTTACGACAAGACCGCGCCCGCGCATAAAGACTCGCGTGAAGAACCGCCTGCGTTGCAGACCACCAATCTTTGTGTGATCGACGATCACGGACGCACTGTTTTGCAAGACGTGGAGATGACACTGCGCGCGGGCGAGATCACCGGCGTCGCTGGCATTTCCGGCAACGGGCAAAAGGAGTTGATGGAAACTTTGTTCGGCCTGCGCTCGTGCAAGGCGGGGCGCGTGGCGCTCGAAGGCCGCGACCTGACGAATCGTCCGCCGCGCGATTTCCTGGACGCGAAAATGGCTTACGTTTCCGAAGACCCGCTGAGCGAATCCATTATTTCAGGGTTTTCAGTTCTCGAGCACATGGTGCTGGCCGGTCTGCCGATGACGCCCAAAAGCCTGGGCATCGATTGGCCGCAAGTGCGCGCGGCAATGGCGGCAAACGAAGACATTCGAGTACTCGATGTGGCCGCTCCCGAACGGCGCGCCGACCAACTGTCGGGCGGCAACGTGCAGCGCTTGGTTCTGGCGCGGGCGCTGGTGCGGTCGCCGCGCGTTCTGCTGGTGAGTTATCCCAGTCGCGGCTTGGACATCGGCACCACGCGCCATGTCCACGAAATGCTGCTCGCGCTGCGACAAAAAGGCTCCGCCATTCTTCTGATTTCAGAAGATATATCCGAATTGTTCGCGCTTTCCGACCGCCTGGTCGTGCTCGCTGGCGGCCATGTTCATGGCCCTTACGATCCCGCGCTTTGCGATGCTTATTCCATCGGCCACATCATGCTCGGCGGCGAAGCGCGCGCGCAAACAACAGAAACGGGGAAGGCTGCAGCATGACGACATCACCAACCACACCATCGGTTTCGGCATCATCCGACTCGGCATCATCCGCCGCGTCCTCGCCGCGTCCTGGCCGCGAGTGGGCGCGCACCAACGCGCGTTGGTTGCTGGTGGCGGTCGCGCCGCCGGTGTTGTTCGGGCTGTTTCTGCTTTTGGCCGGATTGAATCCGCTGGACGTTTACGGCCAGATGCTACGCTCGACGCTGGGCGATTCTTACGGGCTGGGCGAAGTCGTCATCAAGACAACGCCGTTCATTCTTACGGCGCTGGCGGCAGCGCTTCCCGCCCGCGCCGGTCTCATCAATGTGGGCGGCGAGGGACAACTCGCCATTGGCGCGCTTTTCACGGCCTGGGCCGGCGTTTTTTACGCGCCGCATCTGCCGACTTTGTTGGGCTTTCCGCTGCTGCTGATCGCGGGCCTGGCGGGTGGCGCGTTGTGGGCGGGCGTGGCCGGATTCTGTCGCGTCAAGGGCGGCATGAACGAAACCATTAGCACAATCTTGCTCAACTACGTCGCGCTCTTTACGGTCGCTTTCTTCGTTCACGGCGCGCTTAAAGACCCGGCTTCTTTCAACTGGCCGTTTTCGCCGCAGCTTCCAGATTCTCTGCGTTTGCCGACGCTGCCGGGAAGCCGCATGCACCTGGGCATCGTGGTGGCGATTGCCGCTGCCGTGCTGGTGTGGTTCGTCACCGCCAAAACGCGCTGGGGTTTCGCCACGCGCGTGGTCGGCGGCAACCCGGAAGCGGCAAAGCAGGCCGGCTTCAACGTCGGCGCGATTCAAATGTGGACGCTGCTGGCGGCGGGCGCGCTGGCGGGCCTGGCGGGCATGATCGAGGTGACGGGAATTGAAGGCCGCCTGCGCCCGACGACCGGCGTGGGTTACGGCTATCTGGGTTTCCTCGCTTCGTGGATGGCGCTCAATCATCCGCTGTGGCTGGTTGCTACGGCCTTCATCATCGGCATCATCAGCGTCGGCGGCAACACCTTGCAAATCAGCAGCGGCTTGCCGTCTTCCAGTGTCAACATTCTAATGGCGTTGGTTCTCTTCGCCATTCTCGCGGTCGGCAAAAAGAAAGGAGGGAAATCGTGAACCCGCAAGATATTCTGATCGGCGCCATAAGTTCGGGCACTTCGGTTTTGTTCGCCACGCTGGGCGAGTTGCTGGCTCAAAGGTCGGGCATCGTCAATTTGGGAACCGAAGGCTCGATGCTGGCGGGCGCTCTGGGCGCTTTCGCTGGGACAGTGTGGAGCGGTAATCCATTCGTTGGCGCGTTGTGCGGCGGAATATGCGGCGCTCTGATCGCGTTGATTCACGCCTTTCTGGTGATTTCTCGTGGCGCCAATCAACTGGCGAGCGGACTGACCGTGATGTTTTTCGGCATGGGCGTGACGGCGTTTTTCGGGCGCTCTTTCGTCAACAAGCAAATCAACGGCTTGGACTCGATTTCAATTCCCGGCCTGTCGCAGATTCCCTTTGTAGGCCGCGTTCTTTTTCAGCATGACGCTTTGACTTACCTGTCGTTTTTGCTGGTTCCCTTGATGTGGTTTTTCCTGTTTCGCACGCGTTGGGGCGTGATACTGCGCGCGACCGGCGAGCGCGAGGAAGTCGTTTACGCTTACGGTGTTTCGCCGCAAATGGTGCGCTATCTGGCGGTTGTAGCGGGCGGGTTTCTGGCGGGACTGGGCGGCGCGCAGCTTTCCATCGCCTACACCTCGACCTGGGTCGAGAACATGACGCAGGGACGCGGCAGCGTCGCCGTCGCGCTGGTGATTTTCGCGTCGTGGCTGCCGCAGCGCGCGATGCTGGGCGCCTATCTTTTCGGCGGCGCGCAAGCCTTGCAACTGGTGATGCAGCAAAGCAAAATCGTCATTTCGCCGTTCCTGCTTTTTATGGCGCCCTACGTTCTCACGCTGATCGCGCTTTTCATCGTTGAGTATCGTCAGCGCAGCCAGATTCCCGAAGAGCTTCGCAAAGTCTTCGTCGGCGCCACATAAGTGCTCCATCGAGTACTCGATAGCAAGCGGTTTCGGCCAACAAAGCCGCTTTAGTCGCAAATTATTAGTTAACCCAAGTTGCCGCCTTGCGAAGAGAGAAGCAACACGGTAAGTGGCAGCTTGGGTTAATTATCAGTCGCAATTTAAAGGAGTCATTTCTTATGAGAACACTTGGAATCGTTTCACGCTGTATCGTTGCCGCCGTTTTGCTGGTTTCTGGATGTGCGCGCAATGCGGGCACGCAGTCAACGGCGGGCGGCGCAACAACAGCCGCTTCGGCGGACGCCAAGCCGGGCACGGGCGGAACCGCCATCGGCTTTATCTTCGTTGGCGCGCGCGATGACTACGGCTACAATCAGGCCGCTTATCAGGGCAGCGTGGCGGTCGAAAAAGCGTTTCCCAAGATGAAAGTTCTGCGCGCCGAGAACGTGCCGGAAACCGCCGAAGCCGAGCGCGTGATGGAAGAGATGATTCGCAACGGCGCCCGCATCATCTTCCCGACTTCGTATGGCCATCTTGATCCGGCGCTCGAAGTCGCCAAGCGCCATCCCGAAGTCGTGTTCTTTCATCAGGGCGGATTGAAAACGGCGTCCAATCTGGGCACTTACTACGGCACCATCTGGGAACCGGTTTACCTGGCCGGCATCGCCGCCGCCAAAATGTCGAAAACGGGCAAGCTGGGCTACATCGTTTCAGTTCCAATTCCCCAGGTTTTGCTGAATGTCAACGCGTTTGAATTAGGCGCGCGCACGGTCAATCCCAAGATCACGACCAGCGTCGTTTTTACGGGAAGCTGGTGCGATCCGGGCCAGCAGGCCAATGCCACTAACAGCCTGATCGATCAAGGCGTTGATGTCGTGACGCAGCATCAGGACTGCACCAAAACCGTGATCGAAACATCCAAGCGCCGCGACGTGATGACAATCGGCTTCCACGCCAATGCGTCGTCGCTATCGCCCAAAGGCTGGATCGTCGGCTCGGTTTGGAACTGGCCCAAGCTTTTCGTCGACATGGTGAAAACCGCCAACGACGGCAAGTTCAAGGGCAGCCGCTACGATGCCCGCTTCCGGGGCCGTCTCAAAGACAATGTGGTGGAGTTGACGCCTTTCGGTTCCATCGTGCCGGGTGATGTCAGGCAGCTTGTCGATGCGCGGAAAAAGGCACTGATAGCCGGAACTTTGCAGCCGTTTAAAGGCCCGCTGCGCGATCAGTCGGGCACGATTCGCATTGCCGCCGGTGAATCGCCGTCCGTCGAAAAGCTCGAAACGATGGACTATTTGATCGACGGCGTAATCGGCAACATCCCGAAAAGCTGACAGTTGCCGCCTGTGCCGGCGAATTCATTCGCCGGCACAGAAAGGTGTCGGTCTTCACCGACACGATGTGAATACACGATGTAAACGGCGCCGTGTCGACGCAGGTCGACACCTTTCTCTGGCGGCGAATTCATTCGCCGGCGTAAGAGCCATCCAACAATCGAGTACTCGATTCGCACAATTATTCGGGTCAAAGGAGACAAGATGAACGGACTGGGCGGTTTGAATAAGTCACCGAACGGCGTTGTCATCGGCCTGGTGCAGTTGCAGTTGCCGGTCGTTTCGACGCCGGACGACCTGGCGGCGCAAACCGAGCGCATCTGCTGGATGGTCGGCAAAGCGCGGCGCAATCTTTCGACGATGGATTTGGTGGTGTTTCCCGAATATGCGTTGCATGGATTGTCGATGGATACCAACCCGGACATCATGTGCCGCATGGATGGGTCCGAAGTCGCGGCTTTTAGCCAGGCGTGCCGCGATCACAAAATCTGGGGCTGCTTTTCGATTATGGAGTTCAACCCCGACGGCAATCCTTATAACACCGGCATCATCATCGACGACGCGGGCGACATAAAACTTTATTACCGCAAGATGCATCCCTGGGTTCCAGTCGAGCCGTGGGAGCCGGGCGACATTGGGATTCCGGTTTGCGCCGGGCCAAATGGCAGCACGCTGGCGCTGATTATCTGTCACGACGGCATGTTCCCCGAAATGGCGCACGAATGCGCTTACAAAGGCGCCGATATCATGCTGCGCACGGCGGGTTATACCGTGCCGATTCGCCATTCGTGGCGCATCACCAATCAGGCCAACGCTTTTTGCAACCTGATGTGCACGGCTTCGGTTTGCATGTGCGGCAGCGACGGCTCCTTCGATTCGATGGGCGAAGGCATGATCGTCAACTTCGACGGCGTGCCTTTGGCGACGGGCAGCGGGCGACCCGATGAAATCATCACCGGCGAAGTGCGACCCGACCTGGTGCGCGAAGTACGGCACTTGTGGGGCGTGGAAAACAACATTTATCAGTTCGGTCATCGCGGTTATGTCGCCGTGCAGGGCGGCGCGACCGATTGCCCTTACACCTACATGCAAGACCTGGTCTCGGGTCGCTATCGCGTGCCGTGGGAAGACCAGGTCGCGCACACCGACGGCGCCTCGTGCGGCTTCCCGACGCCAACGCGCAAATACGAATACCGCGAGCATCCGGGTTACGGTCTGATGCCCGAAAACGACAGCTAATCAATGCTGCGGGTTCCTTCGCGCTAAACCCGCAGCATTGGTTAGACAATCGTTGAACACGAAATGCCAATCGAGTACTCGATTGCGTAGAAAGGAGCTTGTTCTGGTTATCGAAGCCGCACCTTACGACTGGCCTTATGACGGCTCGTTCGACACCGCCAAAACCGCGCTGATGATTATCGATATGCAGACAGACTTTTGCGGCAAAGGCGGTTACGTCGACCGCATGGGCTACGATTTGTCGCTGACGGCGCGCGCCATCGCACCCATTCGCCGCTTGCTGGGAAAAGTGCGTGCGGTTCCGGGCTTCACCGTCATTCATACGCGCGAAGGGCATCGCCGAGATCTAAGCGATCTGCCCGCCAACAAGCGATGGCGCAGCGCCCGCATCGGTGCCGAAATCGGCGTCGACAATCCCGACGGGCGCATCTTGGTGCGCGGCGAAGCGGGCTGGAACATCATCCCCGAACTGGCTCCGCTGGAAAGCGAAATCATCATCGACAAGCCGGGTAAAGGCAGCTTTTATGCGACCGATCTCGACCTGATTTTGCGAACACGGGGCATCACGCACCTGATTTTGACCGGCATTACAACCGATGTCTGCGTTCATACCACGATGCGCGAAGCCAACGACCGCGGCTATGAATGCCTCATTTTAGAAGATTGCACCGGCGCGACCGACGAAGGCAACCATCAAGCCGCCATCAAAATGGTGACGATGCAGGGCGGCGTCTTCGGCAGCGTTTCTTCTTCGCAGAAAGTCCTGGCGGCTTTGGATTCAACTCCATTGGATAACTGAACTTATGAAAAAACAACGTGAAACCCGCGTGCAAGATGGCGCCGCGATGTCCTGGGCACCGATTCCCGAGCACATACATTTGGAGCACCGCGAAATCCTTAACGCCGAGCAAGCCGACGCGATGGGCGTGCGCGTCAGCTCGGTTTTGTGGGAACGCATCGGAGTTGGCGGGGCCGTGCTGCCGCATTACCACGATGTGGCTGAAATTATCCACATCACGCGCGGACGAGTGAAGCTGTTATGCAACGGCGAGTGGAAACCGCAGTGCGCGGGCGATACTTTCCATGTCCCCGCCGGAACCGTTCATTCGGTCGCCAACGACGACACCGAACCGACCGAGCAGATCAGCATCTTTTTGCCGGTTGGCGACGACAACCCGCCAAACCAGTTTTTCAAAACGTATCTCGAAGATGTGGCGCTGGAAAACAACCACGCACCATCAGAAAAAGAGATGCCGTTGGAAAAGCAAGCGCCGGTTGAAGCGTTCTCGTTGTGAAAATCTTTTCGAGAATAACTGTTGTTGCCGAGAGCGCCATTTATGGTGCTTTTGGCTATGAGACCGCTTCTTCAGAGGTTGTAAACAAAGTCATAACAAGGCCGCTACAAAAGCGTTTGTCATCCTGACAAACGGCGGTCTTACCATGTTTTTCACACTTTGTTTACAACTTCTCGGGGGCGGCGTAGAACTTTGCGCCAAATCCGCACCACTGGTCCATAAACTGCGTCTCAGCTCGTGAACGAGACGTGAGGTTGGCGCAGAACAGCTTTGTCTCAGGAAGTAAGCTGAGCCGCGAGCGATACGATTTACGAAAAAAGCCCGAGTATTTATGCCTCAATCACTTTCCGTCGCGGCGCAGCCCTACGATTTCATCTTCGAGCCGGCGCGCACTGCGCTGCTGGTCATCGACATGCAAAACGACTTCTGCGCGCCTGGCGGGTTCGGCGAGCGGCTGGGCAACGACATCTCGGCGACGCGAGCCATCATTCCCACCCTCCGCCATCTGCTACAGGCCGCGCGCGAAGCGAATCTGCTGGTGATTCACACGCGCGAAGGCCATGCGCCCGACCTTTTGGACTGCTCATCGAGCAAGCTGAAACGCAGTCGTTTGCAGGGCGCCGGCATCGGCGACGCGGGGCCGATGGGGCGCATTCTGGTGCGTGGCGAAGCGGGACACGCCATCGTCCGTGAGTTGGAACCGCAAGTCGGCGAATGGATCATCGACAAGCCCGGCAAAGGCGCTTTTTACGCGACCGATTTAGACGAAAAGCTGCGCGAAGCGTCCATCCAATCGCTGGTTCTCACCGGCGTAACGACGCACGTTTGCGTTCATAGCACGTTGCGCGAAGCCAATGATCGTGGCTACGAATGTCTTGTTCTCGAAGACGCCACCGCCGCTTTCGATGCCAGCGATCACCTGTCCGCGATTCGCATGATCCATCAGCAGGGCGGCATTTTTGGCTGGGTCGGCACTGCACGCGGCTTAGTTGGGGCACTTGACGGAATTCGATAAAAGATGCCAGCGCAAACCAATAGCGGGAAGTGCGGGTAACCAGGTAACAGTGCAGCCTCGCGTCACTTTTTGAGGAAAGTTCTTGCGTTTGTCGCGCAAAACGCTGGAGTTGTTGAAGGCGAAGTTGTAGCGTAAATCGCGTACTCGATTTACGTTTTGCAAACGCAAAACAGGCCGCGTCTCTTGAAGACGCGGCCTGTTTTGTTGCTTATTGTTACCTCGTTATGGTTACTGCGACAACGGCCGTAGCTGTGCCACCTTTGCCGTCGCTGATGGTGTAACTGAAGGTATCTGTGCCGACGAAGTTGCGCTTGGGCGTGTAAGTGATACTACCGCTTCCGCTTAGAGCGACAGTACCGTTCGTTGCTCGCGTCACCGATGTAACGGTTAGAATATCGCCGTCCACATCAGTGTCATTAGCCGTCACCAGGATAGTTTTGGCGACGTTTTTCGACGTGCTAACCACATCTTTGACGGCGACTGGTGCATCGTTGACTGGTGCAATCGAAATGTTGACTGCGACCGGGCTGCTATCGGCTTTTCCATCGTTGGCTTTGAAAGTGAACGAATCGCTGCCGTTAAGGTTGGCACCAGGCGTGTAAACCAAATTGGCTCCACTGCCGCTGAGCGTGCCTTTGGTGGGCGGTGTTACAACGTAATACGTCAGCGCATCACCTTCAATGTCGGTTGCAGAAAGTGTGATAGCTGTGGCTGTGTCTTCGTTGGTCGTCACCGATTGAGTACTCGATACAGGTGCATCGTTGACGGGTGTGACGGTGACAGTCACGGTTGTCGTTGAAGTCAAACCGTAACCGTCGTGAATGGTGTAGGAGAAGGTGTCCGTGCCGTTAAAATTCGCTGCGGGTTTGTAAGAAACGGTTCCATCGAGTTCCATGCGAACGCTTCCGCCTTGTTGAGACGTGGGCGTGATTCCCCACAAGCTGATTTCGACGTGGTCGACATCCTGGTCGTTGGCCATGACGTTGATGTTCGTCCAATCACTGTCCTCGGCAACGGTTTTTGTGTCGACAATGGCTAAACCTGGGTCTCTTACCGCAGTGAGGTTGATGATAACTCGGCCATCTGCGAAAGCGGCAGAAGGATCGGTCACTCTGAACTCGATGACTTCTGGACCGTAGTAGTTGGGATTTGGCGTATACACGAGGTTGGGCATCGTTCCGCTGAGTGTGCCGTTAGTCGGCGCCTGGGTAATGGTGTAGACAAGCGGATCATTATCGACATCCGAAGCGTTCAGGGAAAAGCTCTGCGAAACGTCTTCCGTGCCATAAAACATTTGGTAGCTGCCTACAGGCCAATCGTTGACAGAATTGACGGTGACGTTGACTGTTGCGGTTGCTATGCCTCCGTGCCCGTCGCTGATGGTGTAAGTAAAAGAATCCGGGCCATGATAGTTGGGCTTTGTCATGTAATAGATGCCGGTAGTGCCCGTGTTGCCCGAAATAATGGACGTTGTTCCGTTCGCGGCCGCAGACACATCGGTAATCGTCAGGGTGTCCTTATCGGGATCTGAATCGTTGGCTAATACGGGAATTGGCCCACCCGTATCTTCGTCAAACGTGGCTGTGTCGTTCACAGCTACAGGCGGACGAGGGGCCGGGCTAAAGCGCGCGAAGTAAACACCCCAACCGCTTCCATCTTGCCCCGAACTCGACCATGTTGCCGCCGTGTTCCCCGACGAATCGAGGGCAACAGCAACCATCTGCTGATTGTTGGCGGTGTAAGTGTTGACTTGTGTTTCGGCGCCTTGCTTGTCGTTGTTGGCACCAAAACGTTGGAGATAGCAGTCTCTATATCCGGTAGCATTGGGCTCATCGCTGTCCCAGGCAATGACGAAATCTCCATTTGCGTTCATGGAAACGTTGCGACCTATTTGAGCGCCGATGATCGTGGTGTTGACACGAAACTCGCTGCCCGAGGATGTTCCTGTGGAAGAAAATTTCTGCGCATAAACATCAGAGTCGGCATCAATTCCGTTTCTTCCACCACTCCATGTGACCAGGTAGTTTCCCGTGTCATTGATAGCGAGCGAAGGCAAAGCCTGCTCATAGTTCATATCGTCGCTAATCGAGTACTCGTTTCCAATTGGCGAACCTGCCGAATTGTAAAGTTGCGTGCGGACATGAGAACTGAGCCAGTAACCATTGGCATCAACCGGACTGTATGTCCAGGCCACGACAAAGTTCCCGTTGTTTGACAACGCGACCGATGAATCGTGCTCATCGCCGTCTGTAGTGGTATTAACCTTGAACTCGCTGCCCAGAGGAAAAGCGTCCACGCTGTAACGTTGTGCGTAGATATCGTTTCTGTTGCTGTACTGGTCGTTCCTTTGCCAGACGACAACAAACTGACCCGACGGCGACATGGAAATTGACGGATTGGATGTGCTGGAAGCGTTGAATCCACTGGCGCTCACTTGAAACTCGCTGCCCTGACGCGAGCCATCGCTGTTGAAGCGTTGAGCGCGGATGCAATAGGTGCCTTGAGAGATGTCCTGCCAGACGATGACAAATCTTCCATAGCGATCCATAGCAAGGTCAGGATTCAACTGACTGGAGTATGTTGCCGTGTTGACCTGAAATTCGCTCCCCAAAGGGTAACCTGCACTGCTGTAGCGCCGGGCGAAGATGCCAAACCCGCTTCCATCCTGACCATAACTCTGCCACGCCACGACGAAATTGCCCGACGAATCGCTTGCAATCACCGAGTTCTGTTGATGAGAAGTAGAATACGTGTTGATCTGTGTGTCTGTGGCTTCCGCTTTTTGGATTGCTGCTGTTGTGACTGCGAACATCAACATCAAGAAAGCGGATGTGTTTCGTACACATTGACGATAGTTCATGGATTTACCCTTAAATTGCTTGTGCGTCTGAAATCGGTCTTCGCTGCCAAATAACACAAAGCAACAAAGAGACAACCTGCCGTGCGGTCGCATAGCCGCGATCAACGCCTGAAAATGAATGAATGCCGATGGGTGCGTCCTCAACGCAGGCGAAACTTCGAGAGAAACATACTTGCTTCTCGTAAAAACAAAGACGATGCAATATAGCAAGAAGAATGGAGAAGGTCAACAGTTAGTTTGTGCTATTCTTGTCATGTTATGGCGACACCAAGCGAGAAGATTCAAGAGTTCGTCGATTACGTTCACACGCTCAAGGGCGACGAGAATGGCCAAGCGCAGGTTTTTACGACCGACTGTTCCGGGCGTAACACCGCTTTTCGACTTGGAACCAAGCTATCGAATGCTCGGCGCATGGCACTCAAACTGCAACTTTGGCGCGCCGCTGTAGAACTGTTTTATGGAGCGACATTATGAAAAAAACTTTGCTTTGTGCGGGAATAGGCGCCGGTTTGATGTATCTTCTCGACCCGGAATTGGGCGAAATTCGTCGCTCGATGCTGAAAGACAAGCTGTCGGGACGCTTGCCCAAAACGACGGACGCCGTTGTCGCCAAAGCCGATGCGCTGGTCGCCAAAGTCGATGAAGTCGCCAGCAAAGCCGACGAAACCGCCGCCGAGGCGATTTCGCACGCCAGCCTGCCGACCGCCGGCACAGTCGATGACACTTTGTCCGATGATGTGGACGCCATTGACCTGGGCGATGAAGCGACACACTCAAAGCACGGTTAAGTCGAAATCAAGCATGGAAAAAGCCGCGCACTCTTCATTGAGTGCGCGGCTTTTGTTTGTGGCGGAGCAACTTAAAACGCGGCTTGCCACGCCAGACGAAACAACCAGCCCAGAACAAGCGTTGGCGCGAGCCATGTGCGCGCAAGGTCGAGTACTCGATCCTGTGGGCTTGGCATCGGGACGGCTTTGGCGCGCAAAGCGGGACGCTGTTGAAAACGGTAAGAACGAGACGAAGACATGACACTCTCCTTCGGAACTGGCAATTAGTACGAACCTATCGCAACAGCGTTGCCATCAAACCGGAATTCTTTTGCAGCAGTCAAGTTATGGCGTTGATGCTTCGCCGTCCGTGGAAGTCAGAGCGGCTTCTGCGGGTTCGCTGGTTTCGGCGCCAACTGCTGAGGCCGCAGCGCCGGCTTGTTGCTGCATGCGCAAACGCTTGAGGTCAATTAAAACCTGGTTGAAGCGCCCGATCAGCGAATCCAGATCGCCCGAGGAAGCGGCGGGTTCGTAGATTTCAATTTCGCCCAGCGAAACGGCGCGGTCGCTGCTGACGTTCGGGTCGCCGTTTGGCAAAGGATTGCCCGGCCCGTTGGCGACGAACAAGAAACGCACATATTTGGCTTCGACCGGACGAAACGTGAAGTCCTGGTTGACGGCTTCCGGGCGCAGCGTGATGGTGCCGACAGTGCGAAACGGCCCATCGGTCGGGCTGCCGGTCGTGACCTGCACTTCCAGGCGGCTCGCCCAACGCAGCGAGTTCTGGTTCGATGTCGGGTTCAGGACGAAGCGGCTGATGACGTGCGTGCGGTCGTCACGAAAACCAAGCGTGACCGACTCTTTGCCCGAAGTGAAACCTTCGCTCGCCCAGCCGAACGAACCTTTGCCATCTGAAAGCGAAAAGTTCTGGCCGTCAATCAGATTTTTCGGAGCGTACAGCGGGTCGTTATTGAAAGTGCTGCTCGAAGCGACGATTTTGCCGCCGTTGGCTGCCGCCGCGATGTTGATCGAACGACCGTTAGCCGTTGTTCGAGTACTCGATGTTCCCGCGACCAGTTGCAGCAAAGTCGGATCGAGAACCGGTGACATCTTTGCGCTGACTTGTGTGGAAGAAGGCAGTGTTTGCGTCGTCGAAACCGTTGAAGCGCCGCTGTTCATGGCGCTGTTGACTTCGGTTTGCGCGTCGCGGAATTTCTTCAAGTCGTTGACGGCGCCTTCCAGACGACCGATGAGCTGCCCGACCGGATCGGTGTTGGAAATACTTTCGTAAATTTCGACTTCGCCCAGCCCGACGGCGCGATCCGAACCCCAATTCGAGCGAAACACCAGGCGAACGAAGCGCGCCGGAGCCGGCAAAAGCAAAAACTCCTGGCGTTCGGCGGAACGCTTCAGCGTCAATTGCGCGACGGCGCGAAAAGGGCCTTGCGCCGTTGTCGTCGAAACCTGCACTTCCACGTCTTTGGCCCAGCGCTCGGGCGTGACGCCCGCATCCGGGTTGAGCACGATTTTACCGATGTTTTTGGTCGCGTTGTCCGCAAAACCAATCGTCACCGATTCCATGTTGATCGGATCGTATTTGTTGCTCACCCAACCATTGGAACTGTTTTTACTCGTCGCGTTGTAGGTTTTTCCATCGATCAGATTATCGGCGCTGAACGCCGCGTTGTCATCGAGAACCGAGGTGGCGTTGATGATGCGCCCGCCATTGGACTTGGCCGCGATGTTCGTCAAATCGGTCGCATAAACGCGCGAACCCGCTTTCGAGGCGACTTGCGCATGAACGATTTTGGTGTTGACGATGGCGCCCAAACCGAGCACGCCCGCCAGCATCATGCGGCGAACGAGTACTCGATGCGCGCCCGTGCGCCTGGTCTGCGACTTGTGGTGCATTGTTGTCTTCATGTGCTTCACTCTTTTTCCTCCATCAGCGCGGGCGGGAACCGGCGCTTCTCCCTATTATGCTTTGTTTGGGGTCGTCAAGTCAAAACGCGCGCTTGTTCCAGGCCGATAAAGCCGACTGATAAACCTCGCGCGCCGCGACCTTGTTTTCGCGCGCCAAGCGGCTGACATCATCGTATTCGGGCGCGGCGCGCTCGACTTCGCCTTCGTTCCAGCGCGCGACTTTAAGGCGCACTTCGCCCCATGGCGTTTGAACGGTTTCACTCGTGCGCGGCAAACTGGCACGTTCAATTTCGCGGACGCGGACGCCCAAAGTCGTCGTTTCACGCAAAATGGTCGAGAGAACCGCGTCCTGTGCATCGTGGTCGCACAAAACCGAAAGCGTTGTTGCAGGCCGGTTCTTCTTCATCTGAACCGGTTGAAGCCAGGCATCAAGCGCGCCCGAAGCGAAAAGCCGCTCCAAGACGTGATCCCATAGTTCCGGGTTCATATCGTCGATGTTGGTCTCCAAAAGCGACAAGGTGCGCCATTCCAAACCCGTTAAAGACGATGATCGAGTACTCGATTCGACATTTGGAATTGTGTTCTGCGTCTTCTGGCCGATGACGATGCGCAGCAGGTTCGGGCGGTCGGCGAAGTTCTTTTTGCCCGCGCCGCAACCGATGCGTTGCGGCGTGAAAGCGGGCGGCGATGCGAAACTTTGACTCAAAGCCGCGACGATTCCGGCTCCGGTCGGCGTGATCATTTCGCCTTGCAAGCCGGTCGGCACAAAGGGCGCGCCGCGCAATATCTCCAGCGTTGCCGGAGCCGGAACCGGCATGATGCCATGCGCGCAATGAACAGTTCCCGTCGAGTGCGGCAGGGCCGAACAATAAACTTCGTCAACGCCTAAATACTCCAGGCACCACGCGGCACCGCAAATATCGATCAGCGAATCGACGCCGCCGATCTCATGGAAATGTACCTCTTCGGGTGTTGAATGGTGCATCTTGGCTTCGGCTTGCGCGATGACGCCGAAGATTTGCAGGCTGGTTTTCTTCACGCGCGGCGAAAGAGTACTCGATTCGATGAGCGCGCGAATTTCCGCCACCGAACGCCCGTGCGTGTGCGAGTGCTCGTGGCCATGTTCATGCTCGTGGCCGTGCGCATCGGAATGCTCGTGGTCATGTGAATGCTCGCCGTGAGTGTGTTCGCCTTCGTCAGTATGCTCGTGCGAGAGCGAATGTTCGTGGCTATGCGCATGAGCCTCATGCGTATGAGCGTTGTGTGAATGAGAATGACCGTGTTTATCGTGCGCATGATGGCTATGTTCGTGCGAGTGCGCTGTTTCCTGCCCGCTGTCGCCTGCCAACTGCTGATGCAGTTCCTCTTCATCCGTCACGCCGCGCAGCGAAATGGAAACGCTCATCGCGTGGATGTCGTTTTTGAGCACCGGCTGCGCCTCGATCTCCCAGCCGCTGACCGGCAACGCCGCCAATCCTTCGCGCAAAGCTTCAATCGGCACACCGCAATCTATCAACGCGCCCAGCGTCATATCACCGGCAATGCCGGAAAAACAATCGAAATAAGCAATAGTCATAAGAACTTAAAAGCCACGGAAACACAAAGAAGAACACGGAAAAGAATGGTGAAGAAGGCGAATCGAGTACTCAACCCGTATGGTTTGATTCCGTGTTCTTCTGTGTGTTTCCGTGGCTCATTTTTGGTCGCAGAATTGAAGCGGCGAAGGCGGCGGCGCCAAAGCCGTTATCGATATTGACGACAGCGACGCCGTTGGCGCACGAGTTCAACATTCCCAGAAGCGCCGCCAGACCGCCAAAACTTGCGCCATAACCGACGCTGGTCGGCACCGCGATGACCGGAATATCGACCAGACCGGCGACCACGCTGGGCAGCGCGCCTTCCATTCCGGCGCACACAATGAGGGCGTCGCAGGCGCGAATCTGGTCTTGAAACGACAGCAGGCGATGCAGTCCCGCGACGCCGACATCATAAATGCGCTGCACGTTCGCGCCCATTGCTTCCAGCGTGCCGCACGCTTCTTCGGCGACCGGCAAGTCGCTTGTTCCCGCCGCCAAAACGCCGATTTTCCCCGCCAGATGCGGCGCAATGTCGCCTCTGGCGTAAATCAGTTGCGCAATTTCGCGGTATTCGGCTTCGGGCACGACCTGGCGCACGGCCTCAAAGGTTTCGCGGTTGGCGCGCGTGGCCAAAAGTGTGCTGCCATGAGCGCGCAAACTGGCCGCAATCGGCGCGACCTGCGAGGGCGTTTTGCCCAGGCAAAAGATGACTTCAGGGAAACCCTGGCGCGCGGCGCGCGCGTGATCGACTTTGGCGAAACCCAACTCTTCAAAGCCGCTGTTTTGAGAGTTCTCAAGCGGCGCGTTTTGCTCCAAGGCCCGAACCAGAGCGTCATCGACGGAAACGTCGCCGTCGCGCACCGATTGCAGAAAAGAGCGCCAGGTTTGAGCGTCCAGAAAATCACCTTCTTCAACCGATGTCACGAGTTTCGAGCCTTCTTATTGTAACAAAGACAATCACCCAAACGCGTGCGGCGAGCCGTTGTCACGAGATTAAGCATGATCGAGTACTCGATCTAAGATGTCAGAAGGAAAAGCGCAATGTTTAAGGCCAGCGACTGAAGTCGCGGCTGGAAGGCGCTGTGCGCCGCAAAGTCCGCCTGCGCGGACTGATGAAGCTGGT
>JAABUK010005804.1_pt1 | contig 18898 bp, 25 predicted proteins | sample 5559141 | NCBI WGS metagenome assembly JAABUK01 (sample SAMN10711869, study PRJNA513367) | rock metagenome | isolation source: Antarctica rocks | place: Antarctica: Victoria Land, Pudding Butte nord | collected 2016-01-03 | reverse complement strand
ACGTCCCCGACAGTACCTTTGACGCTGGACCCTCTTTGCCTATCAATCGCCACCTTCGGCCACGATCGCCAGTCGTAGGAGTTGGACGTCGGGCCTTATCACTGGTCGGCGTAGCACCCTGACAGGACGGATCGGATCGGGGGGTGCCACAGACTAAGACTGGAACACGGAGTGTCTCTGACTTGTCGCTGATGATATTGGGGCTGTGAACCCAATGAGGTGGACTTAAGACTAGGACGAGAAGTGTGGTATCGAGAACCACGGTTGACGTCAGATCCAGAGCTGAAGGCTCTGTCTCCATTTTGTATGGACTTATATACCTTGCAAGCGGTTCGTAAAAGGGTGGCAAAGGTTGAGGGATTTTCTGACCAATCAGAATAACACCTCAATTCCTGTGCTGAATAAGCGACAGGGATTTCCCAATCGGATTAAGGCCTCAAGGAGAGTTATACGAGAGAGTGTTGGGTGCACTCCTCAACAAAGGTACGAGACTGATCTCTTTCTCCGGAGGCAAACCATGCATGTGGCCGTTGGGAAATGACCAGCCTAGTCATGGATTGGCTCTTGGGAGCGGGTCAAGTTCTCATGGTACCGAAGATACCGGGGGAAGGCGCGTGGGAGCTCATCTAAGCGGGCAGACCTCTCATTCATCCGACCCAAATACTCGTGGTGCCTAATTGGGAGAAGGGCCAGCGGTGTCTTTGGAAAGGTCTCATGGAGGGGCTCCCGAAAGCGACCTGTCTCCTGGAAGCGACTGAAAGTGTACCGCCTGTATTATACGTTGAGGTATGTGATATAGTAATGCATATATCATCAAGCAGATCAAGCACTCCATTGGTCTATGATAATTTGTCATCGACTTGTTCGAGGAGTACTTCTCCTACCATGAAGTGATTCATGTTTGAAGTGGTAGGAAAGGAAAAGCGATGCATGAACTCGATTGATCTGACCGCAGTCTTATGCAACTCTGCACGGATTCGTCATTCCGCTCTTCTCCATCCCGTGCGCTACAAGAGAGCATCCTCACTACTCTGCTGAGCGAAGTACGACTCTCTCGGCGTGGCAAGTTGTAATCTGGCATCACGATGAACCGTTCAACTCGGGAGTGGGGCAAGTCCGAGTGCCCTAGGAACCATTCCCGGCCTTACTGCTTACCTTGTCCCTCTCCTCGGTGACTGGGCGAGTCTCGTCACGCAGTGCGAGTCCGACACCACGCGCTGCGATCAGCGCACAAACGTAAAGGATCACCAAAATTCACTTTCAATATCAGAATATTCAGAAGAGGTCTTCGCGACGGGCCATCACCAACCCGCACGGAAGTGTAAGTTCAAATCTCGCATGGTGCACCATCCCCTCTTCGAAATACAGTCAAGATACGCCGCCACCCCGTCTACCCCGCTCCAACCCGTCTACACCAGCAACTCTTCGACCTTCCTCCTCCACTCCCCCAACTTCCCCTCGCATTCTCTCATATACTCCAACAGCACCGGCAGGTCTTCCGGCATCACCGCCAGATCCTCCTCCTCCATGCCTTCCTCCAAGTTCTCCTGACAATCTCCATGCTCGAGCTGTAGCTCCTCCGGTAAGGCCGTGCTCGATTGTCCCCATGTCGGCGAGCTTGAGAGTTTCGGGGAGGGCTCCTCTGGCCATCCTAGACCCACTATCCTCGACTTGTTAACCGTCCCTCGTATTTTATGATCTGCCTCCTCGTCCGCTTGTTGCCGGAGGTTACGAGTTGCTTTGGACCGCTTTGCTGAGCGTCGCGGACCGATAAGTAGACCATCAACGGTATCCTCCTCGTCGAGGGATGAGCGGGCTATATTTCGAGTAGGAAGAGGTGGGACCTGGGAAGGAGGTCCACGTATGAGATTCGACCAGATGCCAGAGCTTGATCTGAAGATATTCCGGAGAGTCGGACGGCTGGTCGGGATTGGTTCTTGGGTCGGTGATGGGTCGCGGGGGCGTGCGGGTCCTAGCGCGGAGAAGAAGGAGGACCGAGAGGCGGGGTGGAAGGTCGGTCGGGTGGGCGAAGCGGGCGAGGCGGAGCGCGGGAATGAGGGATTCGCCGGGGCAGGGAATGCTGCTGTAGCCGCGTTGGCATAGTTGGAAGAGGGGAGATGAACCCCGGATTCTGATCTTTTGGTACTCCGGGTACAAGTGAGGCCAGCTGGAGGAAACTCCTCCCGTCTCGGGGCTTTGACTGAAGACGACGCGCCGCTGCCGGATTTGAGCGACCTCAAGAACTCCTTCAACCCCACCAACCCGCCTCGGCTTGACCGCCTCTTGGTAGGGACCGGTCGGGAAAGCACGCCAGCGGTGAGCGATGGCGGTAATGGGAAAGATTCGGTCGGGGGGATATAGCTGGAATCACCAGGTGAAGGAAGAGAGATCGACGGCGAGTGGACCTGTTGGGTCGGCAGGATGCTGGACCCAGTCGACGTGGTGGAGAGCGCACTGGTCTGCCGAGGACCCATGCCAGGTCGCCCGGCTGACTTGGGCGATCGAAGCATGTTCCGAAGGACCTCAGCCTGGCGCTTTGACAGGTCGTACCGGCCGATAGAGTTGAACTGGTCTGGCGGACTGGCTTTCCGTGGGCCGGATGTCAAGGTAGTATCGATCGGGTCGGGCAGACTGCCTTTGCGAGGAGTATTGGCATCCAGACCAGCGAATTCCAGCATGGCTTCACTGGCGTATTTGGCCTCGTCGTTCGCCAAGGTGATCCGTCGAGACTTCTTCGGGCTCGGCTGGGATGTTTCTTGTCCGGTGGCACCGACTGCGACAAGCATTGTCGCCATTTGCCACCATTGGGCATACTCCTTCTCCAGTCTCTTCCAGGCTCGCATCGTGTCACTTGATACCCTTTGCTGCAATGTGGCGCGCTGTTCGAACAGTGTATTGAGAGCTGTAAAGCATCAGTAAGGTGCACACGAACGCAGCTACAGAGGACTCACTCTCCACGCCTCCAGCGAATCTCTTCGCAGTCGCAATGCCCTTCCGCACTCCCTTCTGCTTTTCCAGCACCTCTTGGGGAATGACGAAATCGTTCCAGCTTTGCCTGCGCCGTTGCTTCTCCTGCGCCTTGCTCGACTCTTCCGGGATGGGAGGCTTAATGACTGAGCTTGGTGCAGAGACAGATCCAGCTCGCACGGCCGACCGGAAGTCTTCGTCGAGATCGGAAGAGCTTGAAATCCCGTCTCGATTTCGAAGAGGCTTCGATGGCGAACCCTCGATGGTCTCCAGCCCCATCGCGGCGAACCTCGACTCGTTCGAGGAAGACGACGAATCGGTACCGAATTTGAACCCGCCTGAAAGCCTCCGTCCATGCTTCTTAGATAGGCTGCCAAGCTTCTTCAGGGTAGATGTGGTAGTCGCTACGAAGCCATTGCTGTCAGAGCCAGAGCTGACGCGTCTTGGCGAAGTGGGACCGGTCATCTCCCTGTTGAAGCCGTTCCACCCTTCCACCTCCCAGCTTGTCCTACTGCTTGTCCTGGTAGGAGGCAGCGCTGATACGGGTCGCGACTTCCTTCGCCGCTTGGGAGTAGCGTCATCTTTCTCCGTCTCGGTCTCGGTATCGCTCCTGTCTCCACGCCCATGCCGAGGTGCAGGAAAGGAGTTTGAGTGCGGTAGTAGCGCAAGGAGGAATGAGCTCGAATGCGGTAAGGGGGGAGTTCCCCCTTCGCCGGGAATGATACCACCATGATACGGCGACCAAGGAGAAGGTGAGGGTAGGTGGAAGCCCCTTGAGACTGAGCGGGCGAATGGAGATGCTGTCGGGGGAGATTGAAGCAAGGTCGAGCTGGAGCGGTCGTCGTTCATCTGGTACGGGTAGGATGGTGGAGGGGATGATTTCCGATTCTCAGCTCGGCGGAAGAGATTACTGGTCGATCGGTGCATGATCGAATGGGGATCGGAGCTGCTCGTGGAGGCTGATGGCGTGGAGTCGCTGGAGACAGCGCTCGATGAGCGGAGGTCCAGGTGGATGGATGGGAAGGAAGGGCTCGCGACCGTCATATCGGGATGATGATTGCCGAGAGAGGAAGTGCGACGGCGAAGGTCCGTTGAATCCTCTTCTATGACAGGGTCAGACCGACTCCAGTGGATCAGAGGAGATGCTTCACCTCGCTGCTTTCTCGATGGTGAAACCCAGGATAAGCGCTTCCAGAGTGAAAAGCGCCTCACTTCCGTCTCCTTCTCCCGCATGGCGTCCTGGCTCAGCGAGAATGGGATGCTCGATACCCTTACCTCGCTCCGGGATGCGAATCGTTTGGCTTGGGATTGCCTCGTCCTAGTCAGACTCGTCGGTACTGGTGGAGGGGGCATGCGTTCACCAGAATCGGATCGCGGTAGGGGAGGGTGCGGGAGACTAGGCAGGCTCGAGTTCCCGAACGGGTATCGTGAATTACCCTGCGATATGGGGATGGGGATAGCGGACGAAGAGGGGTGACGCTTGATCAACTTGTTCCGGGTGGTCGTGCTCGCTGCGGAGTTCGAGCGAGGTCTTGAGGCGTTTGGGGTGAGGAGTGGAAGACCGAGCTCGGCGTAGGCTTGAGACGGCGAGAGGAAGGGGATTTGTGGCTTCCGGCTGGCGGTATGAGGCGTTGGGGGGAGCGAAGTGGTCTGTGAAGGGGACAGGCTCGGAGGCTGAGCTGTCGGAGCGGGGAGGTTGAGCGGTGATGGCGCCTTGGCAGGACGACCTCGTGAAGGCGCGGGTGGTGACTCGTCCCACCATTCGCTCAAGCTCTCGACGGGACTTGATCGACGCTTCTCCGCGGTCTTTGATTGGGAGGAAGATGTCTTTGATGACGGACGAGACGAGAGGGCGAATTCGAAGTCATCGTCCCAGTTCTCGGCTTCTGCTTTGCGTCGAGATGATCGAGGCGGGGTAGAGAAGGGCATGGCGGTTGGTGAAGCGGTGGAGCCATCACCAGACATGGTGGCAAGCTTGATGAGGAAGAAATGTCTGATCAAATTTAGCATCGGAAAGTTTGGATAGGTTAATTTGGGTTTGTTGATGTCTGAGATATAGATTGATGATCTGATTTGACTCCGGAGATCCAGACGAGACGTCCGGATTTATACTTGGTGTCACATGTCGGGATTAGATCGTGACGGCGAAGTTGAGTGGACGCCGACGCCGACGAGCTTGGGACACGGAGTAGAAATGCACAGACCCTCAACTTTTGATTTTGACATGAAACGCGCCGGGTCTCGGCGACGAGGTGGAGATCGTACGATCTCCGTAGTCCGCCGCTCAGGCACCGCAAAATCTCAGCGTTTCGGAAAGGATGATTGATTCAATTCTATCAAATCAGACGAGTGGATACGCCTTCTGGAAACCATAGAGTCGACGTCATGTCACTTTCTCGTCGACTTGGACTTCCGCATCGTCCTTTCAGCTCATCGTCAATCGCCTCAGCCTTTGCCCAAAGGGAATATCGTGGCGACCCCGGGCCATCCTCCCGCAAGACAGAGGAGCTCCGTCTTCGAACATCAATCCGCTCCGGACGAAAGACCCTTAATGACCGAAATGTCCTAGATGGACTGCTTGACGCCTCTGCTCCTGAAGCCCACCGCCAGCGGCCCTTCGGCGAAGAGCGACCCAGAATCTTCCCCGGTCGTCCGTCCGGCGGCCTTCGTCCGCGATTTGACTCTACCTCCAAGGGCTTCTACAAGCCGCGTCCTTTACCCCAAGCTCAGTTCGAAAAGCTTCAGCCGAATCCCTATGACACGTCCCGACAGTTGAGGGAATGGATAAAGGCTCATCCAATTCCGATCAATTTCAGTAAACTGCAGGACGCTGTTGGGATTGTACTGGGTGCGGAGAAGGGGGCAGTGAATGCTGTGGTCTGGAATACTCTGCTGGGCCTTGTTGGGAGGCAAGGGAGTCTGGAGAGGATGTGGAAGCTTTATAACGATGTGAGTGATCACCGTTCGACTCGGTTGGAGGAACGAGGCGGGACGATTGAAGTGAGTGCTGAGATTGCCGCAGATGAAGAAGAGCGGTATTGAACCCACATCGCGGACATACACGACCCTCATCAACGCCTACGCCGGAGTGAACCATGCTCAAGACATCTCCCGCTTCACACCCCTTCAGCCGCTTGAATCGAAGATCCTCCAGCGCATCACTACGATCTACAACCAATCCCAGACCCACATCTCCGAATGCGTTGAGGCTCTCGAGCAGCAAAGGCGATCAAACAGTGATCTCGGGATCAGAGGTGACCAGGATCTCGTCGAGGAGGAGGAGGATGCCGAAGGGAATACGGATGAAGAGGAGATATCGCTCGGTCCGATGAACGCGTACCTCAAGTTCTTGTGCAAGTATGGACGATGGGACGATATGGAGCGGATCTACCTCGCCATGGACACAGAAGGACCGCTTGCGCCGGATAACATCACTTATTCGTTGATGTTCTCGGCATTGCTCAGTCGACAGCAACAGCAGAAAGTCGAATTCGCTTCACCAATCACGGCGCCGAAGCCGGGAGAAGCGAGATCGCCGACCCCCAAACCTGTCGATGTGGGTTCCACTGCTAGGCCGATGTGGGAACGGGCGGTTCGCCAGATTCATCCGATCAACCGAGAGTTGAGGCTCGGAGCGAGGCAGATCGATACTGAGCTCGCCTTGCTTGCTATGCAATGCCTTCTAGCTGGCCAGACGCCAGACCAGCGACTCGCTATCGCGCTCATTCCCTTCTTGTGGGATCTTCCTACCCCTGGCTCCACTGTCGTCGCTTCCTCTACCCCGCGGTCCGAGCGAGAAATACCTCGATCGAATGCTAAGGAAGTGCCGCCGTACATGCTTTCTCTCCCCCGACTCGCCATCGATTCCCGCGCAGCCAAGACGATCCTCTCGATGTTAAATCGGGCCAACCAAGCGACTCTCGCAGCGCACTATGCTGAGCATCTCCTCAACACCCCCGACCTGCGTAGGCATATCGACTGGGGAGTCCTCCAAACCTGCATCCACGCACTCTCCAATACCGGCAATATCGATTCCATCCTCCACATCCTCGATACTTACCAGCCTACAACCGGTGTGGACGGATGGCCGCGTCATATCTGGACCAACGCGCTCACCGCCGCGAGATGGTCTACCAAATTCCCAGCCGCACTCCACATTTTCCGCCGGATGACCCACCTCTCACCGGGCTTCGAGCACGGTTCCCCTACCAAGTTTACCTGGACGCCCCCGAATCGGCAGCCCGTGGATATACAAGGCCGTCGCTGGATCCCGCCTCGCCCACTTCAGCCAGACGCGAAGAGTATGAGCCTCCTCCTCAAGACCGCCATGTCCCGGGATAATCTGAGAGAAATACGCCAAGCATGGACCGTCCTCTGTCACTACCCACTCAATTCATTCTTCCTCATCCCGCGAAACGAGCTGAGAGATCGTGGCCTGACACGCGACATTTCCCTCCTGCCGCCTTTCAACGACGAGCTATCGGTACCCATGTCGAAGAGCTTGATGATAGCGCTGGAATGGAGGCTTATCCTCGCGAGGGACGTGGAGACTGTCGCTGAGAGGATCTTGGACGCCCTGATGTCCAGAGAGGAGGTACGGACGGTGGACGAGATCAGGAAAGTGATGGGGGAGGTCGCGAGGGTTTGGGGTGGGCGGATGGGGGTACACAGAGGTGGGAGTAGGGTACAGGTATCGGAGGATGAGGAAGAGGACGGCGAGGAATTGGGGCGGAACAGAGCGGTGGGTTGAAGGTAGGAATGCACTATCAGGCAAGGAAGCCTGGGACAGCGGGTCTCAAGCTGAGCTCTGTTGATAACGCCGCACGGCAAAGTCAAACCAATGATAGGGATAACGATGTCTTATGCTGGCTCAATCCCATTTCTCCGGAATCGCACCCGATGCCAGCAGAGTCAACCATACGAAACCCATTCCCGCATTCATGTGTACCGGGAAAGAAACAAGAACGAGTACCCTGTAGGATCCCAGGAATCCGATCTGCGCCACTAGAACCCACCCTCCCCTCGGACTCTCTGGATCGCCCCCTTGACCCCGACCAAACTCTTCATAGGCCCCTTCGGCGGTGCCCTCTGTCCAGCCAACTGCTTCCCATTCTTATCCCTCCAAATCCCATCCTTCGCCTCGATCAAGCCGTAAAACTTTGTGTTTTGGTTCGTGTCGATCGCTTCGCGCCATTCGGAGCATATCAGGTGGGAGTCGATCATGATATTGATCTCTTGGGAGTGGAACCATGATTGGGTGTCTTGGTTCCCGTTCCCTTGGATCCCTACGTGCCCATCCACAACTGATGAGGCTCGTCAGTAATGCTAGGATGGAGGTGGGAGGTGGAGACAGACTCATGAGCTTGACGTGGCAGTTCCGGCTCTTGTCCTTCGCGTTGAGGGGAGTAAGCTGATCTTTGCCGGTGTACCAGTACCATTTGAGGTTGGCGCGCTCGGCGTCGGAGAGGACCGAATTCATGTAGGAGATGACCATTTGATTGGTCCCGCCTTGATACGGGAGGAGCTCGCCCTACATAGCGGATTAGTTTTCGCCAGCCAAAGGGTTGAGGTAAGACCCACCTCGTCATTGAACCCCAGGTCTGCATAGATCTCGACCAGAATCCCTCGTCGACAAGCTTCTAGAGCGGCTTCGACTACAGGCGTAGCATTGAACGTTGGTGTTTGGCTGTCCCGGCATACTAAGCTGACAGACACTATAGGCTGTTGGATCCGCTCACATGAAGACGTTCTTCTGGGCGAACTTGAAGCCAGCAAGCCAAGCCTGGTCTTGCGGGGTGTAAGTGTCGCCATGTCCGGGTACTGTCGCTCAATTCAGTGACGTGGAGGTGAATAGAGGACAGAGACGTACTGCCGCGAGGAGCGCGATTGACCATCGCCATCGGTACAGGATCATGCGCGGTGTGCAAGACGACAGGCTTGAAGGCCTTTGCATTTGGAGGTGAGTTTATGTCCGTCGCGCCGATCTTGGTGCCCGTGTCTAAACAGAAAGACATCGTCAGTCAAACTTCTTCCATTCAATTCAAGGAGCAGTGGGTAGTCGTGTGGAGTTGGGGGAGATATGGGCATGCTGGAGCAGTGGGCGTACTCAAGTGCTGATTTATCTTATCCGCCGACGTGAACGAATCATCCACCCTCTCCGCCTCCCCCTGATTATCCTGATCCCAAACCTCGTCCTTCTTCTCCATCTCCTGCCCATCATGCGCTTTCTCCGTCTGCGCATGATGCTCCGCCAGAGTCTGGCGAGACTTGGATGCGGACGAATCGAGGTCACCTTTGCTGGAGATGACGGGGTGGGCTTGGCCGAACGAGTAATGCTGCTGGCTTGGGTTGGACGGGTAGGTCGGTGGGGAGACTATGAGTGGGAGTGGAGGGTGGAGGGCGGACCACCAGGAGAGGAGGGCCATGTCGTAGAATGATTGGACGATAGGGCCCTCTGAATGAAGTCCAGCTTGACTCGGTAAGCGAAAAGGGCAGACGGCTCACCGATGTGGGTCATCATCTCGACGTTGACCTACTCTCGTCAATACTGGGACAAGTCAGAGGAATGACCTGGCCTACCCGATCCTGGATATTATTACTGTTCAAAATAGCCACCTTCCGGTCCACCACCATATACTTGGCGTGGAACGTCCCGACCGGCGGACAGTGGTAATTCTGGACCTCCAACTGGAGTCCCGGGATATCATCAGGCGACGGAAGCTTGACCTGCTCCCCCATGTATGTCTTGGCGTCGACCGCTTGGTGCGGAGTGATCACTTGTCGGGGGTTGCCTCGGTCATACACTAATGCGGTCAGATATGGTCAAGCTGGGAGAGGGGAAAGACTCACTCATCTTGACGATGATCTTCTCGCCCTTTCGCTCGATCACCCGCCGGGACAGCTCTTTGAATGCGTCGACGATGGTTTGCGCGGCTCCCGACGCCTCCCAGTAGTCTGAGCCACCACATCAGCCTATGCCCTTGCCCGATTGGGGAGCGTACTGGTCGCGAGGAAGATCTCCTTCTCAGCGCGGATGATCACGTCGGCCATATGCTACTGGGGATCAGCATTTGACAGAGCAGAGGAGAAACGCATACCTCGATGATGTCCGGGATGACGGAGATGATGGTGAGCGGCACGACCCCATGACTCCCCATAAGTCCCGGCGAGCACAACCCACTCAACGGGTTCTCCTCCAACGTCACCAGCGTCTGAGCGTACATCTACGAAACCCTCAATGCCTGAAGCAACGAGGAGGCGACTGACGTTTAGGAACAGCTCCGAAGGCTGGGCACCTCCCCACTGTCCGCACTTCCTCACCTCCTCCAGCTCTTGACCTCTCAGAAGCCTGATGGCCTTCCACTGATCCGACGCCGGGTTGGTCTCATCCTTATCCTCCCCCTCTCCCTCGTGAGTCTCTTGCGACTTTCCCAGATGGAGCTTCTTCATGACTTTCTCGATAGCCCCTCCTCCCTCTTTCTCATGCTCCTTTGCCTGGTCCGTGTGGAGGGAGTGGTGTGCGTACCCATGATGTTTGCCGTATAGCTGAGTCGCGACTGACTCGATCGAGGAGGATGGGTTGGACGCGAGGGAGGAGGTGACGGTTGACGAGGGGTTGCCCAGGAGGGAGATGAGTTTGCAGGGGAGGAAGGACTCGGACTGGGATTGGGATTGGGATTGGGAGACTGGGGCGGTTGTACCTTGTCTGTGAGCTTCCATGGTGCCAGCGGCCATACTGTTAAGTGCCATATTGGTCCAAGTGATGGTTGGCGCGTAGCGACCGACCCGGTAACCTTTTTTATCTATTCCCCCCAGAAAGTGTCGTGCCGGCCGGATCGTCGGCCGACTCTGACTCCCTTCAACGCTGACCGTAGTCCTCGTCATCATCGTACTCGACTAACGGGAACCGGTTTGACAGCCCCGATAATTTGGCGGTGCCTCGTCGTCTCGACTTGCTCCAGCCTCTCGCACCGATCAAGATTATGCCAATCACGATGGCCGATAACGGACTCCCCTCACCCCTCCCCCATGTCATCAACGATAACGCTTGCCGCCCCCATCTCTCCCGCTTCCTCCTTCCAATTCCGACCTGAACAGCAACCCACGGCCTCATCCAAACTCCCCAACCTCATGCCACCTTTACGTAAATCAAACTCCCTCCTCCCCACTGCCAACCCCGAGCCACTCTCCCGAACAACCACCAACACCTCGATCCACGCGCACAACTCCATTCGCCGAATGGCCACACATGAGACTGGAGAATATATAGACCCCTCTCGAGATGGGGCCGGCGACCTGGATACACATGACGAGCACGAAAACGAGCACGAACACGAACACGAGCACGGCTCTTCCTCGGATGAGCATGACCCCGAGGAAACCCAGGACGAAGACGCAAGAATTGGGCTACCCTCAGATTCGCCTGGGGAGAGGGGAGAAGAAGGCGATTGAGTTGCAGGATCAGACGAATCTACTGCCAACGAAACAGGTGGTGTTTGTCTTCATGGGTCTGACGTGTGCGCTGTTCTGCTCTTTGTTGGACCAAACCATGTGCGTCTCCTTTCCACACGCCTCAAGCTCGTCATACTGACCGGGGACCGTGCTAGGACCGTGCTAGGGTGACGACAGCGCTCTCGACGCTGGGACGGGTGTTCAACCGCGCGGATATCTCGTCATGGGTCGGAACATCGTACCTCCTCACCTTCACGGTTCGTCTCCCTTCGTCGGTTGTTGGCTACTGCTGAGAGATGGGTAGGCCATGCAACCGATCTAATGACGACTGAGTGATAACTTCGGTCGGAAAGTTGTGCTTCTCGGTTCGTTGGCGATCTTTTCCCTTGGTTCGCTAGCGTGCGCGCTCTTGCTCAGGTGCGTCCTCGCTTCTCACATCCTGAGTTTTGCTGACTTCGGAGAAGAGCATGATCCAGTTGATCGTCTTCCGGGCTATCCAGGGAGTCGGAGGAGGTGGGACTTTGACTCTCGCCATGATCATCAGTGCGTCTCGCTTTTGCATCGTGGAAAGGAGGTTTGCCGACGTGAGCAGTCTCGGACGTTGTGTACCTCATAGTATCAGGGTATCATAGGAGCGTCGCGGCCGTCTCCAACAGTCTTGGGCCAATTTTTGGGAGGGGGAGGGGGGTCTGTTCGTCTTTCAACTGGAAGGACGTCTTCTCCCCCTCTGTCCGAAACAGGTTGCTAATCCTCCCCTTAGATGTTTTGTTTCGTATGTGTCATCAGGTGGTCTGTTCGGGGATCTGATAGTCTCGAAGTACATCAAACTCCCACTCATCGCCGCCTCCATCGTCATCAGCATCCTCCTACTCCCTATCCGCCGCGTCAAGAGTTCCGTCCGGAGCAAACTCCGCCGACTCGATTGGTACGGTTCCGTCCTGACCCTCGCATGAACGGTGCTTGTCCTCCTAGCCCTATCTTGGGCTGGTAGTCAACATTCCCTGGATATCCGCGGCCCTCCTCGCCCCGCTCATCATCGGTGTTGCACTGCTCGGGGTGTTCCTGTATGTCGAAGCGAGGGTGGTCCCTCTGCCGCTGGTCCCGATGTGGATCTTCAAGATTGGGACCGTGGCTGCTGCCATGGCGACGACGCTCTTCAACGGCATGGTTTCTATTCCACGCTCTATTACCTCCCAACCTACTTCCAAGTCGTACGCGGTACCTCCGCCATTCGATCGGGCGTCCTCCTCCTCCCACTAGTAGCGACGCAAACCGTCTGTTCCTTCAGTTCCGGTATGCTCCAATCCAGGACGAGACATTATTCGTGGAATTTGACAATCGGTTTCGCGATCTGGACGATAGTACTCGGTCTCCTCTCCCCCATCGACGAGAATACCTCCACAGCCAAACTTGTCGGATAGCAGATGTTGGATAGGCGCGGGCCAGACTTTCCAGATGAGTCTGATGGCGATCCAGGCGAGTGTGGAGAGGAAGATATGGCTACTGCTACGGGGATGCGGAGTTTCTCTACGCATGCTGGGCGGGACATAGGGATTGACGATCTGCTCGTCGATCGTCAATAATATCGTCCGGCAGAAACTCATTGGCGTTCTCAGTGGGGATTTGATCTAGACTATCACTTCCGATCCGACTACTGCATCTGCACTCGGGTTGTCAGAAGGTCAAAAATTGCTCGTCATCCAGGCATACGGTGAGCCTTCCTCGCTGGACTAGTATGGGGTGATATTGATGGTATGGATTTAGCTCGGGGTATCCAAGCATCTTTCTGGTACATGATCCCCTGTGCCGGATTATCATTCATCATAACCGTCTTCTTCATCAAGAAGAAGTCTCTTAAGAGGGACGACGACGCGCAAAAGAAGGCGGAAGCAAAGGCTTGGGTGGAGAGCAAGAAGGCGAAACATCGGCGCGGCAAGGGGGAGGGTGAGGGGGAGAAGGGGAGCAAAGATAGCTTGATGACCATCTCGGGCGATGAGGAACCGGAGGAGGAGGCTAACGGAGTGGAGCCGAGTAAAGGGGAGGGGTATGATCAGGGGCCGGTTGGGGGAAAGCTTTGACGGATTGATGTTTCGGATCTTTTGGCGATTGTGATTGCATTGCATCGTAGAGGTCTTCATTTGTTCGACAGGCAAATCTTGAGAGGAAGTCACTTTGGCAACCAGCCCGTCAGGTACAGGATTAGCTTATTGACTCCCCTCTGGAGATTTGTGTCTGTGCTGGAAACGAAACATTTCGCAGACTTCTCCTTGATGCTGGTCAACAATCAGAACCCGCCCGACCTCCGGTCATCCTACCATGGCCAAGCGGAAACGGGAGTCAGATGCGGTCACTGGCAAGTCGTCCGGATCCACCAGTCCCGCTCCTGCCCAAAACATCAGCCCGGCCTCTTTGAAAGGAAAGGGGAAAGCCAAGGAGACGACCTCGAAGGATGACGGCGCTGGACGGAAGGTGGAGGTGGTCTGGGAGCTGGCGGATGGCTCGGGGAGGTGGACGAAGCCGATAAGTGAGCTTTCTCCACTTGCCTTGAGTTCGGATCAACGCCAGGTCCTGGTCGATTGAGCTCGACGTCTAACTTATGATGCAGCTCACGTTCCTCTAGAACGCGAGAAGATGCTCGAAGATATTCTCCCAAGAATCGCGCGGAAACTGCATCTTCCATCGTCGGAGATGGGCGCAGTACGGCTAGTTCACATGAGGGACGGTGGACGAGAGGTGGAGATATACGACAGTGGGTCATCTACGAGCTGATTCTTGTAATCAGCTTCTAGCTGTTCCGAAGACCGGGGCTGAGCTGATCCACGAGTAGACTTCGACTTCCAGGCGTTCAAGGACCGCGCACTGGCTTCGACATCGGGAACGCCGTTCGTTGTCAAGGTGTATCCGGCTGCCGGCAGCTCGGCGAACTCGGTCGCTTCTTCGTCGACGGCGCACGAAGTCGTTAAGGATCTCGCGGAGAAGGTGGCGAAGAGGAGAGAGAAGAAGCAGAGCGTCAAGATACCAGCCGGGACCGGTATTGGGGAGCAGGAGCCAACCATGAAAGGGAAGGAGCGGTCGAAGAAGGAGAATCTCAAGGCAGCTCCTACTCTTGTCCCGCTCGAAGAAGACCAATCTCAACCATCACTACCACCAATGCTTCAACCCGCACCTCCGATGTCGGACTCGACGCCTCTACCGAAAGTGAAGCCGAAGAAGAAAGTCAAACTGGCTGTTCCAGGCAGTGATCCGCCCTACACACCATCACCTGCATCATCGTCTTCCCTCCCATCGAAAGCCTCATCGAGAACCCTTCCATCTCAGCCATCTCAGCCCTCCGCCCAACCAACGACTGCGGGAACAAGCCTGAGTTCGGCGGCTGCAATTGCAGCCGTACCATCGAAGAAGATCAGCAGCAAGTCCGCCGAAACCCCTGCTCCACATTTGGCGGATGGTCCAGCTACTCCGATGAAAGAGTCTTCACTGCCACTCGACAGCACTACGAGCAGAAAGCGGCCAAGGAGCACCCCATCTCCCGACTCGTCCCCGGCTTCGACTGCGAAACAGGCTACCCAACACGTGAAGAAGAAGAAGCGCACATCCGACGACCCCGTACCGTATAGTGCTTCCCCAGCTCCGACCGTCTCAGACGCCGCATCTCCAGCACCGATCATTCCCAATGCCGACGCGATCGTGCAGAAGGTCCTCCACTCTCTGATCCAGCGTTTCAAGCCGTCTGTGCCCAGTCCGCTGAGCAAAGCGTCTGAAATGACTCCGAAAGCTCCTGAAATGACTCCTTCATCTTCAACACCCGTCAACAGGGAAAAAGTGAAACGGCTTCGAAGGACCCGGAAGAAATCGTCTGCTTCCGCCTTACCTACCCCCTTAATCTTAGCAGCGGTCGAGAGCGAGTTTTCCCCCGCAAAGGTGGCCGTCGATCTGCGCGAAACATCGTCAGGGAGGACGACACCTCAGCCTTGGAGTCTGTCGGAGCCGCGACATTTCTTCAACAGGCTCTCGGAGAAGGACAGCACGCCAGAGAGGTCCTCTTCATCTTTCGATGAGGTCTCTCCAAATATGAAGAGGAACAAGCGACGGTCCCGAAATTCTGAGCAGGAAGTGCGGCAGAGTGAGGAAGCGAACGAAAGGCAGTCGACTGGTGATTCGAGGGAAGGACGACCGGATTCTGAAGTGGTGGAGGCCGGGCCAGAGAAGATCGAGGGGGCTGGTGACGACAGTGTTTCGGACGTCCTCGCAGATTCGGGACGTGACCTGAGTGGGGGATCGAACGAGAAAGCCCAGGAAGCCCCGCCAATAGTTGAACCGCCGATCAGCAAAAAGACGGTGAAGCGAAAGCCGAAGCAGAAGGTCACAGCGGAAATCGCGCCGCACGATGTCGTCATTCCGACCGCTAGCAATGCAGCCAGGAGTAGCTCAGCAGCTGCAACGACACCGCCAGCCTCTTCGCCAGTACCAGAGACATTGCCTTCCGAAACCGCTGAGCCTTGCATTCCGGCACGTGTCGCAAAACCGGTCAAGGCGAGCAGGAAGAGCACACCTGCATCGAGCGGCGCCTTGGAGAAGAAGCGGATTATGGACGCGTACCGAGCTAAATTGGCCGCACAACAGGCAACGAGCGGAACAGAGGCGGCGCGGAGCGTTTCTTCACCTGATCCTCCGTTTGAAGCCACCGGTAAGCTACGTTCAGGGTTCGCATTGCAGGAGTATTGATGGATTTTGCAGCACCAGCGGCTGTGTCCCATGCAGCACAGGCGTCTTTTTCGCGGGCCGAAGGCAAGAGGGAAGAGTCTCCGCAGCCCACTGCCATTGTATCCGATGCGACAGGATCGCGGGAAGCGGAGAAGACCTTTTCGGACAAGGCGATCTCGCCGGCTTCTGAAGTCTCGTCAATGGAGCCTACCCCTGATGTCCCGACACCTGCTGCCGTCAGACCCAAGCGGAAGACTCAGAAGCCTGTCGAGCCCGAAGTGCCGCCTGCGAACCAAGCAGACAACTATAATGACGAGACTCCTGCGCACACGTCGCAGGTGGGCGCCTTGAATCCGTCTGCGCGACCTGAAGTCAGGACCGAGCCCACTCTCGCTGAATCATCCGTGGCTGCTCTCCCAAAAAGGCAACCACAAATGCCCCTCAAGAAAAATGAAGTGAAAGCCATGGAGCGCGCTAGATCCGAGGGTCAGGCTGCATCCGTACCGAGCGATGTCACACCTGTCGAGCCTGAGAGGATGGCGCCTGTCATCTTCCCTGAGGGACAGACCGAAGCGCGTGCGTCGCCGAGTCTGGATGAGTCCGAAATCGGACCACCTATGCCTGCGGACAAGCGCAAGGGGAGACCGTCGAAAGTGCCTCCACAAATGGTGCCTCCTGATGTATCGAGACCGGAACTGCCAGACGAGAGCTGGACGACCCCGGTCGAGAACGTGCAAGAAGTGCCGTCTGTAGTTGGCGACGCGGTCCAGCCGACTGCAACCTCCCCTTCGACCCACATGCCAGCCCTGCCACCAAGAGCCAGCAGCATCACCGCGTCCGAGTCAACCTCAAACCCCTCGGTCGGAGTTCCCAATCGATCCCGTCAGACCTCCGCTCAACTACCGGAGATCCGAGGAAAGTCCGTGACAGCCCAGCACGCCCGTCTTGCTAGGAGAGTCGCTTGCATCATCTGTGATGAGGTTCCGACGCACTTGCAGAAGGATTGTCCGAGGGTCAAAGCGGGCTTGGAGAGTTTGCAGGACCTGCTCGAGGAGAGGGAAGATGAGGAGCCGAGCGACACTACCGAGGCGTCGATTCAGGCGATCAAGGCTTGGATTGATAGGTTGACAACGATAAGGAAGAAGGTCATGGGCTTGGAGGGTGGGCAAGTGGCGAGGTCGGTCAGTCCGAACAGGGCGGCACCGAAGCTGGCCATGGCCAAACTACAGGGCAATCATGCCGTCCAGCAAGAGATGGCGACAGCTGCAGATCCCGCCACCAATGCCGTCAATGGGAAGACCGGGCAAGCTCGAGACCCCACGCCGCCTCTGCCCATCACGACTGACAGGACTAAGCATTCCGAAGCTATTCAGCCTGTATCTCCCGCAAACGACCGGTCGACAACGCCCTTCCACCCGCTCTACCTTAAAGCCCTTTCGCGACCCAGAACAGCAGGCTCCTTATCCGGTCTCAGCGCATCGGATGCGGTCATCGAGACAGGTGGATCAGATCAAGGCAGCTCAGGGGACGAGTCAGAGGGCGGCGACCCCTCCGTAGAGGACGACGATTACAGCCATTCGAAAGAAACAGCGTATTCCGTTGAGTCTGGCAGCGACAATGAGTCCGCCAGCGGTTCAGACGAAGAGGATGGCTCCGACGAATCTGCGACCACGGAGACCGAGTCACTTCCGTCCGACGGATCGGATCTGGCGAAGATCCTCACCAAACCACTGAGCGAACGCCAGAAACGGGCAGCTCGTGAGTCTGCAGCTTCGATCCAGCACTTCGACCTGACTATGCCACCTGATGACGATAATTCGGATATCGTGGGATCGGATTCCGATGACGAGCAGGACGTCAGGAAGGGCGGATCGGACAGTTCGATTGCTGATTTTGGGGAAGCGGAGGATGAGAGCAAAGCATCGGAAGCGAGCGAGATCAGATCCTTGGCCAGACCACCTGAGCTTGCGGCCAAATCGAACACTTCGAGTCCACAGTCACATCGATCATCCCGGTCATTTGCGGCGATCGATGATCATGCGGGCGAAAGTCCGGCTGTGGACGAGTTCGAAGGGGCAGTCGCTTTGCGCGAGGCAATCGACGAGGAAGATCGGCCGGAGAGGGAAGCCATGGCCGGAATCCTGGTAGAGGAGAGCGCGGATAAGGATGAGGCGCCAAGATCGCATATCATCTCGCAGGGACTGCCTTCTCCGCCTTCATCACATGACAATGACTTCTTTCCGGAAATTATCCCGACCCAGCTTGCATCGGGCATGGATGTCGATCATTCTCCATCCGTGTCGAAACGTTCGACTCGTCCGAACAAAGCATTACTCGCTCCGCCAATCGAGCTGGACCGTCCGACATCCGATCGCCGCCTCCGCTCTGCCTCTCGTGAGACCACAGGCGAACCCTCTCAGCTGTTCCGCGGCTATCGCAGTCCGGTTTTGGACTCCAGTCCGACCGTGGCCGGAAATGCATCGTCCAGACCGACACGGACTACCCGCACGTCTGTCGAGCGCTCCCCTCTGGCCAGCCAGAGTATGCGGACGTCCAACACCTCGTCTCCGCAGTCTGCAGCAGTGAGGAGCATCAAGACGGCAAAGGAGCCATCACAGCAGTCATCTACGTCGCGAAAAGCATCCCCGGGCGCAACCCTTGATATCGACGGTGGGAGGGGGTCGAAGACGCCCAGTCGAGTGAGCACTCCCCCTTCATCCTCTCATCAGTCAGCTCACCACTTCCTAGTCAAACCCTCGCCGGTCAGTGGCGAATG
>JAABUK010005803.1_pt1 | contig 18898 bp, 24 predicted proteins | sample 5559141 | NCBI WGS metagenome assembly JAABUK01 (sample SAMN10711869, study PRJNA513367) | rock metagenome | isolation source: Antarctica rocks | place: Antarctica: Victoria Land, Pudding Butte nord | collected 2016-01-03 | reverse complement strand
AGTCCATGATGATTGCAGAGAGGCTCTGTATGGTCGCTTGCTAGGTCCATTCCTTGATGATCCCCAAAACCTTTTCATTGTTTCTTCTGACTTCTGTCACTGGGGTCAGCGCTTCGGCTTCACATATCATGATTCACCAAAACATGTGAGTGGAGTTTAGCTTTACAGCTGAAATCAATAGCAATTTTGTCCATGATACCATGTGCAAACTGTACACTTTCATGATTCCTATAGGGTTCTATTTCCAAGTCAATTCAGTGGCTAGACCAGCTTGCCATGGACGTCATTGAACAGGTGAGGACTACCTTCTACAAGTTGACACACAATACTGGAAGTACTCTGCTGGAAAGGAAGAAAAGAAATGTTTACTCCTTTTAGCGATCATGACGGGAGCCTCTTAAGGCGGCAGCCCGGAGCTTACTCTGCTGGAGAGAAGCTTCCTGGGCTGTGGATCTTTGCAAGTACCAAGTCTGCCTTCTGACAGCCACCCATGCATGTGCAGGGCAGGCCAGAAGCTTTTACAGCTTACCTAGAGCAGTATGGCAACACCATCTGCGGCAGGCATCCCATTGGAGTGCTCTTGAACGTGTGTTCCTTTTCTTCATATTCTCCAGCGTTGGTCATTGCTGTGAAGAGTTGTCACTGCAATTGCTAGCCTGTTGCAAAGGCAAGCTTTTGGTCATGTCCAGATTGTTGCTAACTGTGTGTGTCTTGCAGATGCTTCAACATACCCAGGTTGGGCATGTCATCCGATTCCAGAAATATGACCAGTCAGCACAGTGTCAGAGCATTCGTGAGTCTAGTGTCAGCTACGCAGCGGCTGTCATGACCATTGTGTGAACACTACTCCGATCACTGTTTCCATATGCCGCCTGTTCCAACTTTTTTGCACAAGGCCGCTCTATGACAGATAAGTGTGCTTGCTAGTTGCAATCGACACAGGATGTATATGCAGGATGTATTGGGTAGCTTTACAACTGTGTTGTATATCCATCTTGCCATGCCTGTGCTGCAAAGATCATAGGTCTTTGGAACTCAGCAAAGTCACATAAACTATGTTGGATCATAATTGATCAATTATCTGAAGCATGCTGGGCACTAGTGGGCACCAGTACTGGTATATGACAGGAGCCGTCAAGGGATTGATAACAGGCCCTTGACCAATTTGCAAATTGTTGCTGCAATCAATGTGTAAAGCACGCTCGCATATGCAAGCTACATGACATCGCTGACACAACATGACTATTGGGATGCCACTTCACTGTCGGCATTTGCATGCATTTGCTTGCTTCGAAGCGTTGGTCAATGCTATCAATGAAATCAGGAATCTGGAGGCATGCACGGGCTTAACAACACGAGCGATCTGTGGATTGATGTGGCAAGGAAGTCTCGACACTTTGCCTGCCGATTCTCGGCAAATTGTTTCCCCGGCAATATGCAGCCCGCACTGATCACAGCGCCTGGCGCGGCGTGTCGTTTCCGGCTTGCATTCGGGGGCCGGCTAGAGACAAGATGCAGAAGTTGGTTGTCTCCTTCATTTGCACGACTTCAACGGAGCGCAGCTGACCCAACCATCAAGGTGGTATACCTGGTTCCAAAGAGTTACCAATTTTTTGTACACAGATGCTTTAGGGTGTGCTGATATGTGCGCTGCAGGGACGTTGCTTCGGAAGCAAAACTCCCGTAGTTTGCTCTGTACATGCGGCAGTGGAAGGCGTTGCGCAGAAGATTCAGGACAAAGACACGAGTCAGTCTGAGGTCAGTTGCGCACGCACCTCGTTCCAGATTTCATAGCCGAAATTTCTGCAGGCCTGCACCTCTTCGCGTTCTAATTGTTGTGCAGACCAGAGTACGTTTCGCACCTTCCCCTACTGGTAACTTGCACGTGGGTGGTGCAAGAACAGCGCTTTTCAACTACTTGTACGCAAGCAACACTGGTGGCAAGCTAATTTTGCGGTAAAGGTCGAGCATTTTAGCTTGTTCAGCTTGCATGCAGACTCTCTGTAGACCTTCAGTTGACCTTGTCATTGCTTGCAGAGTGGAGGATACTGATCAAGCCAGGTCTACGCCTGAGAGTGAGGCTGCAGTACTGCAAGATTTGGAGTGGATTGGCATCAAGTGGGATGAAGGTGCAGCTTACAGTAGTTTTTATGGCTGTTGTGCCTACATGCATGCCCAATAATGCCCTTTTGCATCATATGCAGGGCCGGACGTGGGAGGTCAGTATGGCCCATACCGCCAGTCTGAACGCAAAGACCTGTACATGAAGTACGTCAACAAGCTAGTAGATGATGGCCTTGTGTATCCTTGCTTCTGCACTGATGAGGAGCTGGCAGAAATGAAGGCGGAAGCTGAGAGAAAGAGCCTGCCGCCGATCTACAGGTTTGTTTGACATGGCTGGTGCCATTATGCCTGTTGCAATTGTCATTCTGGAATACTTTTATCAAAAATGGTGCTGTCACGTTGCAATTGAGGCAATGTTGCCAGACAGCACTTGCATGGAAAGCCTGCCAAGCACAGAAGTAGCACGTGCATCTGATGTGACACACCTCCAGAAGGTCGAACCTTGCGTCTTCCTTCTGATGTGGAGTCAGGAAAGTTTTCTGACTGGGGCATGGGGCTGTGCAGGGGCAAGTGGGCACATGCTGATCAGAAGGAGGTGGATGAAATGCTTGCACAGGGCAAACCCCACTGCTATCGTTTCAGGGTGCCGTCCAACAAAACAATCACTATCACGGACAGCATTCGTGGCAAAGTGAGCTGGAACACTGATAGCTTGGGAGACTTTGTGGTCATGCGCAGCAATGGTCTGCCGGTCTACAACTTCTGTGTTGCTGTGGACGATGCCACAATGAAGATCAGCCATGTCATCAGAGCAGAGGAACACTTGCCCAACACACTGCGCCAGGTCAGCTTGTCCTCTGTGCCTGCTCTGTGTGACTGTCCAGACAGACTACGACTGTGCAGCTGACACTTCATGTATCTTTACACAATTATGACTGCGTGGCAACAAATGTCTCAACCCGTGGCACACATCGATGATGCATGGCTGACTATGCATGGCACAACCTTGGCAGATGAGCAACAGCCAGCCTATGCTTTGCAGCATCGATTGTGTGGCTGGATAGTGTTTCACAGGTAGCTCTTTGTGGTGCAGGTTCTGATATACAGAGCTCTAGGGTGGAAGCAGCCACAGTTCAGCCATGTGAGCCTGATCCTGGCCCCAGACAAGAGCAAGCTGAGCAAGCGGCACGGGGCCACCAGCCTGGGGGAGTTCCGCCACCAGGGCTACCTGCCCCAGGCTATGCTCAACTACCTCACCCTTCTTGGCTGGAATGATGGCTCTGAGCAGGAGGTCTTCACCCTTCAACAGCTGCAGGTCACCTCCTCCTTGCCATCCCTTGCTGCCTCACTCTTGCCCATGTCTGTATGACTCCGTTCATGGGCTTTACTTGCACGCATGGACACTTTGCCTTTCAGTTTTCATAAATCAAAAGACGCTAGCTTGTCTCAGTCACGCATGCATGCAGGGTACTGAAAAATGACCAAATGCTTTGTATGCTGACGTGTCAGTGATTGTTGCAGGAGAAGTTCAGCCTGGAGCGAGTCACTAAAAGTGGAGCTGTTTTTGACAAAACCAAGCTATCATGGATGAATGGTCAGCATCTGCGAGCATTGCCTGACGCAGAGCTGGCACCACAGCTGGCGGAGGTCTGGCAGCACTCTGGCTTGCTGCAGAAGCATGACTCTCCCTTTGTACAGCTGGCAGTTGCTGTTCTCAAGCCCTCTCTAGAGCTACTTGCTGATGCTGACAAAGACTTACGGCATATACTGTCGTACCCTCTCATGGATACACTACAGCATGAAGCTGCTACTGCTGTTCTGCAAGACGATTTCAAGCAGATTGTAGACACTGCACTGGCAGCCTATAATAGCGGCGAGCTGAAGTCAGCCTTGGAGAGTGGTCCAGATGGGTATAAAACATGGTTGAAAGGCGTGGGCAAAGAGCAAAAGCGCAAGGGCAAGCATCTGTTCATGCCCATGCGCGTTGCTCTGACTGGCAGCCAACATGGACCTGAGGTTGGGGAGGTGCTCAGGCTGCTGCTGCTGGAGGACGGAGACATCAAAGATTCATCAGCATATGTGTCTTTGCCACAAAGAATGCAACAGCTACAAGAATGGCAGTCCAGGCAAACTGCTTAATAAATATAAGGTTCGATTGCTTGATCTTGCAATTAATAACGCTGTCTGCACATTCATTGGTACAGACTGCAGTGAAAGAGCAAGCATAAGCTGCATGTAAAACATAAATAGAAAAGTGAGAACACGTTTCTGAACACCAGAAGCGCTGAGCGTGACATTGTTAAGGTGCTACAGACTGAAGCAGAGACCTTTTGAGATTGGACTCTGTGCATTTACTTCTTGAACATCATATACAGATACAGTCCCAGCGCCAGCAGAACACAGATCAATGTAATGTCAATGCAGAAGTTCCTCTTTGACCGCATCTGCATGTACATACCATTGTGAGCCATCAGTGCATGTAGTTGCTGATCTGTCAAGGTACAATGGTACTTTACAGCATGCGGAGACAAAGCGAATGTGGTCCATTGTGGATTCAGAGCAGTGCGCATTGTGCATTTAGAGCAGCGTGTGTTCTGCATTCAGAGCAGTGTGCAGCCCTTGCTGCTTTACCAACATGCAACAAAAGACATTAAGTTTGGTGCAGATGCAGCAAGGGCAAAAACATGCTTCAGGCCCAAAGCTTACCGACTCCACCAGGCCCTTAAGCTTCATGTTGTTTGTCTTCAGTTCCTTAGTCACATTGTCCATCTGCAGCAGAAGTCACAACTCACTCTCGAGTCATCTGGCAATACAGGTGCTCAGGTGCAACAGTATTAGCAGCACTGACTGTGTCAGCAGCTGTGTATGCTGACCTTAGTATCGATGGTGTCAATCAAGACATCCTGGGTCTTCAGAGTTTCTCCCATCGCCTCACCAATGCCCTTGAGGGTGGACAAGCCCTTCTCAATGTTGTCAAGATGGAGATCTTGCTTCCTCTTGGCCACTTGCCAATCCTGCAGGCCAGTACGGACTATATGCATCAAGTCTATTCACAAAGACGCAAAGCAAGCATGCCACATTGCTTGCAGAGCTTTCAGGTTGTTGGACCAGAGTAGAGCAACAAAAGATGACACTGCCTTGGATCTACAATTGTATGTGTCACGATGCATTTTGGCTCCAGACGCTCAATGCTCACAATTGCATGGCAGCAACGTGCTCTAGGTGCAAACTTTTGCAGTCAAGTGGTGCAGGTGTGGGTGTGTGTGACAGTGCATGGCAGTAGTTGACATGCTGACACCCACATTTGCTAGCGCCTTGCTCTCAGCAGAATGCTGATAGTAGCCAGGGTTGTTGGTGACCCTGGCATCAGGGCCTGACAGCTCTATGGTGGCTGATGCGCCTGCTGGTATGCGCCCAGCGCCCCCCAGCTGCACCATCAAACAAAGTTGTGCAAGTGCCTGGAATATCAAAGCCTGCATGACTGATTGACACAGCGGCTGTGGGGACACCTACTATTCTTGCAATTAAGATACTGATTTGCCTGGTGGGCTGCATCCTGCAGTGAAGGTATTTAGCGCAATGAGCAGTCTCGTAAGTAGGCTCAAGTCTACTTGGTATTCACGAAAAGTGGTGAATACCGAATAAATAGGTGTGGTTCTCGTTTTTCATATAAATATGGGTTAACTACGCAGATGTCCTGATGATGGTGTGAGAAATTTGGCAGAGTGATGCTGAGATGCTTACCCTGCCAGGTTTGCGCGGTCCATGAACGCCGTCTGGAATGTCTGCTATGCCATCCCGGACTTGCTTGACCTGCATATTGTAGACGCTATTGCGGGCCTGTCATGCCAGGAAAGGTTAGGTGCAGGTGTGACAATAGGGAACACACCTTAGCCATTCTGTCATCAATGACAGTCTTGGTGACATTTTTGCCTTTACGAATCAACTTCTCTAGTTTGGGCACATCAGTCTCCAGCAAAGCTGCCTTGCTTCGTCTGCACACATGCATATTTGACCCCACATCAACACCAGTATGCAAGCAGACAAAGTGTGCAGCAAAAGGATGGGTTTGGTAGTGGTAGGCAGGCAGGCAAGCTTGTGCAAGCTCTGTGATTACCGCAGCTCTGCATTGAGTGCAGCTTTTGTGGCCCTGTTCTTCTCAGCAGCAATTTCATCTGCTTTCTGCAGCAGGTACAGTGTTACACGTCAACCCTGTCCTGCGCCTGTGTTAAGCCCAGACGTTCACAGACTCAGCTCACCAAGGTCAAGCCGTTGATTCGCTCCACCAGATCGGTGTATTCGTCTGTGAATGGATCATTGGACTTCTCCGGCCTATCTGGTCTGTCGCCTGTAAACTTCTCATACCTGGAAGCAGCATTGAATTTTGCTTAGTCTAGCAGTACGGATTTTATAGTGTGGAGAACGACAGGTCTGAAAAAAGCTTTACTTCTTGGCTATAACCTCTGTCCTACTGACTATATCAGCCAAACTCATCACTGTTTATCGGCTGTGTCCGAGGCCGTATACCTACGTCCAGAATCAGTTTTGATATGACTGCTCAGAAGTCGGTGAGAGCAGACCCATCTCTGTGCAAGCAAGCCAACCTCATGCTGGATGGGAACTACAGCTGGATGGGAACCACATAAAAAACCATGCGAATTCTCTTGCTTGGTTGTTCGGCTTGAAGCAGCCCTTCGGTCATGGAAATGCCCTCGGGCAGGGCAGTTGCCGCCACAGACAGACGTAACGCACATAATTAACAGTGCAAACACATCCCTCACACTGTGGGCTCCTGGGAAGCTTCAAGGCAACACGTAGTACGTTTATCTCATCACGGTGTTCCCCAAGAAGTCAATCAACCCCAGCAGTTGTCACATCGGTGATCAAACGTGGACACTTCGTCGCCGTTACAAGTTGAATCTCCCTTTTTGCTGCTTGTAAGCTGCACGCGCTGAATGTTGCGAAGATCCGCCTCTGATCAAATTGTTCGCATATCCAATCAGAAAGCCGTCAGCAGTGCTTTGGGCGACTGGTGTGGGCAGCTATGTTGTTGCCAGCAACAGAGACAGAATAGCAGCTTAGGGCAAGCCCTGAGGAGGCAACGTCAGCAGACTCAAGAACCAGGTTCGTTCTCAAGCACGAACCCAGGAAGCGCAGAGTTTGTGTGGACATCATCATCACCTGCCTATGCCTGTCTTCACAGGTCCATCACATCAGCAACAGTCACCACTGAGGCAACAGAGCCACCAAGCTGTAGAAAGCAAGGATCGTCAAGCAACTAGGCCACCGGACCCTCACATAAATTTCTCTAATCAACCAATTGCAGCAAAACGTCCCCGCAAGCCAGTGCACTGGGTGCGACCAGGAGAGGTGCAGGCATCACCACCAGATCAACCCAAACACATTAATGGCGCAGGAAGGCAAGCTGCTGCTGTGCATGATCCTTGGCTACTTGGTGAAGAACCAACACACAGGCAGCCAGGTGCCCCACGAAAACGCCTCTCGTGGGCTCAACCACCTCCCCCAAGCAATGCCATCAACAGCAGAACACCAGTGCAAGTAAACTGGCAAGCCAGACCTCAGGCTAGCAGACCTCCCAATGGAAGTCAGCTGTCTACAGCACAGTCTAGAAATGGTGACATGCGGCCAGGGCATGCAAACATGCAGCCATGGAGGAGTCTCCAACCTCCAGCTCAGTCCCAACAGAGTGGCCAAGTGTCACCAGAGGTGGCAGCTGAGCGAGCCCGCAGGCAGGCACAAGCTGTGCCTACCTCAAGGGACCAGTACCTGCGCAACCAAGCACAGATGCAGAAACAGATTGCATTGCATGAGCTCAAGAAGAGGATGCAACAACAGGAGCAGGGCCAAGGAGTCACAAGTGCATCGCCTTACACAGGGCTGAGTGCAGACTTGAAGCGCAAGCCAGCCCCAGCTCCTCAGGCTGTGCCACAGCCTCCTGCAGAAGTGGTCATACCTCCTGATGTCACAGTGCGACAGCTTGCACAGTTGCTAGGTGGGTCTGCCTGCAGCACCTGGTACTCCAGCTTTACCTGCTTCCCATCCTGTAGGCTATATTGTCAGTGTGCTGCCTTGCCATGTCTCTGCCATCAGCCACTGCCTTGGCTTGCAGGTCTGCAAACTACACAAGAGCTTGAGAAGGTGCTGGCAGATGTTGGCGATCCTCCTAGCTCTCTTGAAGACAGGTGAGCTGGTGTACCCTCTCCTCCCTCGCAACTGCTCTGCCCCTCCAGCTTCTTCTTGTGTGCCAACAGCCTTTTATACAAGTTTCGACCTACTTTACTCTGGCGAGCCATGCACTGCTCCCTGCTGCCAGCAATTGTTACCCAGGTTGATTGCAGGCTGCCTATTGCCAACATTCATGTGTACCTACAGGCTGCCAATGGATAGTGCAGAGCTTGCAGTCATGGAGTTTGGGCGTGTGGCCGTCATTTCTAAGGAGGCTCAGGGTACGTCTTGCGTGCCACAAACAGTCTGCTGACCACTCTCATTGCAGTCCTTTGCAAGTTGCAGTACCTGACAAGACTTCCTGCCAGCTTGAAACTTGCATCCCTTGTAACTGTAAGGTTTGTGTATGCAGAGGTGGATGCAGATGCTGAGCCCAGGCCAGCTGTGGTGACAGTCATGGGGCATGTGGACCACGGCAAGGTGTGTCCTCACCCCTCCCCATAGCTGTTGCCTGTTGCCACCCAGCTATCTCATTGAACCATCATGATCCATCTGTGCCTTCATTCTTTCAGTTGAGCATGTGTGTGAAAGGTCAAACTCAACACAAGCTGTAAGGATGGAATGAGGTCTGTATGGTTTGTGTGGTGCAGACGTCTTTGCTTGATGCGCTGCGCAAGACATCAGTGGCTGCTGGTGAAGCAGGAGGCATCACACAGGTACCACCCCTCTGCACATCCCACTGCAAAAGGCTTTGTGATATGTTCAATTGTGTATCCCCTGCTGTGACCTGTTTCAGACAACTTGATTATGCTTTAACTTCCAAGTATGTTCATCGAGTGAATGTAATGTACAATACACGTTGGCATGCTTTAGTGTGGCTTGTGCTGGCGTGCAGCATATTGGTGCTTTTGAGGTGAAAATGCCAGACAGTCAGCAGTCCCTCACTTTCTTGGACACCCCAGGTCATGCTGCCTTCAGCGCCATGAGGGCTCGGGGCGCTGCCATCACTGATCTGGTAACTCCTCCTCTCCCTCATCACTCACCCCTCCTCATCAAGCAACACGGCCTGTATGCGAAGCCACAGCTGGACTTGAGACAGAATCAAAGCAAGCCTGGCTTGTTGGGCAAGTGTGATGACACACTGCTGATCTCTGCTGGAACAGTGCTGTATAGCAGCAACCTCCTGTGGTGTGCATTGCTTTGCCGAATGACAGGTGTGCAATGCTTGAGAGCAGTGAAGAGATGTCTGAGTCCGGCAATCTGTGATGTTGGCCATGTGACACATTGCAGGTGGTACTGGTGGCAGCAGCAGATGATGGTGTGATGCCTCAGACTCGTGAAGCTATGGCTCATTGCAAGGCAGCCGGCTGCCCCATTGTTGTGGCACTCACCAAGTGTGATGTCCCCATGGTGAGCACCATTGCTGCTCTCCACCGGGATCACTCCAGCCTGCTCTTGCATTCGCTCCTCCTTATAGGCCACTGCTGGAGAGTTGGCCAAATACCGTGCCCCTGCCCCTAGGCACAGCAACGTATATGCTTGGTAGCTTCATTTGGTGTCATTTGCTTGGTGCGTGAATAAGCAGATATGCAACCTGATGTTCTCTGGTGTCACTGCTGCATCACAGCCACTTAAGCTACGGTCGCACTTGTTGCAGTCACCTCCAATGCTGCACAGCCTGTCGCTGGCCACACCTGTGTGACTTGACTCAATATTGTCCCGGCATTCATGATGTTGTACAACTGGTTGCAGGCTCAGCCTGCGCGAGTGAGGCAGCAGCTGATAGCGGAGGGGCTGGAGCTGGAGGAGGTGGGGGGGTCCATCCAGGTGGTGGAGACTGCTGCCCCCAAGGGCAAAGGCCTCCTGGACCTGGAAGAGGCCCTCATGTTGCAGGTGCTGCTACTGCTCACCTCATTGCCCTTCACTGAGTGACATAGCACCACATTGTCTGCTATTGCATGCTCCAATTCTTCTAATTTTGTCGGTGAAACCTTGCCAAAAGTGTGTAAACACTGCGTGGTGTCAAACATGACCAGATCTCCACCTTGACAGGCTTGTGGCCTCACAGTGTATATACATTCCTTTGTGCAAGGCCAAGAGCCTGCTGCTCCACAGCTCATTCAGTACTTGCTTGCAGCGATAGATCATACATGAGTCTGAATGGAGGGAGTGAGTGCAGGCAGAAGGGTTGGAGCTGAAGGCGAGCCCCAGCCGGCCTGCAGAGGCAGTGGTGGTGGAAGCCAAGCTGGACAAGGGGCAGGGCCCGTTGGCCACCGCCATTGTGAAGAAGGGCAGCCTGGAGGTGGGCCAGTTTGTGGTGGTGGGCAGCCAGTGGGGCAAGGTGCGCAGCCTGCGCAGTGCAGCCGGGGTCAACCTGAAGAAGGCCACGCCTGGGCAGCCGGTGGAGATTGCCGGGCTGAAGGGGGTCCCCCAAGCTGGTGACCACCTGCAAGTCCTGCCCACGTGAGTCACACATCTCCTTCCTTCTTTTCACACATGATCATTGCAGCCTGAAAGCTGTCTGCATGGATTTGCTGTGCACATGAAAGGATAAGGCTCTTGCAATCATGATCTGCTGAGCAGCTTTTACACAGGTGGGTCAATGTCTGCATCCAGCATAGCATACAGTCATCCAATGCAAAAGCGTTGTTGCCTTATTGACAGTCCAACATAGCCTGCATAATAATAATAATTTACAGGCGTTCCAGCTAATCGTTTCTGCCAGGTACCTGCTAGGTGTGCCTAAACCCTAGTCCTGTGAGCCAACATGCACTAACACGAGACACTAGTTGCACCCAAAGGGTGTGCGCTGACAGGGCGAGTGCCATAGACGCATTTGCGAGGCAGAAAACCTCTGCCCACTACCCGACACGGAAGCCTGGAAAATCAGCAAGTTACCACTGAGGCTTGAACCCGTGACCTGCTGCGTCACAACCTGACACATAGCAGCTTATACCAAAGGCTGGGTGGACCTCTGGGGGGATAGCCTGCATGCAAAATCAAAATGCAGCTTGTACCAGCAGGACAGGTGCTGCTGCCAGCTTCGCTGCATGAGGACGAAAATAGATTCTCACAGAGGTCATTGCTTGCAGCGAGGAGCGAGCAAAGCGTGTGAGCGATGCTCGTAATGAGAGAGCTGACAAGTGGCGGCAGGAGCGCGAGAAGCAGGTGGTCATGCAGCAGCTGCAACAGCAGCAGGAGCGTGCTGATGCAGAGGCGGCTGCTGCAGCTGATGGCAATGAAGAAGCAGCAGAGCGGCAGCCCTCCTCCCTTGATGCTCTTCCTGAGGAGCGCAATTTGGTTGTCATCATCAAGGCAGATGTACAGGTACAGCTCCATGCTGCATTGACAGCTTCTTGCTTAAAGGTCAATTATCAACTCTCGCCACTGCAGTGGTGTCCTGAATAGTTGTAGTATGAAGATCTGTGCACTCTAATGTTGACACCGCCGTATGCAACTCAATCTCAAGCAACATGGCTGATAGGCTGATTGATTGATGTTGTGTGCCTCAACTCATGTTTCAGGTGATGCATGATGCCACCGTAAAGCAGCTAGCTTTTTTAAAAGCTGGTTGAGGTGTAAGGTTTGGTGGTGGCATGCAGGGCTCTGTTGAAGCAGTGCGGGAGGCTGTACTGGCTTTGGCAGACAGTGAGGTGGGGGTGAAGGTGGTGTCTGAGGGGGTGGGCCCAGTGACCACCACTGACGTCGACACAGCCCGGGCTAGTGGTGCCTGCATCATGGCCTTCAACGTCAAGTTTGCCAATGCTGCTGTGGAGGGGGTGGCCAAGGTGCAGGCTGTCCAAGTAGTCCAGCACAGAGTCATATATCGAATGCTGGAGGAGGTAAGCTTGTGACCATTGTTGTGTGTGGCAGAATTTGGTTGTGGCGTCGGGTTGGGCAGCCATGTCATGATTTGCAGATGTTCAGCCCGTCATGTATATGGTCAGTGAAACTACAGGCTGCAAGGCGTGCACTAAAATCTGCATTGCCAAACCCCAGTGTGCAGTGTGTCAGTACATCAGCAGGTGTTGAAGTGCAGGTAAATGACATGATGGCTGAAAGGGCCCCCATGGTCGAGGAGGAAAAGATAGTAGGACAGGCCAATGTGCTGCAAGTCTTTGATGTCAAGTCAAAACAGGCAGCTGCAGTAGCAGGTTGCCGAGTGAGTGAGGGCAGTGTTCAGAGTGGGTTGCAGTGGCGTGTGATGCGAGGTGGCAAGTCAATACACCAAGGCGCGTGCAACTCCATAAAGCGCCACAAGCTGCAGGTTCACCAGGTTGGCAAGGGCACAGAGTGTGGCATCATGCTCACAGACTTTGCTGATTTTCATTTGGGAGATACCCTAGAATGTATTTCTGTTGAAATGGTGCCATCCAAGCAACGAGCTAATTCTTGAACTACACAGGCATGTACCTCAGTATGATCTGATTGTTAGGCAGCATATGTACTCATCATGCTGTCTCCCCTTTTCTGTGTGTCCAGATTAGCTAGGTAGTGCCACCAGCGGCACAATACACTACATTCATTGCCTTGCATGACTGCATACTGTATCTGCTACAACACCTATGATCCAGGCATTTCACCGGGCTCTGCAAATCAATGCATCTTTGGGGACATGTATCTGAGATCCGATCTATCAAGGGCACATTGATTGCCAGCGTGTATAACTTTTGCTGTCGAAGATTGCTAATTCCACAACATGTTTGATATTGTGCCCCTGCACAGCCTCACCATTGCCAGCCAATCATCATGTCATGCACGTGCCCGCTATATGATTCTGAACCTCTGGCACCTGCAACCACTTCTGGCATGACCTGTACTCAGCACTGTAAGGCTGAAAGAGAGACAGTCACAGGTGTGTGTTAGCCCAGCTGATCAAGTGGGCTCAATCAAAAGTTACAATAAACATGTAACAAGTTAAGGCAGCCTAGGCATGACACAAAACGAGGCAAACGCAAAGCCCTCAGTCAATCCGCTTAAACACCAAAGCTACGCATGGCGTTTATGTCCAGCAAAAGGCGCTTTTGATGGCTGAACGGCAAAACATTCACCAGTCATGCATATACAAATAAGCCTCAAGTGCAAAAAGTGCTGCGTGCACCTATCAGAAACAGGCAAATTACAATACCGCCTAGATGAACTGATGGGTTTCATATATTGTTTACAAGTGCATGTCACCACACCAAGAGGCGCAGCAGGAGGGCCATGGTCTCGGGAGCACTGTCCATGGCTGTCCCAGCCCTTCACAGCCAAACTGATATCAATCATAGGCACATCATCTGATGCTCTGCAGACCTCATAACCTACATTGTGCAAGCAGACGCCTGTTCTGAGCATGATGCCGGAAAGAATCAACCACGATCTTGTATGACTATTTGAACAGGTGAGTCAGGCTGTGCAGCAAGCTTGTTCCAAAATTGCAATCATCAACGCTTGAATATGATGCTCCCATCCAAGACATTGCAACGGCTTCAGACCAAGCTGAGCAAACAGGATGGCAAGAAATGAAGAGCACCTCACACCACAGATGATCTGCAAATACCTCTCATATGACTGCATTGATCTGCAAATACTACTCATATGAATGCATTGACCTTCAAAAATTGCAAGCTTAAGCCCGAATGAGCCTGATTCGCAGCAGCTGCGGACGGACTGCTGCCAGCTCCACTGTGCGTCCCTTTCGAAACCTTGCACCTTGCACATGTTAAACTTCTCTCTCTCACCATGATGTACAGCACAGATGAGTATGCTCTGGATCAGCTTCAATTGTGCCTACAGTGGATTACGTAAGGGTGGCTTGCTTTGGTCAACGCTGGCAAATTGCCCTGCTTTGGTTGAGCAAGTGCACCGCTGAAGCTGAGGGTCGGTAGCAAAGCTGTCTCGAAACGTTGTGGTGATCACGAAATATATACATATCTGCAAAAGTCTTTTCAAGATCGTCTGTGTGGCCAGCCCTGTATATGAGAGCTTTCGGGGCCCTACGAGGCTTTCCATTCTTCGGCAGAAACAGCTTCAGACGTCAGCAGCAACGTCAACAAGGCAACAAAGCTTCTCAGGCTGGAGGGCAACCCCTTTCAAATGGTTCAAGCACAACGGTGCGCTCTGGGCAAAGAGCATCGGAAAAGTCGCTACTGATCCTGCCTAGCTTTTTCACTGCCACGCCAGGATGCACAAGCCATGTCCTGCCACATCATCCAATCCCTGCCATCAATAGATGTGTTCACGCTGCAGTCCTGGCTGACACATCCTGTCATGAAAGCAGCTTACACTTCTGGTAGCCTTTCTTTGGCTGGGGATCTGATTGCGCAACTGTACTCCAAGAGAGGCAACCATGTGGTCTGTCCTCCGCTCAGTTTGCATTTTTGCACTCATTGCTGGTGACTTGCTGAAAGTCGCATCCACAAGCCCATAGGATGTCTTTACTCACACAATCTTCAAGCATCCTGCAGGGTTCTGAATCAATAGCATGGGACAGGTCTGCTCGCATGGGCACTTTTGGGTTGTTCTTCTATGGGCCTTACCAACATTGGTGGTATGGCCTGCTTAATCAACAATGGCCCCTCAAAAGCACATCCCACTTTCTCACCAAGGTTTGGTCTAGACTGCCTTCACAAGATTGGCATCAAAGCTTCGCTGTGACCCTAGTACCTCGTCTACAACTTGATTTTCCAAGAATTCCTTGGTTTACATGCAGGTGACTTTGAATCAGCTGGCTCTTGGACCTATTGTGACTACAGTTGTCTTCACATGGAATCTTCTGTTACAACAAAGAGCTTCAGAAGTCCCGGATAAATTGAAGAGAGACCTTGTGCCAACCATGGTCAATGGTGAGCTCACACTCATGCTGGCCAAGCTGTGCTTCAGTACATGGATAAAGTCTTGTATAGTACACAACCATGCTTCTCACAATCTGCAGGCTGGAAGTTCTGGGTGCCGGCAGCATCAATCAATTTCTGGGTTGTGCCCCTACAGTCCCAAGTTCTGTACATGTCTGTTTGTGGTCTGCTGTGGACAGCGTATCTTTCTTACTCCTCGAACAGCAGACCTCAGCTAGCAAAGACATGATGATTGGCACTGTAAACCTCAAGATGTGAGTGTCAGCAGTGATTTGCAGTACAAGCTAAGGCATCAGCCAATGTTGTAAATTAACAAAGTCCACTGCACCACTCTGTGCTGACAGTACTTCCTGTAGATCTACACCAGATGATGCTAATGTGAACAGAGCCACCAATACTGTTCCATTCCAAGCTCCATGTATTAGCATTGGTGTAAGCAGATTTCTGGAGCGTACATAGCTGAAGCCTAGGAGCGTGCCCAGGGCAGCCAGCTGTGGCAGATCCCTGGCTGATGCATGTGCTGCACCAAAGCCAAGAGAGCTTATCAGCACCGCTAGCCATGTGGGCATGAATTTTGTCAGCGAGGTTAACAAGAACCCTCTGAAAACTGTCTCTTCCAGCAGAGGAGCCAAGATGGCTGTCACAGAAAAAAGGCTTGCAAAGGTGCCCAAATCTACGTTGAGCATTTGTGCCACCCCATCCACTGTTCCTCTCTTGTCTGTGACCAGGTCCTGCAGAGACGGTTACAATTGTGAATGCAGTACCTTTGACTTATGCACAGCAGTTGTGACTGTCCCAAACTCAAAACACCATGCAACAAGTTACAAAGGGAGATCCAAGATTTCAGCAAAGGTACAGTACCTCATAGCCAACTGCTGACACTAGAGTTGCACAGGCTCCCACTACCACGGGAGCTGCTACTACCCCCAGGATGCCCCAGAACAGCCATCCATTGGGCTTGTTCAAGGGTGCCCTACATAACGCCAGGTCTGGGTTTGAAGACTCCGGAATTCGAGAGCTGTTGTGCACTCTACATACATACAAGCCTAGACACATGGCTATGTGTTGTATAATTACTTGTCTGCCAAAGCCATGGCTGTTGACAGCCGGTGTGATGCACCTATACCTGTGCATGATGCAAAACACAAGGCATCTAGGTAGACCAGGCCGTACACTGATATATACGCAAGGCTCAAACCCAAATGAGCTGAACTCCAACAGCATAAGACTTTGTGCGACAATTGTATAACCAGACTAATACATTGCTGCAGTGCACAATTACAATTGCACCCTTTCACAAAACAAGTGCCATAGGGCCCCAGCAGGGTTAATCACTTGCATGCATGACGTCTCAATTGGACCCAGCCTGTAAAACAAAACTGTGTGGTACGCTCAACGATGGCTTATTGTTTATCAGAGCAACATGTGTGGTGTATGCATGCTTCTAATGATCAGATGCTCAACATACTTGCCCACATTTGGTATTGAATGCTTGAACTGACAATACCTGAAGTCTAGCTTGAATATGTCATCTTCTAGAGGACCTGCTTTGGAAACAGCTGCATTTATGACTGCAATCCCCACTATCGTTTCTATCACCTGCATCACTTGCTTCAAGTCATTGATACAGCATACATAGTGTAATGGTGCATGCAACAGTGAAAGTGCTGGCTGCGGGGTCTGAGTCCAGCAAAGCTTTCAGGGTACCTGGTTCACCAAGGCGTAGAATGACTTGTCTGAAGATGTCAATGACTTGAAGTCCTGCAGTAGGCAGCACACTTGCATGGCAACGTTTGCTTCAAGCATCAGCACAGAGTCAAGAAGAAAGGTATCGAACCTTGACTCCTGCAGCAAAGCCAATGATTGGGACCAAGACAATGCCTACTGCAACAAAGCTTATAGCCCAACTAAAAAGGCCTATTGCAAGTTCCTTTCGGCCCCATGGCACCTGCGTGAATGGCAGATTTAGGATCAACACATGCACAGTACTGCCTTTGCTGAAGCATCAGAGACACCACACCTGCCAAGCCTGGTTGTAGGCAGCCCAGTTCAGCAGACCCCACTTTGGTTCAGGAGCAGGAGGTTCTGGCTCCTTCTGCTTTGGTCTAAGGAAGCCCGGCAATGACCACTTGCTGACTTTCTGTTGTATCTCTTGCTCTGCTCGTATGCATTTGCAGGTGAGTATCTTGCTTATACAGTCCTGGGTCAGGTGCCAACAGTGTCAATGACTCACTTTTTGCTGCAGAGACTAGACGGCTTGAATGGCTCTTTCCGGGCAGCCTAAAAATACAGCAGTGTTGGCAGGTCCTGGTTTGCAATGCATCGGCTTGTAACAACAAGCTCGCAAGTACCTAGACTTGAGTGGCAAGGTAGGTCTGAAAGCAGTGCGGGTCCTGTTGCCACGCAAATCTTCAGCTAAGTGGGGTGCTGCATGATGCCGCCATGTACGAGAGCTGTTCACTGCCAAGTTGCATGCACATGCTGAACGCATGGTCAAAATTTGTGGTTAATCTGCTTACTGACAGCTGCGCAGCTCCTATCACAACGATCAATGGCTGTCGCGCATTTGCTGAAGCTCAGTCATGCAGAGGCATCGATAGTGCAGCGCTACAACTGGGATGGTGAAATGCAGTATCGCTGACCTCGGAAACTGAGAATGATTTTCAAAGTCCTGTTCAAGCATGTCGGGGAAGAAGTCTGGGGACTGGGTCCCCTAAAAGTTCAGCAGGTACATGCTTGACACCATCGGCTTCTAGCGCATGACAGATTCTCTTATCTGCCAAACAAAATTGCTGACAGGCGCCAGTTGTGTCATGCACACTCAAGCATGTTTAAGTCAGTTGCTGTCTTTGCAGTTGCAACATCTTCTGCATGACACCCATCGACACATCCTATCAGCCTAGACTGCCAATACCGTTTTCAGTGCACGTGGCACTCTCAGAGGTGATAATTCAGAGATACAAACATCGACGGCGACAGCATCATCAGTATGTTGACCACACGGTTTCATGGAATTTGTCTGTTTTTGTACACATCATGATCACTTACACATTGCAATGATGGCATTGCCCTTCATGCTGACACTGAAGGGCTATTCAAATGAAGGTGAGGTGCCCCGACCAGTTGCAGCCACCTGTTGTGTCAGAAGACGCGCCCAGCATAAATGCTGTGTGGGTATTTTGCTTGAAGCTCAGGCCACTGCACAAATATGGCATCTGCCAGGCCACTACTGTACAGCAGCCAGCCTGATAGTGACAGCTTTGCTACCCTGGCTATACTCTCTACGTATACCACCATGCAGTTGCGACCAAGCAACCTGCAGAGACACTGGACATGTGATGTTTGCTTGATACTTGTGGCTGCATAGACATGAACATGGAAGGTGAGCATACTACCTGAGCAAAAAGGCAGCCAAACAGATTGGGATACATGTCCCTGGACCATTCACAAGCACCTGTGCCACCACATGTATCTCAAGTCACCTGTGAAGCATTCACAGTCAGCCAGACAGTGTTCTGTGAAGGCTGTCAGTGACACAATTTGCATTAATGCATTTGCTCGTCAACCAATCAGATATATAAACTGACACATGGCTCAGGAATTGGCCAGAGCGCATTACTTTACGAAATTTTTTGGCATACCAGGCCAGGCGCTTCCTCCCACATCACCCCAACAGCAGCATAGCTTGCCTTGAGTGTTGACCAGACAGACGTGAGATATGACTGCCCAACTTCTCGACTTCGCTGTAAGCTGCGCACTGACCAGCTTGCATTACTGCTCTCCTGTTGGACACACTTTGCACATGACTCGTG
>JAABUK010005802.1_pt1 | contig 18901 bp, 19 predicted proteins | sample 5559141 | NCBI WGS metagenome assembly JAABUK01 (sample SAMN10711869, study PRJNA513367) | rock metagenome | isolation source: Antarctica rocks | place: Antarctica: Victoria Land, Pudding Butte nord | collected 2016-01-03 | reverse complement strand
CACCCGGGAGCAGGCCGCCGGGCTGAACACGGCGATCCGCGACCGGCTCATCGAAGCCGGGCTGGTCGACGACACCCGCACCGCCCAGGCCGCCGGCGGGCAGCCGGTCGGGGTCGGGGACCTGGTGGCGACCCGGCGTAACGACCGGACCGTAGATGTTGCTAACCGTGACACCTGGACGGTCACCGCCGTCGACGCCGACGGGGGGCTGAACATCACCGGGCCGGGCGGGCGGCGGACCCTCACCCCGGCGTATGTGGCCGGGCATGTGGAACTGGCCTACGCCAGCACCGTCCACGGGGTGCAAGGCGACACCGCCCACGCCGGGCACCTCCTCCTCGACGAACACACCGGCGCGGCCGCGGCGTATGTGGGGATGACCCGCGGCCGGACCACCAACACCGCCCACCTGATCGCCGACACCCTGCCCGAGGCGCGCGGGCTGTGGATCGACACGGCCGGCCGGGGCCGGGCCGACCTCGGCCTGGACGCCGCCCGGCAGGCCGCTCAACGCGCGGCCGCCCCCTACACGCCCACCCCCGCACCGACCGCCCACGCCGACGGTGAGGCCCGGCTCGCCGCCGTCCTCGACGGGCTGCGCACCGCCTGGACGAAACAGGCCCAGGCGCAGGGCCTGCTGGAGCGGCTACGCCCCCGGCTCGCCCACGCCACCGCCGACACCACCCGCCGCCAGCACACCGAACAGGCCCTGGCCCCGCTGCGCCAGCAGGCCGAGGCCAGCCGGGCGGCCGCCGAGACGGCCGGGCAGGCCGCCGAGGAAAGCCGGCAGGCGCTGACCGGCCGGGCCGCCCAGATCACCGCAGTGCTGCACGCCGACTGGGCCGCCGACCGGCCCGCCGCCGCCGCGGCCGCCCGGATCGTCCAGGCAGACCCTGGCCGGCTGGGCCGGCTGCTCCACCACCGCGACCTCGCCGACGCGAAGGCCCGGCTGCAGCAATGGGCCAGCAAATGGCAGCCCATCCACTCCGACCTGCCCGCCGCCGGCGACCTTGCCGCGGTCGCCGCCTACGCCGCCCGCGCCCCACGGGCCGGCCGGACCGCCCAGGTGATCACCGCCTACGCCGACCGGCAGGCCGCCGCCGGACTCCCCCAACACGCCGCCCCGACCCGCACCGCCGAACAAGCCGAACAGGCAGCGCAGGAAGCCGAAACCGCCTACAAGCAGGCCGCCGACCGGGCCCGGCGGCTGCACGCCATCCGCGACGCCGCCAACGGCCACCGCGACCTCGCCACCGACCTACCCGCCCTCACCGCACAGACCCACACCGCCCAACAGCAGCTCGACGCCGCCACCCGGCGGGTCGACCAACTCACCGCCGACCCGGCCCTCACCACCCACCCCGACACCGCCGCGATCCTCACCGGCGCCCACACCAGCTGGACCCAGCAGCGGGCCGCCCGGCAGGCCGCCCAGGCCGCCCGGCAAGCCGGCCAAGCCGCCCAGGCCCGCCGGCCCGACCCCGGCGGCCCCACCTACCCCGCCCCGTACCGGCACCGAGGCGGCCCCAGCCTCGGCCGCTGAGTGCGGCGGTCGCCGAGACTGTCGACCCACGCTGGATCAGCAGCGGGTTGCAATGCTGGCTCGGCTGGACTGTTGCAGTCCGGCCAGTAACGATTTTCGTACGGCTCCGGGTATGGCTCAAGTGGTCACTCACCGGTGAGGCCCGTGACGCTCGACCTCGACCTCGATCACCGTCGGCTTGCCGCCGGCGAACAGGAACGCCTCACCCGAACCGGTCTCGCCCGGGACTGCAGCAGGCTGCGCAGGCGGCAGAGCACCCACCTGCATGACCGGGGCCGTACACACTGGTACCGATGCATCATGATGTTATGATGCGTCTATGTCTAAGGCGCGTACCACGGTGACGATCGACGAGCGGGTGTTGACCGCAGTGCGGGTTCGTGCTGCCCGTACCGGCAAGGGCGACAGCGAAGTGATCGAAGAGGCGCTGCGGCGGGTTCTGGGTCTGGACCTGTTGGAGCGGCTATGGGCCAAGAACGACCTCGAGGAGAACGAGGCGATGGCGTTGGCCATCGAGGCCCAGCACGCGACACGACCCGGCACGAGCTGATCCCACCGGCGTGCAGGCGGTCCTGGACCCGAACGTCGTCGTTTCGGCGGTCCTGTCCCGCGCTGGCACCCCGGCCGCGCTGCTGCGGGCCTGGCTGGACGGCGCTTATGAGCTGATCGTGTCCCCGGCCCTTCTCGGCGAGCTTGAGCGTGTCCTGGGCTATCCGAAGATCGCCAGTCGGGTCAGCCCGGACGAGGCGCGGGATTTGCTGGAGGTACTGCGCCTGCAGGCCAGGATCATCAACGACCCGGACAGCGCCCCCTCCGTCCGCTCACCGGACCCCAACGATGACTACCTGATTTGCCTGGCCGAGGTCGCTCCGGCCGTGATCGTCTCCGGCGACTCCGACCTGTTAGGCCTCGCCGGGCAGATCCCGGTCTACACCCCCGCCGCCTTCCTGGCCCTGCTGACCCAGACCTGACCGGCTGGTTCACCCCGCCGCCGACCCCCCAAGGCATTCACAACACTTCTGCGGTGGGCCACCGGAAGTACTTATATGCCCGCGGTCTTGATCCGCCGGCCGGATCGTCAGGTGGGCTTTGCCTGTTTGTCGATGTACTCGGTCGCCTTCTGACCGGCGTTGACGATCTGATCATGGTGGCTGCCACCGGTCTGCTTGTCCACGACCTCTTCGAGCTTGCCAAGGGCTGCCTTGACCTGATCCGGGTGCTCGCTCAGCGCCTTCTCGGCTGCTGCTTCCATCCCTTTGAGCTCATCGAACATACCCATGAGTTTTCTCTCCCGGCGCCGCGCGTTGATGGTCTACGCAGCGTGGGGTCCAGGGCTGCCTGGCTGTCCACCGCGGCGATGAACTCAGCCTAGCCACGGCGACGCTTGCGCAATTCCAGACCTGGCCAACGAATTAGCGCGTGGACTTCCGGCCAATGAAGTTCGACGGCATCGGCGTGTCGCGAGGGACCTCCCATATGCCTAGTGCAGTCTTTGCGCATGAGCACTGTCGCCTTTGAGTTCCGGATGACGCCGGAGCAACGGGAGTCCCTGCGGACGGCCGCGCGCGAGCGCGACATCACCATGCAGGAGCTTCTCGAGCTGACGGTGTTCAACCAGGTGCGGCCGCGGCAACGCACACGCCGGAAGCCGCGGTATCCGGCCCAGGAGCTGCCAATCGCGGGATAGCCGAGTTTTACAAGTGCCGTAGCTGAGAGGCCCACTTCGGACCCTGCTACGCACCGGCAGACCCGTCGGACATGTCACTCGAGGTGAAAATGACCCCGGACATGCCGACGGCCGCCCCTCATCTTTGGCGAGAGCGAGGGCGGCCGGTGGCGCAAACAATCGTCTGGTGCCGAGGGTACCTGAACCCTCTCCCGCCGCAAGCAGCCACGCGCGTCGCGTGTGTCTTCGGTGTGCGCTGACCGTGGCCTGGTGGCCCTCGGGACCTCCCCTCTCCTGGAGGACCCGTGCTCGCCCCGCCTTCGCCGGCGTCACCCGCCAGTGCCCATATCTCAGCCCCACCGTCGTCGCCGTCCGCTGGCGGTCTGGCCGGTCAGCTGGCGGCCGCTCTGGGCGGGCGTACGTCGATCGGGCTGGCTCCCCCACCGGGTGCCTGTTCGGCTCGGCCGGCCTGGTGGTCCCGAGCGGACTGGACCGGGATGGAAGTGTGGTGCGTCGTCGCCGCCGGGGTCGACGTCTGCAAGACCGTGCACGCCGACCCGCACACCGTGGTCCGGGTGGCCCGGGCGATGGCCGGCTACGCCGACTACACCACCGGCCGGGGCTGCCGGCCCACCAACACCCGCCTCGCCGCCGACCTGGCCATGTCAGTGCGGCAGATCCAACGGGCCCGCGACGCCCTCAAACGCCTCCACCTCGTCGTCGAGCTCGTCCGCGGCCGCTCCATCCTCACCCGGGCCGAACGCCTCGCCGCGTGGCGCCGCGGCTCGGCCCACCGGCGCCTCGCCGCCGAATTCGCCCTGCTGTCCGTCCGCCGCCGTCCACAACCCACCGGCCCAGCTGTGGACCATGTCACCCCACCCGGCGTAAGCCCGGGTATGTCCCCTACCTCACCTAAAAGTAAGTTCTTCACCCGAACAGACCGAACGAGGACCGGCGCTACGCGCCGGGCTCCAACCGGAAACGGCCAAACCGGCCGGGCGAACCGGACATATCCGGCAGACCTCCGGGTCAGGCGGCTGATCACCGGGCTGCAACAGCGGATCTACTGGCTACGGCGGGTCTCCCCCCGCCGGCTCACCGCCCTGCACCGCTTCGCCCTAGCCGGCTGGACCGTCCGCGACATCCAAACCGCCGCCGACGAAACCCTGCGAGCCCGAAACTGGACCATTCCCCAGCAGATCGACCACCCCGCCGCCTACCTCGCCACCCTCCTCCGCAACGTCGACCCCAACGACCGGCCCGGCGCCATCGAAGACGCCATGAACGCCCAACACAAGCTCATCCGGGAATGGACCTGGCAAACCACCCTCGGCCCCACCACCTGCCCCCACGGCCACCCCGGCGGCAACATCCCCCACCCGGTCCACCACCACCTTGCCTGCCCGGGATGCCGCTGGGGGCGGCGCTAGAGAGCTCCGGCCGTCAGCCTGACACCCGAGATACCCGAGTTGTCTAGGACGTCTTCGATACCTGAGGCACCGAAGACGTCCTTAAGTACCTCGAAAGCCCCGAGCGACACTCCCGGGGGAGCCTCAATATCCCCCAGGTACCCGAGTTTGCCCAGTAACGTCAGGCAACTCAGGTAACTGACAGACGGAGCGCTGGCATGCGAGTAACTGCGGTGATGAATTCCAAGGGGGGCACGGCCAAGACAACTACAGCGGTGACGCTGGCGGCGCTCGCTGCCCAGGAAGGACGCAGATGCTTGATCGTTGACATGGACAAGCAGGCATCAGCCACCAAGCAACTGGGCGGGTCGCCCGACAATGACAACCTGATCCCAGGCCTGCTGGGGGAGAGGGCGTTGGCCTCCCTGATCCAGCCGACTTCTGTCGATGACCTCGACCTCGTGCCTGGTTCGGTTGCCCTCGCCAACCCATCCCGGCTTGTCGACCAGATCGGTCACCACACGCTGCTTCGATCGGCCCTTGACGCCGTGGACGGTTACGACTGGGTCCTCATCGACACGCCGGGCGACCTGGCAGCACTGACCATCATGTCGTTGACGGCAGCGACCGACGTGCTGATACCCATTAGCCTCGGTACTTCGGAGCTCGACGAAGTGCCCTTAATCCAGGTCGCGATTAGCGCTACGAAGAAGCGCCTTAACCCTCACCTTGAAATCGCCGGTGTTGTTGTTACCAAGGTGCCCGTGTACGGCCGGAACCCGGCGGTACTCCTTAGCCCCTTCCTAGACCAGCTACGAAAGGACTTCCCCGGCAAAGTCCTCGACACCTTCGTACGTCAAAGTGTCTCGGCCATGGAGGCCCACGGCTGGCGCCGGCCGCTCACAGTGCACGACCCTGACGGCAGGATCGTCGCCGACTACCGAGCCGTGTTGCACGCCCTCGACGGCGCCCAGGCGGTGGCTCATGCCGGCTAAACGGGCCCCCATGCCCGATGGGTACGGCAGCGATCGGCCGCTGCAAGCGGTGATGGACGACATTGCGGACGACGGCTCCCGCTCGCCAGTAACCCCAGGTACCTCGGTCACCGCGGACACCTCCTCGGCGAAGGCGAAGCCACGGCAGCATGTGAAGTTGGCCGCTCCGCTGGCTGACGAGCTTCGTGATGCGGTCTGGTTCATGTCGGAGCATGGGCGCCCGAGGATTCAGCTGGGAGAGTTGCTCGACGAGGCCGTGGGCAGATGGCTGAACGAGGCCAAGGGAGCACACAACGGGGGAGAGGCGTTTCCGCGCCGTGGACGCCTCCGCTGAGTTGCTGAGTTGCGTTCCAAAGTACCCTTTCGATCATGAGCACCGCCGACGACTTCGAGGTCATCGTGGGAGCTAACGGCGGTATCGATCCCGATGACCTGGCCCGCCACGGGGTTCGGCCCGGGCAACACCTTCGGATTGCCCACAATGGATCTAAGCGTGGCCCGTTTCGTCGCATTAAGGGAAGCCTGGCCGCGACTCGTTCAATTTTGTCCTGGGAAGACTTTGAAGCCGGCAGCCGCTTGGCCATCACCGAGTCTGAATCGGGTCCAACCTTCCCGATTGGGTGAGCGTCCTCGCCGACCCGCATGCGCTCCACGGTTCTTAACCGAGCCCGGACGCCTGAGCAGGGCGGCCCTAGACCGCCTGCAGGAGGCTGAGTTCGATGAGGCATCCGGCATCGCTGTTTCGGTAGCGTCCCGCATCGACCTGCACTACCTGGTAGCTAGCGGCCGGCACAGGTGTGGGCCGTGACCACGTATCCCGACGTGAACGTGAGCGCCGTTCCGGTGAGCGAGGCGATCGCAGACCTCTTCGGCGACTCGGCCCTGGCGACCTTGCGAGATCCGTGGGACCGCCTGATCGTGGCGACGGCCATGAGCCTCGCCGTACCGGTCGTCACGAGAGACTCCGTGATCACCAAACTTGGGAGTGCCGGCGTAGTGGAAGTTATTTGGTAGGCCGGGTGCCGTGGGGGCGATCCAGGCGGTCCTCATACGAACCCTTCGTGGACCACCGGGCCGATCGGCACGAACGCCGGCAACACACGCTATTTATAGTGGCACGGTTATAAGGGCATAACTCACCGGCTCTTGTTTCTGGATCGAACTGCAAGTGGACGATTGGGCACCCTGGACAACGTCTCGGCTGCCCGTCGCTTGACAGCCTGCCAGCCAGTGCGCTGGGCCCCGTCACCTGAGAGCTCAGGGGGGAATTGCAGCCCTTCGCCAGCTCCTGATGTTCACCTCGGGGCTCTTGCGCTGCGTACTGCGGTCGGAGCAGCCTGTGGTTGGGGGTAGGCGCTAAGGAGCAGGCATGGCGACGCTCAGCCGCAAACTCACGGCGCGCGGATGCTCCCCCGGTTAGCCGGCCGGAGCCTTCCCCGGGCAGGCGGCCACCACGATCGGGCAGGGTCCGCAGCCGGTTGGTGGGGGTGCTGGCTTCACTGGCCGTGTTGGTGGTGTTGATGGCGACTATGGCTACCCCGTCGTTCGCGGCTATCGCAGATTTCGGGTCGAGCGGCTTGGCTGGTGGCGGGCAGGTCAATGCTGTGGCTTTGGCTGCGGGTTCGACCTGTAGCGGTACCGACAGCGCCGGGGTGACGACCCATGATTTGTTGTCCGGCGGTGACGTCTTCGGCGCGGATGTGTCCACGGACGCCGCACAGTCGTGGGCCCCACAGAACCAGGGCATTACCAACCCTGATCTGATCAGCATGTCGGCGGTCGCCTACGAGCCGATCGGCCCTGATACCAGCAACGCTGAGGCGTATGCCTTGGCCGGCCGGAAGGCCGCTTCGGCTGGGGCGCTACTCGTGGCGGGCAACTGTGGTACTGCCGGCTGGTCGCAGGTCTATCCCAAGGTCGTTGGCGATACCCCACTGCACGTCGCTTCGAACGGGAACCGGCCGCGGGAGGTGGGGCATCTGCTGGTCCCGTTGTCTCAGACGCTGATGGTCGCCGGCGCGAACAACGGCCTGTTCGTGTTTACCCGCAGCAGCGCCACCGCCGCCTGGTGCGACGCCGGCAGCTTCTGCGGGCAGTCCAGTGTGCTGGGTGACAGCTACGAGATCCGGGGGATCGCGAAGGATCCCAACGACGGCACCAACACCACGATCTATGTCAGCTACGGGCCGGGACCTGATGAGTTGGCGAACCCGCCGGTTCCAGCTGTCCTCTACGGGCTGGTGGGGTTGCATTACACCGGCAGTGGCGTTTTCACCCAGGTCGGGTCGGCGCATTACAACATGGGGAGCACCGGGTCTTCGGACACCCCGCATGATGTGGTGGCGGTCAAGGTCGGCTCGAGCTCCTTCACCCAGGTGTATGTGGCGTTGGGAACCAGAGGGGTTCGGCTGTGCAATGCCAGCGCAACGCTGGGTGCGTTGTCCTGCTCTGGGAGTCAGTACGGGTCGCTGGGCAGCGACCTGAGCAAGCCCAATCCGATTTTGGGGGAGTGGACGTCGCTGGCCGCGATCCCCGATCCGGCTGGCAGCGGGTCCACCCAGGGGGTGCTGTTGTTCGCCGGCTGCACCGCCGACGACGTTGATCCGGCCAACAAGAACTGCCCGCAGGCGGCGACGGGCAGTCCCAGCGTGTACAGCAACATCTACTTCATCAACAACGAAGGCAGCGGCGACTGGCGGCCGGCGGTCACCGCCGGCAACGTCGGCTACAACCTGCTGACTCACTCCAGCACGGTCGCCGGGCAGCCGTGGTGGCTGCGGTTCGCTGGACCGACGATGCTAGGCGGGTCCGGCTACACCGTCTCCCAGCTGCTGATCGACCCTGATGCGGCGGGTACTGACCGGTACCTGATGTCGGTGGGGACGGGCGGGGTTTGGCGGGCCACGATCAGTACGTCAGGGTCGACGGTGAGTGTGGGCGGCTGGCAGCCGGCGGCTAACGGGCTGCCTGCGACCGAGGACTGGACTGTTGCTGCCGACCGGCAATCAGACGTCGCGGTCGGAGATGTCGACTGGGCCGGGTTGACCAGCACCACCAACCTTGCTGACAAGCCGCAACCCACCCACGCCACCCCGGGGGCGACCCCGTATGCGACGGCGTTCACCAACGGCCAGTTCTTCTTCGGCGTCGGGCAGAAAGACTTCGGACTCCCAGCTTCCAACCGGTACGCCGCCGTGTACTCCTGCGACACGGTCGCGGGGAACTCGACCTCGTGTGGGGCCACCGACCCCCCCACCATCAACCCTCTGGGTTCTCCCGGGCCGGCAAATACTATGCGGGTGATCGGCCTAGCGGCCGGGCAGACCGCAACCCAGTCAGGGGCGGCGTATGAGGTTGTCGCCGCCACCGACACTCAAGGGGTCTGGGTTCGCAGCGACAGCAATTCCACCTGGCACCGCATCACCAGCCCCACCCCAACAGCTACTGCCATTGCTGGTAACCAGCCAAACAATCTCAATGTCAGCGTAATCTGGGGGACCGGCGCCAAGTACATGTTCATCTACGACTCACATCTGCACACGCTCTTCCGTTCCCCGGACCTGACCCTGCCAGGCAATAGCAACCTCTGGACATCGTCGGGCTACTGGCAGTTCGACCAAGTGTGGACCGGCGGGATGAATCCGCCTGGTGACACGGTCGGCACCGGCGGGGTTGCGTCGGGGGCCGAGGACAGTTCGGGCAGCCCGGCACCCCTGACACGCTCTGGGCGAGCACAGACGTCGGTGCCTTCAAGCTGACCGGGCTAGATGCGGCCTCGGTCACGCAGACGCCGCTGAAGTTCAGCAGCAACGGCCAAAGCATCCAGATGGCCGGTCCGCTTGCCATCGACCGGCCGCCAGGTGCGACAGCGGACAGCATTGTGCTGACCAGGAGCGCCGGCCAGGACTCTCTCAAACCAGATCCCGGCCTGTGGACCACGGCGCCTGGCGGCACCACCCTGACTAACGCTGTTACGCCGGGCTTTATGAGTCAGGCGTTCCGGATGACCGACGTCGCCGTCGCCTACACCGGATCCGGTCCCTACCTGCAGCACGTATACATCACGAACAAGACCGGCGGTGGGGTGCTCGTCTCACCCGCCCCTACCAAGTAGAGCCCAACGCAACCGAATATGAGAGAGAGACCAAAATGCGTAAAGGTGCCAAGACAGGGCTGATCGCCGGCGGTGCTGCGGTGTTGGCGTTGACCGGGACGGTGCCGGCCGCGCTGGCCGGGGGTGGTGGTCCGTCGGTGTCGGTCCGGCCTGGCCTGGCCTGGCCGGGGTTGCCGGCGACGGTGACCGGCAGCGGGTTCCAGGCCGGTCAGCCGGTCGTTCTCAGCTTCGACGGCGCGCGGCTGGGCCGGGTGACTGCGGGTGGGGCCGGCGGGTTCACCGGGCGGGTGACGGTGCCGAGCACGGCCAAGCCCGGTGGACACCGGCTGGTGGCCGCGCAGGGTTCACGGTCAGCGGCCACCACGGTGCAGGCGCGGCTGCAGTGGACCCAGCTGGGGTTGTATGCCTCGCACCGGGGAGCGAACTGGTATGAGCACCGGCTCAGCCCGGCCACGGTCGGCCAGACGGTTCCGCTGTTTCCTGGCAGCCTCCAAGATACCCCGCCGCAGGCGGGGATGGTCCTGGCTAAGGGGGTGCTGGTCTACGGCACCCGACACGGCGCGGTCGGGGTCAGCGCAGTCACCGGCAAAGCGGTGTGGACCTACGACGACCCGGACCTGCAACTGTCCGGGGTGGCCTACGACGTCGACACCGGCAACGTCTACCTCACCGGTCCGAGCAGCCTGGATCTGTTCGCTATTGACGCCTTGACCGGCCGGGTCGCGTGGTCAATTAACTTTAGTGGGACTAGTGGCGGTCAGGGCCTGACTCTGGCTCATGGCCTGTTGTATGTGGTGGCCGGTGACCCGGCGGCTGGCGTCAACGAGGTGCAGGCCATTGACGTGGCGACCCGCACAGTGCGCTGGCGGGCCCCGATCGAGCGCACCGTCGCCACGCCGGTGCTCTACAACGGCGTAATCTACGTGGTCGGGCTAAACCTGTCCGCCTACAGCGCCGACACCGGTCACGCGTTGTGGTCGGTGCCGATATCGGCTACTGACCCCGAGGTCGGCGGTGGGATGCCAGCGGCGGACGCCGGCGGAGTCGCCGTGGGTAGCAGCGACGGCCGTACCCGGCTCTATGACTTGGCCAGCGGACGGCAACTATGGGCAACCGAACCGTTGGGCGGCCCAGCCGCACGGGTCCGCAGCCTGGCCATCGCTGAGGGCCGCGTTTACGCCGACTACGACTACAACACCTACGCCCTTGACGAAACCAACGGCTCGACTGTGTGGAGTAAAACCGGCGGCGGGGTCGGACTCACCTACGCCAACGGCCTACTGCTCGGCGCTATCACCGACCCTGGTGGCGTCGACGGACGCACGGCTGTCGTCGCTGCCACCGGCGAAGTTAAAGCAGTCTTCCCGGTGCAGTCAGGATCGTTTGCCCCATCGATCGTCGCCGACGGCACCATTTACTTCGGTGACAACGGCATCTCTGCTTACACGCTGCCCGCCGGGCTGGGCGGGACGCCCACCAAGTAGCGACCCGCCTACCCTCGCGAAGTCCGTAAACGACCGTTTGTGAGACAGGCTTGCCGGGCAAGAATGCTTCCGGTCGCGGCAGAACACTGTAATGGCCGCACCGTTACTGAGCATAGATCTCCGGAATAGCGCCCTTAATCCCTTCCACAGTCTCAGCGACGTTCAGACCAGTCGTGTCAACGCAGACGTATCGGTAGGCGGCGTCGGTCGCCTTCCGGATGGTCCGATCTTCCGGAGTCAGGTCGACCATGTCGCGCCACTCCTGCGTCGTCAGCTTTGCTCGTGTGACTCGCCGATAATCGCGCACGTCTTTGTCGACCAGCAGCTCCACCAGGAACACTGCCGGGGATCGCGGTAGCAACTGGCGAAAGGCCAGGTAGTCCGGGTAGTCGCGTAGAAAGCTGCCGGCGATGACGTTGACGTAACCGGCGGTCCAGAATCTCTCCACAAGGCCGGCGACGTTACGGCGAAGCAGGTCGAAGAACTCGTCATCCATCGGGCAGGGATTGGTTTGTCCGATGTCCTCTGCGTCGATCCGGGCGCCGTGGAGCGTATGGGGCAGCAGCGCACGGATGATGGTTGACTTGCCGGCCCCCTCCTCGCCGGTCACGAGGACCAGTCGATTTCCGGGCGTCGGAGATGCTAACCGCTCCAACACAGACATCCAACGAGTATGGCCGGGTCAGAGAGGGCGGGCACCTGCAGCATCACGCTTGGGACATCCGCCGTCCGTGACCCCCGCCGGCTACGCCCGTGACGTCGAGTTGCGCGAGCCGTTCGAGTACTGACCCCTGCCATGCTCAGGGAGGCGTTGTCGCGGGGGTGCCGAGTGGCTGGGGGATGCGCGCGAACTCGTCGAGGAGGTCGTACACGTCGCGTCGTCGACGGCGCTCCAAGACCGCATGAACAGGACCATGTAGGGCCGTACCGGACATTACGCTTGACGTCACGCTGCCGAATCGTTAGAATCGCGAACCGTCGCGACCACCGGGAGGGGACTCGATGCACTTGCAAGCCCGGTGTAAGAAGGCTGTGGTGTTCCCAACGTTGGTCGCGGGGCTGCTCGGCTTCGTCGCTGTAGGACCAACGCCGCTGGTTGCGGTTGCGGCCGCAGACGTCCCGATCGCTGTACCTGCCGTTGATGGGCCGGGCGCTCCCTCTCTCGGGTACAAGGATGGGAGCGGGAACGTTATCCCCGACCCGAATGGCGGCGTAAGCCCGCTTTCGGGCTGCACACCCGTCAGCGGACGCGACAATCCACACCCCTCAAGCGGCGACGTTTCAGGACACGGATGGTGGTACTACGGAACCTGCACGAATCCCACCGCGTACGTATATAACTGCCTGTACGAGTACTACTCGGACGGCTACTGGTATCGCAAGAATTGCTCTGCCAAGACGATCCTTAAGCCAAGATCGGTGAGCCAAGCCCAGACAACTGCGCGCGACGCCTGCGCGAATACGTTGGTCGCGTCCTGGCGCAACCACGTAGATGTGGATGTGATCAACCAGGCCGACACGGCCGAGCAGCCGTACAACCAATCGGATGTCGCCTGTCAGGTGTTTTAGCGAACACCGCCCCGGCCCATCGAACAGGACTTAGCCCTGTCGGAGAGAGGCGACATCGCCAGAGAAGGCGTCGGGCCCGCGGAGAATCGCACCGCGGGGGCGATGTTCGTCGCCCTTTACGGGCAACTGGATCGGCATGCTTGGTGCGACGACGAGTCGGAGCCCGCTGCACACGCGCTGTTTCATGAGCAGTCGCTCGCAATGGGTTGGCTCGACGACCGATCCGCCGGCGGAGGCTTGGAAGCAACGATGGTCCGGGCGCCAGGACTATGGGCAATGAACGACGCGGGATGGGATCATCCACTCGCCGGTCCCGAAACGGGATTGATCTCGTGGTTCCAAGTCGAGGCGAGCGCGGTGGCCGACGACCGACCGTTACCCGTGCGGCCGTTCCTGAGGTGCGCTGAGGATGCAACCGCGCGCATCGGCACGCTCGCCCTGTCCTCCGTTCAGCTCCTGATTCCAGTCCAGGGCATCGACGTGTCGTCTCGTCCGCGCTATGCGCCGGTGCCGTCGATGATGACGCTCTATTGGTTTGCCCGTAGCAACCCAGATTCGGCCACCCAAGTGGAGATCTTGTTGGACAGCGGTCAGGACCCGAGTGTCCCCGCTGTAGCTAGCGACCTCGCCGACACGCTTAACCGGTTGCGACAGAATGTGTTCGTCGTCCGGTCTGTTGACGATGTGGGCCAGCAGGTCGAGCTTGCCGCGCTGATTGATGCCCACCTGTGGCATGGCCCGCGCCGGTACGGAGCGACGCTGCGGGGGGAGTTGGCCGAGTGGTCGTGCGGCGCTATTGGATGGGTGGCGGAGGTTATCGCCGACTCCCTTGCCCAGATGGGCCTGCAGTCGCCGCTCTTGCTTGGTGTGAAGCGCATTTGAGTTGGTGGGGTCCTCGTCGTGAGGCCGGATCCCCGTCTGAGCCATCCCCCCTGGCGGACGTGTCAGCACGTCGTCGACTGGCCCTCTAGTCGCGGTCCCAGTAGCCGGCGGGGGCAGGCGTCAAGGGCAGCGGCGCCCGTGGGGAGTGCTTGTCGGGGCTGCAGGCGGCGAATGTGCCGGCGTCGTCTAGTAGAGCGGCGAGCTGCCCGCCGAGGAAGTCCCGCAGCCAGACGGCGATGCCCCGGTCGGGGTCGAGGCGGTGTATTTCCCATGACCGCCAGAGCGCTTCGAGCCTCAGCACTGCTTCCGGGTGTTCCCACCAGCGGGGGCACCACTTGATCGGGCCGCCGATGCTGCGGGCGAACCGCGGCGCGAACATGGTCTTGACCCATTCCTCGACGTTGTTGAACACGGGCGGCGGTCGCGGTGTCTGCAGCGCGCCGCCGCCGGTGGCCGTCGCGTCCGCGACGGTCTCTTGCAGATCGGTCAGGCCTTGTTCGACTCGGGCGATCCAGGGCCCGACCTCGTCCACGTCGCTCATGCCACCCCTTCCGTAGGTGCGCTTGTCTGCTCGACAGCGACCTGGCCGGCGGCGATCCCGGCAACTGCCCGCGAGACGGCGCCGCCGATCGCGGCCCGCCGAGGGGCAGCAAGCACTTCTGCCTGGCGGCTAACGGCACCGTATGTCGGTCTCCTCCGTACCGTGGCCTGCGCGACTTGCCACCTTCGCCGGTTCATGAACGACGAGCCCGCCAGCACCACGACCGAGCGCTCGCGGGTCGAGACGTTCTCCGACGGGGTGCTCGCCATCGCGCTGACGCTGCTGGTGCTGGACCTGCACTCCGACGCCCCGCGGGGTGAGTTCGGGCACGAGTTGGCCCACCAGTGGCCAGGCTACGTCGCCTACCTGGCCGCATTCCTCAACATCGCGGCAATCTGGACCAACCACCACGAACTGTTCACGCGCGTGCGGCGGGTCGACAACCGGGCGCTCGCCATCAACTTGCTCGTGCTGCTCATGGCATCACTGCTGCCTTGGCCGGCCGCGGTGCTCGGCGCCGCCGTACGGGAGGGAGACCACCACGACCAGGTCCTCGCCACGACGGTCTACGCAGGTGTAGGCCCCCTCGTCCCCCTGGCCTTCGCGGCGCTCTACTCCTACCTGGCCCACGTACCGGGGCTGCTGGGCGGTCCCGGCGACGTGACGTACTGCCGTCGGATGGCGCGGCGTGGGCTGGCGAGCGCGACTCTCTTCCCCGTGGCCGCGGGCGCGGGGCTGCTCGCTCCGATCGCCGCCCTCGTGATCTTCGTCGCCGTGCCCGCCCTGTTCCTGGGCGCACTGCTGCTGCCGGAACGCCTTCACGCGCCCCGCGCAGGAAGCACGACCGTGCAGACCGGTCAGGGGTGACGTTCCACTTCCTTGGTAGTGGGCCGGCGCCCCACCGATGGTTGCCGGTCCGGGCCGTGCGCCTACGCCGTCGTCCCAAAGGTTCGGTCCACAAGCTCGTGCCGTAAGGCCCTTACGGGCAGGACTTCCGGTACCTTTCTCACGTGGATCTTGGGTATGCGCGGGTCTCGACGGCGAAGCAGGACTTGGACCGCCAGGTCGACGCGCTGCACCAGGCCGGAGTCGCGCCTGAGCGGATCTACCTGGACAAGAAGTCCGGTGCCACCACCGACCGCCCCGGTCTGAACGCGGCGCTGGCCTACGCCCGCGACGGCGACGTGATCGTCGTGCACACCCTGGACCGGCTCGGCCGCACCGTCCGCGACACCCTCAACCTGATCCACGAGCTCGCCGAGCGAGGAGTCGGGGTGCGCAACCTCGCCGACCCGATCCGGGTCGACTCGTCCAACCCGGCCGACCCGATGGCCCAGCTGGCGGTCGTGCTGCTGGCGCTGTTTGGACAGATGGAACGCACCTACACCCTTGAGCGGGCCGCGCACGCCCGGGCGGTTGCGACCGCCAAGGGCCGGCGGATCGGCCGGCCGACCGTCGTCGACCCGGACAAGCTGGCGTACGCGGCGCACCTGCGCGAGTCCGGCCATAGCATCGGCGAGATCGTCGCCAAGTCCGGGATCGCCCGGACCAGCCTGTACCGACACCTGCCGCCCCGGCCCGCCGAGCAGCTCACCGAGGCACCGGCCCACCAGCGGTAGCCGGACGCGGATATCACGACAGTTGGCCGAGCTCGACGGACGGGTGCGACCGGTAGATAATGTCCTTTATCTACCGACTCTAGCTACAGAAGGCTCACCCAGACAGGAGACCTTCAGCGCCCGGGGACTCCCTCTTTGGGGTCGCCGCCGCTCATCCACCCGCCCACCCAGACCGCCACCGCTCACCGCTCATCCGCCCATCCTCGGCGGCCATTTCGCCTCCACACCGCCCGGCACGCCGCAGGTTGCGATCTCCGCTTACAGGAACCGCCGCCTGCGAGCGCGGAAACAACGTAACTCTTGTGAGACGTCTATCCGTATGCGAGGCTGTGACCGGCGTCACACTGCCCCGTAGAAGGCAGGTTTGTTCAACGCCTAAGCTTTGGAGACATCATGCGACCTCGATACCTGTGCTTAGCGACCGTCGCCGTAGCGGTAATGCCGCTCGCCGGAGCTCCCGTGTTGGCCCAAGCCTCAATCCAGTCGCCGACATCGCCCGCCGCCTCCTCCACGTCTGTAAGGACCGTGACTCCGATGAAGATTGTCATGGTCCTTCGCGTCGTTGATGCTGTTCCGGACCGGTTCGGGAAGGTAAAGATCTTATTAGCCAACGGCGCGATCATTAGTATCTCGGCAAAAGCGGAGGCCGGTGTAATGCGCCGTGCCGCGCTTGACGCAAGGGTGTCGCCTTACAACCGCATACCCGGGGACTGCGGGTCATCGTACATCTATGTTAATCACAAGAGCAACGGTCGCCCAGTTCATATGGATACCGGCTTCGATATATTCGGCCAAGCGGTTGAGTACTCCTGGCATGCCGGTATCCAAGGTTTCCTAGGATCTGGCTATTACTACGATTATCACGCCAGCGGAAATCTCAACTTTGTAACAGGTTGGCACGGCCAGCACAGTAGCAGCGCTGACTATCCGAGTGGGGTTTACGGCGCCCTCGTTCATACATCAGATTCATGGGCCAGGTTGAGTAACTTCAGCATGTGTTTCAGCGCAGGGCCATCCGATAGCCGCACCTTGTAGAAGGGGGATCGGACAACTAACCAGTGGTGAGCAACACAGACCCGCCAGACCAAGGACTTGACAGTAGGCCGGTTAGTTGTTGGCTCCGATCGTGGTTTACAGCCGTCCGACATGCGACATGCGGTGTTCGTAAAAGCGTTGAGCGGCACTTCGTCGAAGTGGGGCCTCGCCTATACGGCGGCGACAGGCCTGAGTACTGGATTTTGGCCCGTTCTGGGCGGCGCCAACGCGTTCGTCGCACCGGTGTACTTCTTCACGATTAGCAATCGGGCGGGTCGTGGCTGCGCAGGCACGCGGGGGCTCGTCGGAAACGCTCATTAATCGACAGATCGATCCGCCGCCCATCGGTCAGAGTGAGTCGCCTGGAAACGGCATCAGTTACCAGAGTCGTCAGCTGCGAATCGCTGGTTATCACCAAACGACACGAGTCAGGGGGCAAGGTCACCGCAATTCATATCGTAGAACCGGTAATAACCAAGCGTTGAGCCTAGCGTTCAGATCGACTGTTATGCGAGCGCAGTGATAATCCGCCGCAGGGCCAGCCCATACTGCTCGCTGTGATACAGCGACTCCGGTACTGAATAGCGTGTGGCGCTTAAGGCGCGTATCTGACTATCACGTACCGGAAGTACAACCAGTTCTAGATTGAACGGTCGCGCGCTTCGGCCTATAGCTTTCTCTATCTCAGCAACCACCAGCCCTTCCTGCAATCGTTCTCGATGCGTCCCCGCATCTAAGCCGGCGCGCATCCGACCAGCGTTCCACTTGGCCGCATCCCGCCAGCGACTCTCGACAACCCCTCGAAGCGCCGGCCATTGAGCGAGGCCCTCGAAGTGGGGAGGGTCGAATAGACCCGGTTCGGGAGGTCTAAGTGAAGGTGACGGAGTTGGCAGACTCGGGGCCGTAGCCAGCGCCTCCCACCACACGCTCCATCCGGCAGCCAACTCGGCGGAGTCAGTCAAATGCGTGTGGCTGGCCGGAATCGGTTCCAAGGCGATTGGTCCAGGCACAATGTCTGAGGCTGGAGGGTGGATCTTCTCGACAGCGCGAAACCATAGGGCGATCTCAAATGATTGAGACCAACAATCAATGCTGATCTTCCACGCTTGCGAGCCGCCGGCTGTCCTCACTGTAATTCAACTTTCTTTGCGTAAGCATAGCCGGACGCCGGCGCTGCGTATAGCCCTTGGATCACCTTCTGGGGGCCTGTAGATGGTCCTCCTAGGGAGCCGACGACGGCGCTAACCTTGATCTTCGTGCGCCCAGTGGAACAGGGGGTGACCTCGTGAGGTGATCTTGCTGTTCGTGCTCGTCGTCGCTTGCCGGTGTGAGTCCGGTCCGGTAGCTGCCCAGGACGCCCGGTAGCAGACTGGCGGCTCGGTCTTGAAACGGTCCGGGTCGAAGCCCAGTGTCGTCTGCAGCGTCGTTGGAGGTCCTGCTCGTGAGGGTGGGAACAGAGGGAGCCGAGCCGCTGAAATCACGGTAAGGCCATGGACGCGGTGAAGATCCTGGATCGCAGCCGTCAGGGACCCTCCAGCGTGTACTGGCTCGGCCTCGACGACCGCGGGATCGAGCTGGAGATCGTGGCCCTCGATCTGGCGGACGCGGTCGTCGTCATTCACGTGATGCCTACGACGCTGAGGAAGGGCGGTCAGCGATGACGACAGGAACCCGTTACACCGTGGGTGCCGATGTGCCGGCCGGCGAGACGCTGCGGTCGAGGTTGCCCGTGGGTATGTCCGCGGCCGCGGGCGGCCCTCGCTCTCGCACGCCGGCGAATCGCCGTTGCTGCGGGTGCGGCTGCCCGTCGAGCTCGACCAGGCGGTGCGCCGGGCAGCCGAACAGGCCGGCACTAGCCGAGCGGAGTAGGTCCGGCAAGTCCTCGACGACGCCGCTAGGGCGGAACGCTGAGACCAGCGCGACCCCGGCGGCGACCGAATCGCGAGCGAGCCGCGCCGCCGCTCGGTGAGGGGGCTACTACTGCCGGCCGAGGGTGGCTCCTTATGCCCGTGAGTCTCCGGACACCCCGGGGTGGCGTTCATCT
>JAABUK010005801.1_pt1 | contig 18904 bp, 21 predicted proteins | sample 5559141 | NCBI WGS metagenome assembly JAABUK01 (sample SAMN10711869, study PRJNA513367) | rock metagenome | isolation source: Antarctica rocks | place: Antarctica: Victoria Land, Pudding Butte nord | collected 2016-01-03 | reverse complement strand
AGTTGTCCGTACAAGCACCTGGGCCTTCCGCTACGAAGCTTCGACTTCTGGGAGTTGCTCCAGACCGACCCGGAGCAACTGGCGCAAGAACTGTCAGGTCAGAAAGATACTGCGTGAGACAGAGCCGGGCCGTCGGGGCGGAAATGGGTGTCAAGCCTTGATCGGGGAACGGCTTGTGGCGATTTGGGTTCGTTTCGTAAAAACGCGATTCGCTCGATACGGCCCCCGGCCGGGAGGGGCGACCGACCCGGGACCGGCGCGCGACGGCCCGGCCTCCCGACGGTGGTTTCGGGCGGCGCGGGCCGATCGGATGGGAGGCGAGGGCGACGGGCTCAGTTCGCGGTCTTGGCGACCGGGGCGGGCCTGGCGGCGGCCTCGACGGCGGCCTGGCGGAGGTTCTCCAGGAGCTTCCTCTGGGTGTCGGTCAGCACGGCCTCGGATTCGGCGAGCATCTGGGCCTTCTGGTCGGCGATCTGCTTCTCCAGGGCCTCGATCTTATCCAGATGTTTGGCCCGGACGCCGTGGATGTTGGTCCGCTGCTCGGGGGTCAGGCCGATCTGGCCGAAATGCTTCGGGACGCGCCGGGTGGGATCCTGCTTCTTCACCGCCGGGGCCGGGGCCGGGGCGGGTGCCGGGACGGGTGCCGGGGCCTTCGGGGCGGGGTCCTGCGCGAAGGTCGGGGGGTGGCCCGCCAGGAGGACGACCAGGACGCCCAGGGCGACGGCTCCGGTTCGCTTGCGGATCGTCATCGATCGTCACCTTTCGGGGGGCAAGTGGCTCTTTCGCGGGATCGACGTAACCGATCCGAACAAAATAACATCCCGTCCGGTTGCGCTGCCAGCGCATGTTTCCAAAAATGCGTGACGTCAGGCGCCCGGCAACGCGAGCCCGAGGACGCGGCGGGCGACCTCGGCGACCCCGGCGACGGCGGCGTCGAGCATGAGCCGGCCCCGGTCGGGATCGGCGGACTCGGGGTGGCCGATGACGCCGTGGTCGGTCCTCCGGGCGAAGTCGCGGGGCCAGGACAGGCCCCGAAGGCCGGCCGGGGTCGTGTCGGGGTCGTCCCGGATCCGGTCGGCTCGGACGAGGTCGGGGCGGAGGTGGAGCATCATCGACGTCTCGATCTCGCAGGCGTGGCCCATCTCCCGGCGCGGCCCCCGGCAGAGCGCGGCGATCCCGTCGGCGGCGAGGTCCCAGTAGGCCGCGCCGGCCAGGATCGCGTCGGGGAATGCGACGTCCAGCCTCCGGAGCGCGACCCGGAGCGGGTCGACGTTCCCCCCGTGTCCGTTGAGGATCAGGGCCCGGCGGAACCCGTCGCGGAGCGGGGGTGTCAGCAGCTCGACGAGGGTCTGCTCATAGGTCGGGAGCATCGCCGTGAGCGTCCCGCCGAAGGGGAGGTGGTGGTCGCTGGCGCCGAGCCAGAGGACCGGCAGGACCAGGGATCGGTCGCCCAGGGCCCGGTCGACGCCATCGGCCACGGCGCCGGCCAGGATCGCGTCGGTCGACACCGGCAAGTGGGGCCCGTGCTGCTCGGTGGCGGCGATCGGCGCGACGATCAGGGTCGCCTCGCGCGACAGGGCGCGGATCTCCGGCGCGGTCATCTCGGCGAATTTCATGGGGATCTCCCGGATCTCGAAGCGTCAGGCCAGCCGGATCAGGAGGAGGATGGCGATCGTGTAGAAGATGACCAGGCCCGTGGTGTCGACCAGGGTGGTGATCAGCGGCGCCGAGACCATCGCCGGGTCGATCCCGAACCGGCGGGCCAGGAGCGGGACCAGGGCGCCGATCCCGTTGGCCCAGACGCAGATGCCCAGGATCGCCAGGCCGATGACCATGCCGAAGGTCCGCGACTCGCCCAGGAGCTGCCAGGTGAACACGAATCCGACCGCCCCGAGCAGGAGCCCCAGGACCAGGCCGGTGACCATCTCGCGGGCGACCACCCGGAAGGTGTCCCCCGGCTGGATCTGGTTCAGCGCGATCCCCCGGATGATCGTGCCCACGGTCTGGCTCCCGGCATTCCCGCCGGTCCCGATCAGGAGGGGGATGAAGGCGTCGAAGTCGATCTTCTCGAACCGCTTGTCGACCCAGTCGAACGAGTGGATCACCCATCGGGTGATCGTCCCGGCCAGGAACAGGAGCAGAAGCCAGCCGATCCGGCGGCGGACGGCCGAGTCGACCCGGCCTTGCCAGTAGTTCCCATCGTCGTCCGACTCGGCGTCGGCGGCCACGCCGCCGAAGGCGAGGATGTCCTCGGTCTGCTCCTGGCGGAGGATGTCCATGGCGTCGTCATGGGTGACGATCCCGACCAGCCGGTCGGAGGCGTCCAGGATCGGGATGGCGAACAGGTCGTACTTGTCGACCTTCCGGGCCACGTCCTCGCGGTCCTCGTCGACCCGGGCCGAGATGATGTCGCGCTGCATGATCTCGCCGACCCGGGCCAGTTGCTTGGCCAGGACCAGGCGCTTGAGCGGGACGATCCCGAGGAGCTTGTGGGCCGGGTCGACGACGAAGTTGTAGTCGATCGTCTCGCGGTCGGGGGCCTCGCGGCGGAGCCGGTCGATCGCCTCGCGGACGGTCAGGCCGGGCGGGAGGGTGGCGTAATCGGTCGTCATCACGGCGCCTGCGGTCCCGGGCTCGTAGCCGGCCAGGCGGCGGATGTCGTCGCGCTCGGCCTGGGCCAGGTTGCGGAGGATCTCGTCGGCCCGGTCGTCGTCGAGCCGGTTGACCAGGTGGGCCCGGTCGTCGTGCGACATCAGGTGGAGCACGGCCGCGGCGTCGGCCGGGGGCATCGCCTCGACGACCCGGACCTGGCGGTCGGGCTCGACGTAGCTCATCACCTCGGCCCGGGTCCGGTCCGGGAGCAGGCCGAGCGCCGCGTCCCCCTCGACGTCGCCCAGGTCCTCGATGATCTCGGCCAGGTGGACCGGGTGGTGATCCGCCAGGAACTCGCGCAACGCCGCCGTCTCGCCGGCCCGGATCAGCTCGCGGAGGTCGGGGACCAGCAGCGGATTACGGAGCATCGCGGCCGGCCTCCCTCATCGTGCCGGGTGGATCGCCCGGCGGGTCATCAGATGTCTCTGTTCCGGGCCGCCTTGAGGCTTTTCCCCTGCTCCTCGGCCTCCGGCCCCGGCGGGACCAAGAGGAGCCAACCCCCTACGGCCACCATGAACATGCCCATCCCCAACCCGCCCCATCCACCGCCGGTTTCCATTTTCTTCCAATATTCGGCCCACCAGGCGGCATCCGAGAGCGAAGGGTCGGCGATCATGGTCGAGAAGGCCAGGACCGTCAGGGCGATCCCCAGGCCGACCAGGATCAACAACAAGCCCATGACCTTGGATAGGATGTTTACGACCATAATATCCTCGATTCTCAGCCCGGTCGCTCCCCGCCGATCACGTCCTTCCCCATCAACGGCCGGAGCACCTCGGGCACGTCGACCAGGCCGTCGGCCCTCTGGTAGTTCTCCAGGACGACGATCAGGGCCCGGCTCAGGGCCACCGCGGTCCCATTCAGGGTGTGGACGAAGCGTGTCCCTTTCTGGCCGGCCGGCTTGTATCGGATGTTGAGGCGTCGGGCCTGGTAGTCGGTGCAATCGGACGTGCTGGTCACCTCGCCGTACTCGCCGGCCTCGCCCCGGCCGGGCATCCAGGCTTCGAGGTCGAACTTGCGGTAGGCCGGGCCGCCCAGGTCGCCCGAGCAGATGTCGAGGACACGATAGGGGATCCCCAGTTCGGCGAAGATTTCTTCCTCGAATTTGAGGATCTCTTGATGGATCGCTCCCGAGGTCTCGGGGGTCGCGTAGGCGAACATCTCGACCTTGGTAAACTGGTGGACCCGGTACAGGCCGCGGCTCGCCCGGCCGGCGGCGCCGGCCTCGGTCCGGAAGCAGTGCGACAGGCCGACGTACTTGATCGGGAGCCGGGCCTCGTCGAACACCTCGTCGGCGTGCATCCCGCCCAGGGTGATCTCGGCGGTCCCGATCAGGCTGAGGTCCGAGTCCTCGACCGAGTAGATCTGGGTCTCGACCCCGCGCGGGGTGAACCCGATCCCCTCCAGGATACTATTACGCGCCAGGTCGGGCGTGACGATGGGCGTGAATCCCGCCCGGGCCAGTTTGCCGATGGCGAACTGCTGGAGGGCCATCTCCAGCAGGACCGCGTCATTCTTGAGGAAGTAGAACCCGGTCCCGGCGACCTTGCCGCCCGCCTCGAAGTCGATCAGGTCGAGCGCCTTGCCGATCTCGACGTGGTCCCTGGGCTTGAAGTCGAAGGCCCGGGGCGTGCCGACCTTGCGGACCTCGACGCTCAGGTCTTCGGTCGCGCCGATGGGGGCGTCGGGGTGGGTGAGGTTGGGGACCCGGCCGAGCCGGCGTCTCAGGTCGGCGTCGAGCCCCTTGAGCTCCTCCTCGGACCCGCCGATCTCGGCCCGGAGCTTCTTGCCCTCGGCGATCAGGTCGGCCCGGCGGGCGGGATCCTTCTCCTTGCCGGTCGCCTGGGCCAGCTCGTTCTGGCGGCGTCGGACGTCCTCGACCTCCTGGAGGAGCGCCTTCCGCTCCCCCTCCAGGGCCACGACCCGGTCGACCTCGTCGAGGATATCGGCCGGGACGTTGCGGTCGCGGCAATTCTGCTTGACGGCCCCGGCGTTGGCCATGACGTATTTCAGGTCGAGCATGCGTTAACCTCTGCGATATCCGGCGGTCGACGACCGAGGTTGCCCCGCTCGCCGGGATTCAATTGGGGGCGAAGAACGACCCGACCGGGATCGGGGCGATCGCCGCCGGCCCGGTCCCCGGGGTCCCGATCTCTCCCGCCAGGGATTGACCCGGGCGGAGGATCGCGACCGTCCGATAGCCGGGGTCGGCGACCGGCCCGCTCGGATCGGAATGGACCTCGATGCAGCGGTCGGGGATGTTGACGATGCAGGCGAGCGGGATGCCGGCGAACGCATAACGGAAGAGCCCCGCCCGGTCGACCCTCAGGGCGTCGGGGCTGGAGGCGACCTCGACGACCAGGCCGATCTCGGAGCCGACGGGATGGCGATTCTCGTATCGCCCCAGGTCGCCGAGGACGACCATCAGGTCGGGTTCCGGAACGCTATCCCCATGCGGCCCGTCCCGCAAGGCGATCGGCTGTTCGGGTTGGACGTGCCAGCCCGGCGGGGTGGCGGCCTGGAGGGCGGCCAATCCGCGGAGGACGGCGTTGCGGTGAGGAGGGCCTTTGGGCATCCGATTCACCAGCAATCCGTCGAGGAGCACGACGTGGTCGCTCGACCGGAGCAGTTCGAGCTCGCCGATCCGTTCGTACAGGTCATACGACATCCGGTACAGGCTCAGTGCCGGCATCACCGGAGGCGGCGATTGCAGGGTGGCGGTGGCCATCGTTCGACTCCATTGGACGCCTGGCGACTCGGGCCGGCCCGGTTCAACCGGCCAGTTCGGCCAGGAGGTGGGCGCTGGCCTTGATCCCCCGGTGGAAGTCGTCGATCGAGAACTTCTCGTCGGGGCCGTGGAGGTTGTCGTCATTCTGGCCCCAGCCGAGCAGGAGGGTGTCGACGCCGAGGTTCTCCTTGAACAGGCCGACCACGGGGATCGAGCCGCCCTCCCTCATGAAGACGGGCGGCCTGCCGAATCCGGCCTCGATCGCCCGGGACGCGGCCCGGACGCCGGGGCTGTCGACCCCGACCAGGACGGCCGGGGCCCCGTGGTGCTCGATCACCTCGACCGTCACGCCCGGGGGTGTCACCCTCGCGACGTGGGCCCGGAACTGGGCGGCGACCTCACCGGGATCCTGGTCGGGGACGAGCCGGAAGCTCAGCTTGGCGCCGGCCATCCGGGGCAGGACGGTCTTGGGGCCCGGCCCCTGGTATCCGCCGGAGATCCCGTTGACGTCGCAGGTCGGCCGGGCCCATCGCCGCTCCAGGGTGGTGTAGCCGGCCTCGCCCTCCAGCGACGGCGAGCCGACCTGCGCCAGGAACTCGGCGTCGGAGAATGGGAGTTTGGCGAACTCGGCCCGCTCCCAGTCTTCCAGCGGGCGGACGGGGTCGTAGAACCCCCCGACCAGGATCCGGCCGTCGGGCCCCTTCAGGCTGGCCAGGATCGTCGCCAGGGCGTTGAGCGGGTTGGCGACGGTCCCGCCGAACATCCCCGAATGGAGGTCGGACCTCGCCCCGGCGACGATCAGCTCGAAGTAGGCCAGGCCCTTCAGCCCGTAGGTGATGGCGGGGATCCCGGGGGCGAACTGGCTGGTGTCGGAGATCACCGCGTAGTCGCAGGCCAGGCGGTCGCGGTGGGACTTGACGTAGACTTCGAGGTTGGCGCCGCCGACCTCCTCCTCGCCCTCGATGAGGAACTTGACGTTCACCGGGAGGCCGCCGCCGGCCCGGAGCCACGCCTCGGCGGCCTTGAGGTGGGTGAACATCTGGCCCTTGTCGTCGGTGGCCCCCCGGGCGACAATGTTGCCGCCGACGACGGTGGGCTCGAACGGGGGCGAGGTCCAGGGCTCCAGCGGCTCGGCGGGCTGGACGTCGTAATGGCCGTAGATCAGGACGGTCGGCCGGCCGGGGAGGACCGGGCCCTCGGCGTAGACGAGCGGGTGGCCCTTGGTCTCGATCAGCCCGGCGTCGGCCAGCCCCATCGACCGGAGGTCGTCGCGGACGAACTCGGCGGCGCGTCGGGTATCGGCGTCGTGGTCGGGCTGGGCGCTGACGCTGGGGATCCGGAGGAGCGCCTTGAGCTGCTCCTCGAAGTCGCCCCGGTGGGCTTCGAGGTACGCGTCCACCCGGTCGATCGCCATTGGCCGTCCCCCCTTCGATTCGCGGCACGTCGAGGCCCGGCGGGAGGGCCGTCCGACCCGCGCGACCGTCAGTATAGCAGCGCGGGAGGGGGCGAGGCGACCGCCGGGGGCCACGCCGAGGACGGCGGCGGTCGCCTCCCCGGGTCGGGCCGTGGTGATTCGGCGATCGGCAGTCTTGTGCGGGGCCCGGGCGGAGGTTTACAACGATTCGAAGTTTTTGAACGAACGACGGCCGGGCCCGCCGCGTCGGATCCGGCCGAAAATTCGCTCAAGTTCTTGGGAGGCAATGCCGAACTCATGCCGCCCCGGCCCGATCGTCGCCGTCGGCATTCGCTTTGCTTGAGACCATCTCGTGAGGAAATGCCGACCGGGCCGCCTCGGTCGTTTCGAGGATCGGACGGGCCGCGTCGTGTTCGATTCGGTTCGCTTGCTGTGCTCGCTTCAATCTGATTTCGCCCCCGAGCGATTTTCGACGCCACACGTGGTATATATACGAGGAACGGCATTGATGCGGTGCCGATGGAGAGGCAACCGTCCCCGGGGTGGGTTTCGACTCCCTTGGGCGCGGTGCCGGGCGAATCCCTGGGATGGCTGGGTCCGGGGTCTCTGAGCACCCGGAGTCGTCCGGCGCGGTGGCCGAGGAACAGGTCCTTCGAAACAGTCCCGATCGCTGGTCGTCGTAGGAGGGGGTGCCTTTCCGATGAGCTTTATCCAACGCTTCCTGGAGCGGGTGTTGCGTACCAATACGACCCGGATGCCACGGACCAGCTTCGATGATCTCGACCAGGATCAACTCGACGCCCACCTCCGGGTCGGCCGCTATGGGAGCTTCTCGCTGACCGACGCGGTCCGGCCGTCCTACGGCCTGGAAGTGGTCCCCCGCGAGGGGTATCGCCGCGACGTCTACCGCGACCCCGAGTCGGGCAACACCATGCCCGTCCTGGCCGCGTCGGTCTCCTCGGAGCGGCTCTTCGACGTCCTGATGGACCTGCTCAACCCGCTGGGAGACGAGGTCGACGTCGTGATGGAGTCGAGCCACGAGAGCGAGCCGGGCGCCCACTCCGACCTCTACCGCGAGCACATCGATACCGTCATCCTCAAGAGCACCCTCTACGACTACGAGTCGCTCCTCCTGAACGACGGATGCACCGGCCTGGCCGCGCTCAACCCCGGCGGCCCGATGGAAGTGCAGTTCGACGAGCACAAGCTCCTCTTCGTCTACGCCCACGACCTCGACCCGTTCGAGGAGGTCCTGATCGACGCCGGCCTGAGGCGCGACGACACCCTCAAATTCATCTCCGAGGCCGAGCACCTCCACTCGACCGACGACGCCTACCGCGACCAGTTCGAGGAACTCCGCTACCGCCTCGGGATCGACATCTGACCGGATCGGCCCGAAGGTCACCCGTGCACCCTCCGATGAGCACCCCGCGGGGCGGGTCGCCGGCACGCCGGTCGACCCGCCCCGCCGAGCGTTTTGGCGAGACGCGGTTCTCGATCCCTCCCGGTGTGGTCCCATGACTCGCATCGCCTCCGTGCTGGTCCTAATCACCGCGAGCGAGGGCGTCCTGATCGCATTCGGCGACGAATTGGAAGTCTCGCTCGACTGCCCCGGGTGCCAGCGGATGCGGCGAACCGTCATCTTCCGCGTCGGAGAGGAGTCTGGTCGCTGCACCCCCACCGGACATCCTTTCCTCGGTCGGATCACCGGCAAGCGGTGCGGTCAGGACGATCGGTCGTTTGAGGTCGTCTATGAAGTCGCCTACGAATATGAGCCATTCATCGACCGCAAGTATCCGGTCAAGCTCCCTTATTATGGTCCATCCAGAGGTGAACCGACGTGGGGCCGAGTGCATTTCGTCGTCACTTGCCCCGACTGCTCGCTCCCGAACAAAGCGAGCATTCAAACCAACCTGGTACGTCCATGGTCCAAGCACTGCAAATGCGGGCGACTTCTCTACACCGAGGATGTCGAGCAACCCGAGTTGCGATGGCGAGACGGCTGACGCCCTATTACGACGATCTGAAGGCCGGCGAAGGATCTTCGCGGGCCGTCGGGGGTCGGTTTGACCGCCCCGGAGGCGGTGTCGTAGGATAGATCACGATCGGTCGTCGGGACCGACCCGGTCGGTGATGGGGTGAGATGATGCGGCTTCGATTCCTCGCGGCGGTCGGGATGATGGCCCTCGGGCTTGGCGGGTGCGGGGGGCCCGCGCCGCCCCCGGCGGTCCCCGCCAGGCCGTTCCTGGGGACGAAGCTGGCCGTCGGGGTGGTGGGCGACCCGGCGCTCCTCCCCTCGATCAAGGCCCAGCGCGGCGAGTGGGCCGCGCGGACGGGCGCCGAGCTGACGGTCCTCGACGCCCCCGTCGACTTGAAGACGATCGGGGATGTCGACGTCCTGGTCTTTCCCGGCGACCGGATGGGCGACCTCGTCGATGCCGGGGTCCTGGCGGCCCTGCCCGATCCGGCCCTGGACCCGCCGGTCCCGGTCTCCGAGGGGGGCGGGACGACGCCGTTCCGGGACGACCTCAAGTTCCGGGACATCATCCTGCCCTACCGCGAGCAGGTGGCCAAATACGGCCCGGCCCGGATGGCCCTGCCCATCGGGGGATCGGCGCTGGTGGTCGCCTTCCGCCGGGCGGCGTTCGACGACCCGGCGACCGTCGAGGCGGCCAAGGCCGCCGGCCTGACGCTGGGGCCGCCGAGGACCTGGGAGCACTTCGACGCCATGGCCCGGTTCTTCCACGGCCGCGACAATGACCGCGACGGCCGGCCCGAGTCGGGCGTCGCGGTCGCCCTGGGGCCCGACCCGGAAGGGGTCGGCGACTCGATCTTCCTGGCCCGGGCGGCCTCCTCGGCCCTCCACCGCGACCAGTTCTCGTTCCTGCTCGACTCCGACACCACCGGGCCCCGGGTCGCCTCGCCGCCGTTCGTCGAGGCCCTCCGGGCGATGGTCGCCCTGAAAGGCTACGGCCCGCCCGGGGCCGAGAAGTTCGACGCCGTCGCCGCGCGGAAGGCGTTCCGGTCGGGCGAGGCCGTGTTCCTGATCGACCGGGCCGAACGGGCGGGCGGCTGGGGTGTCGAGGGGTCGCCGGTCGGGGTCGCGCCCTTGCCGGGCTCGCTCCGGGTCTTCGACCCGTCCCGGAACGCCTGGGAAGACCTCCCGGAGCCGAACCGGCCCAGCTACCTGCCGACCGGCGGCGGCTGGCTGGTCGGCGTCGTCGCGACGGGCCGGGCCCGGGCCGCCGCCGAGGACTACGCGAAGTACCTGGCCGGCCCCGAGTCGACCAACCGCCTCCGGGCCGAGGTCGGCTTCCCGATGCTCGCCGTCCGGTCGTCGCAGCTGGCGCAGGGGATGGCCAACCCCCGGTCGGCCCCCGGGGTCGAGGCCCGGCCCTGGGCCGACGCCGTCGCCCGGACGCTCAACTCGGATCGGGTCGCCGTCGGCCTCCGGATCCTCGGCGCGACCGGCTACCTGGCCGACCTGTCCCGGGCCCGGGTCGCCGCCGTCGGCGGCGAGGCCCCCGAGAAGGCCCTGGCCGGCCTGGCCAAAGCCTGGGCCGACCGGACCCGGGCCCTCGGCCCCGCCCGCCAGACCTGGCACCACCGCCGGAGCCTCAACGCACTGGCCACCGCGCCCGAGCCGCCCCCCCGGTGACGGCCACCGATTCGTCTCACGGCCTCCCTGTCCAGGCTGCCTTTGCCATCCACCCGCGGGCGGTCCCGGCCCGTCCGCCGCCCCGGGGGAGGGTCACGCCATGACCGACCTTGATCTGATGATCCACGCCGTCGAATGCATCGGCCGGATCCGCAACGGCAATGATCTGACCGACGGCGAGGCCGTCACCGTCATCCGCTCGATCGGCTCGATGACGCCCGAGGCCCTGGCCTCGATCTTCGGGATGCTCGACCGGGGGGAGGGGCCGGCGGAGATCGCCCGGTCCCTCGGCCCCAGGTCCGACGACCCCGACGACGAGGCCCTCCGGGCCGAAGCCGCTCGGATCACCCCCGGCAACGATCACCTCCGCGCCCTGATCGGCAGGTTTTCCCTACCCCCCGGCGGCTCCGACGACGAGGAGATCGCCTGTTGAGCCCGGCCGATCCGCCCGGCCCGGGGCATGCTTACGGCGACATCGTGCTCGTCTCCGGCCTGCTCGACCCCCAAGGGCGCAACCCCAAGGATCGCCCCTGCGTGGTGGTCGGCGACCCCAAGGCGCCGGCCGAGGGAACCCTGCTCGTCGTCGCCATCTCCACCGTCTTGCCCGACCCGCTTCCCGATGACTACGTCCCGCTCCCCTACCATCGGCCCTGGCATCCGAGGACGGGCCTGAACAAGCGGAACGCGGCCGTCGGTCGATGGGTCCAGGAGGTCGAGAGGTCGCGGATCCTCCGCAAGGTCGGGATCGTCCCCGGCAAGCAGCTCGTCGCGTTGGCTGAGGTCCTGAGGCGCCTGGCCCGGTCCGCGACCGAGGGGGTGCAGGATCCCTGAAGGTCCGCCGAGGAGATCCGGAACCCGACACCATCCGACTGCCGGCCCGGTTTGACGACCCACCCGCCCGGCTTACAATGGGCCGGTGGCGACCGATCCATCGACCGAGGCCGCGTCATGCCCGAGACCGCCGTCCTGCTGATCGCGCACGGGAGCCGGCACGCACCGGCCAACGACGACCTGCTCCGGATGGCGGGCCAGATCGCCGACCGGGGCGAATACCGGATCGTCGAGCCGGCGTTCCTCGAACTGGCCGATCCCGACATCGCGGCCGGCGGCGGCCGGTGCGTCGACCGGGGGGCGGGCCGGGTCCTGATGGTCCCCTACTTCCTCTCGGCGGGCGTCCACCTGCTCCGCGACCTGACCGCCGCCCGCGACGCCCTGACGCGCCGCCACCCGGGGGTCGAGTTCCGGCTCGGGCCGCCGCTCGGGCCCGACCCGCTCCTGGAACGGCTGGTCGCCGACCGGGTCCGCCAGCTCGACTCGGACGGCCCCGCGCCGGAGTTCGCCCCGGCCGGGGAGATGGCCGCGGTCTACGCCCCGATCGGCGATCACGGCCGGGATCAGTGAGAGGCCGCGGGGACCGCCTCGGAGATCAAGCTCGGGAGGTCGTCGGCGGCCGGCCGGGGGACGGGCCGGCTCGACCAGGCGATCCCGGCGAGGACCAGGACGCCCCCGACGGCGGCGATCGGCGAGAGCCGCTCGCCGAACAGCAGGTAACCCCAGACGATCGTCAGCACCGGCGCGATGTTGCCGAAGGTCGCCACCTGGCTGGCGTCGAGGCTCCGCATCGCCAGGTTCTGGGAGGCCAGGCCGAAGATGCTCACCACCAGGGCCAGATAGGCCAGCCCGAGCCACGCGGCCGTCGACACGCCCGAAAGCGGGGGCCAGGTCGGGCAGGTCGCCAGGGCGATCGGCACGTCGAGCGCCCAGCCGACCAGGAACGTGGCCACCAGGGTCGGCAACGCCCCGTGCCGCTCGACCAGGGGCTTGTTCACGGTCAGATAGGCCCCCCACGACAGGACGGCGAAGACCTCCAGGAGGTCGCCCCGGAAGGCGTCGCGGCCGGCCGGGTCGGCCCTCATGACGTTCTCCAGCGCGATCAGGGCCACGCCCGCGACGCTGGCCGAGGCCCCGGCGATCCGGCCGGGCGCCAGCCGCTCCTGCCCGGTCGCGGCGGCCAGCGCCAGGACCACCAGCGGGCACGCCGCGTAGATCAGGCCGATGTGCGACGCCGAGGTGAACCGCGCCCCGCCCAGGAAGAACGCCTGGTTGATCGGGATGCACAGGGCGGCCGTCGCCAGGAGCCGCCAGCCGTCCCGGCGGATCATCCGGCCCAGCATCCCCCCCCGGCCGACGGTCGCCCAGAGGCAGAGCCCCGCCACGCCGAACCGGACCAGCGGGATCAGGCCCACCGGCAGCTCGCGGACGGCGATCTTGGCCGCGGGCGCCGTGCTCGAACCGATCAACACCATCAGGGCCAGCCAGCCGAAGGCCCGGAGGCCCGGCCCCCCGCCCGATCCCGCACCACCTGGGCCTTCGACCGCCATCGTGAATCCGACCGCCTTCCCGAGCCTTGCCGACCGGCCGACGCGGGCCGCCCACCCGGCGCCCGCGTCATCCCTCCATCGTAGGACGCCGGGCAAGCGAAATGGTTCGGGGGGTGCTCCCGCGCGGGGCGGGCTTCCCGGGACGAGCCCTTGCACTCGGCCCGCGCGGGGGCTCCAATGAGGGGGCACGTCTCGACGGCCCGGGCCGTCCACCGCCGGAAAGGAGTCGGTCGCATGGGGTTCGTGGAGAGCTTCGGGCACTCGATGATCGAGGCCTTCCTGGAGGACAGCGAGCTCCACTATCTCCGCGACCGCGACGGCGATTTCGTGGTCGAATTCGGCTACGACGAGGAGGTCCTCGGCCACCCCCGGTTCATGCTCGCCGCCTCGGGCGACGACCACGAGCAATATTGCCTCCGCGGCGACACCATGAAGCGGGTCCCCCGGGTCGAGTGGGACAGGCAAGTCCGCATCTGCAATGAATGGAACGCCCAGTACAAGCTGCCCAAGGTCTACCTGGAGATCGACGACCCCAACGCATCGACCACCGGCCGGGTCGTCTGCGAGCAGTGGATCAACCTCGATGTCGGGATCCATCAGGAGCTGGTCAACCAGCTCACCAGCACCTTCTTCGCCGCCTGCTTCGGCTTCTGGCGATGGCTCGAACGCCAGGATGCCCTCCACGCCCTCGGCGACGCCACGCCCGACGCCCTCCCCGACGGGGGATGAGCCGGCCCTCATCCGGCGGTCGACGATATATTCATCCGATCGACGCCCGATCGAACACACTTCCCGGCGAATTCCGGCCTCGTCCGTCGATTCCAGGCGGGGCGGGCCCTGCCCTACGGCCCGTCGGGGGGGCGTCCGCGCCTTCCGAGGGCGTATCGGAGGAAGTCGAGGAGCCCGGCGTATCGGTACGACCGGTCGACGTAATGCTCGATCACGTAGAAGGCGAAGTAGTAGGCCCGGGCGAATGCCCAGACGGCCAGGGCGAGCAGGAGGGCGACCTTCGGGGTGGGGTGCTCGGCGATCAGGAGCGCCGAGGCCAGGGATCCCACCGCCAGGAACAGGCCGCCCTTGAGGTAGAGGAGCCGGGGGCTCCGGATGTCGGCCATCGGCGTCGCGTCACCTCCGGGCGGCGACGACCGGCCAGGAGTCGCCCCGGCGGTCGTGGGCCTTCTGGAAGGCCCGCTCCCGTTCCAGTCGGGTCTGCTGGTGGAGGTCGAGGTAGAGCTGGCGGTCGGCGTCGGTGAAGGGCCGGCCGCGCCGGCCCATGACGGTCTCGGCGGTCGCGAAGAGCTGATCGAGCGGGAATCCGGGGGCGACCCGGCCGTACATCACGGCGGTGAACGAGGGGATGTGCTTGGGCAGGAGCAGGCCGGCGGGCAGGACGTTGCACATCACGCCGATGGCCGTGCCGGTGTTGAGCATGCTCCCCAGGCCGGTCCGGGTGTGGTCGCCCACGAAGCAGCCGACCTTGGCCTGCCCGGTGGCGACCGGGTCGCCGGCGATCGGGACGTGGACCTCGCCGTAGTCGTTCCGGAGGTCGCTGTTGGAGGTGATCGCGCCCAGGTTGACCCACTCGCCGACGTAGGCGTGGCCCAGGAACCCCTCGTGGTACTTGTTGGAGTGGCCGTGGACGATGCTCGCCTCGACCTCGCCGCCGATCCGGCAATCCGGGCCGATCGTGGTCCCGCCCCGGATGTTGGCCCGGAAGAGCTGGGTGTCCCGGCCGATGGAACAGGGGCCCTCGACCCGGGTGAACGGCTGGATCCAGGCGCCGGCGGCGATCGAGATCGGCCCGTCGGTGGTGTCAAAGACGGTGAGCGGGTCGACCCGGACCGTTTCGTGGATAGCCAGCCGGTCGGACGGGCCGACGATCGCGGCCGAGGCCAGGTGGCGGTTGGTCAGGCCGGGCCGGCCCTCGGCGGCGAAGTCCAGGGCCAGGTGGTCGGGGTTCCGGGCGACCAGGTCCCAGGGCCGGGCGATCCACTCGCCGCCGACCTCGCGGCATTCGACCCGCGCGGCCAGGTCGTCGAACCAGGCGTCGACGACGTTGGGCTGGAGTCCGGCGGCGTCGTCGGGCCCGACCCAGGCGCAGGCGGGCTGGCCGTCGCAGGTCCCGACCCACGGCCCGCCCCGGCAGTCGTCGGCGACGGCGGCGGCGAGCCGGGCCGGCGGGACCCACCGGCCGTTGGCGACCAGGACCGGACCCCGGGCCATCCAGTCGGGGTCGTTGACCGTGGTGTGGGGGTCGCGGGCCCGGCGGGCCGCGGCCAGGTACGGCCGGACCAGCGCCCCCCGACGGGCCGGCCCGGGGCCGACCCCGAAGGCCCGGGCCAGCTTGGCGCCCAGCGAGGTCGACCCCAGCAGGAGGTCGAACACGGGCCGGGTCAGCGTCAGGGGTTCGAGGGCGGCGGCGGCGTTGTCCTCGACCAGGCAGAGTCGCATCGCTCACTCCTCAATCGGTCGGGCGGGGGGATCCCCGGGGGGGGGATCGTCTCCGGCGGGCCCTCATCGGCGCGGGCCGTCGACGGTGAGGAACTCCAGGAGGTCGGCCCGGAGGTCGAGCACGGCCACCGTCCAGGGGGTCGCGCGGTGGAGGGCGCCCGGGTTGATCCACCGGGTCGCCCCGCGCCGATCGTCGGTGGCGCAGTGCAGATGGCCGGACAGGAAGTAGTCGGGATCGGCGCCCGACAGGCGACGGATCTCGGCCGACGAGTCGCCGTGCGTCACCGCGATCCGCCGCCCGTCCAGCGCGATCTCGCCGCCACGCTCCAGGCATCGGCCCCCCACCCGGGCGATCGCCCGGCGCAGGCCCTCGCGGTCGAAGTCGTTGTTGCCGAAGACGTAATAGCCGGGCAGGCCGCCGCATTCGAGGATCACCGCCGGCCCGGTCACGTCGCCGCAATGGACCAGCGCCTCGGCCCCCGCCCGGACCAGCGCGGCGACCGCCCGCGACGTCCGCTCGACCTGGTCATGCGTGTCCGAAAGGATCCCGATCTTCATCCGATGACTCCTCGCCTCGTCGCCGATCGACCGGCACGCCATCCGAGCAATTCGATCGGGAAAGCCCTGGCCCGACCCGGATCGCCGGTATAGACTTCACCTGGCTCATCCGAGGGATCGGACCGGCCGACCGCGACCCGGCCTCGGGGCGGCGGACGGGACGCCCTGGGACGACACCGACGGCCCCTCGATGGGGCGGTCGGGCGGCCGGCCGAGAGGAAACGGCCGGCCGCGGGAAGGGGCCCGAACCAGGACCCTTCCCCGGTTCAACCCGCGTCGCGCGGGGAGGTCCACGATGTCCGTCGCTATCCGTTATGAACGTCCCATCCCTTCCGTTGTGACCGAATCGTCCCCTCCTACCTATCGCCCTCAATTCGCCGAGGCCCCCGACTGTGGCGGCCACGCCCGCGAAGCCCCCGAATCCCATCAAGGCCGATCCTCCGAGGCTCCCGACGCGGGCTTCGGGCGGATGGGCCACATGGAGCACCAATTCTCCCATGGCCGAAGCCAGAGCTGAGCGGTCGGGCCAGGATCCCCTCGCGGGACACCGAAGGCCCGACCGCACCGTTCTTCCGGTCCCCGTCCCCTAGGCCCTCCCTCTCGCCGGGCCTTCCGAGACACGAGGCCGGACCGACGTTCTCTCCGCCGGACGCCCCGACGACCCGACCTCGGGCCGCCGGGGCGTCCGGCTTCGTTTCCCGGCCGGCGACCGTCGGGGAGACGGGCCCGGCCGGATCCCATCACCATCACCAGTCGTCCGCCGACGTCAGCCCGGCCAGGGCCCAGGTCAACTCGTCGGGCGCGAACGGCTCGGGGCCGGCGGGGAGCCAGGGATATCGGGCGGACCGTCGATATCGCGCCTCCATCGCCCGGTAGTAATCCACGCGCCGGCGGCTTTCCTCCCCGAGGAGCCGACGCTTCTCCTCGCCCATCTGGGCGGCGGCCCACCCGCAGGACAGGCGGGGCGGCCGATCGACCAGGGACGCATAGCGCCGGGCCAGGGCCGAGTCGGCTTCCGACCGGCGACGCATCCCCTCGGCCCCGGCCGCCACCCCCGCGACGGCGACGAGGGCCATCAGGCCCCGGACGGTGAATCGCGGGCGAAGTCGGACCCATTGCATCGTGTCGGCCTCCCCGATCGGACCCGGACCCGCCGCGACGACCCGCCCCGGGCCGTCACCCCCGCCCTTGATATTATCGCGATCGGCGCGCGTCGTTAGCACGGTTTCCCGGGAGATCGGCGGATCAGGGGGCGACGACGAACCGGGGGAGGAGGTGGGCGTAGGTCCAGACGATCGCCCCGACCAGGAGGGCCAGGGCGATGCTGTGTCCGATCACGGCCCGGAGCAGCTCGCCTTCCCTGCCGTCCTCGCCGGTGGCGGCGGCGGCCACGACGATCGACTGGGCGTCGATCATCTTGCCCATCACGCCGCCGGTCGTGTTGGCCGAGGCCATCAGGATCGGCGACAGGCCGAGCTTCTCGGCCGTCACCCGCTGGAGGTTGCCGAACAGGACGTTGCTCGACGTGTCGGAGCCGGTCAGGGCCACGCCCAGCCAGCCCAGGAGCGTCCCGAATACGGGATAGAGCAGGGGTCCGGTCCGGGTGAACGCCAGGCCCAGGACCACGTCCATCCCCGACGCCTTGGTCACGAACCCCAGGGCCAGCATCGCCAGGATCGCCGCGATGGCCGGGACCAGCCGGGCGACCGTCCCGGCCAGCATCCGGGCCAGGCCGAACGGGCTCACCCCCAGCAGCAGGCCGCCGAGGACCGCCGCCAGGAAGACCGCCGTGCCGGTCGACGAGATCGGGACGATGTCGGCCTCGGCCTTCTCGCGGTCGGCGGGGGTCGGCTCGGGGTGGCCGGTGGCCGCCCCGCCCTTGAGGATCCGCTCGTGGAGGCCGGGGATCTGCCATTTCCAGGAGGTGTGGGCGTCCATCGGCTTCTTGACCGCCGGGAGTCCCCAGGCCAGGACGGTCGCCGTCAGGAGGACGAACGGCATCCACGCCCGGGCGACCGACTTCACCGTCAGCGCCGGCGCCGGCGCGACCTTGGCGGCCGCGACCGGGCCGTCGATCGCGTCGCCCAGGCCCGGGGATCCCGCCGGATCCGGCTTGTCGTGCTCGAACCGCCATTCGTCCTTCGGCCTCCAGAACCGGAGGACGACCACGCCCGCGATCAGGCTGGCGATCGACGAGGCGAGGTCGACCAGCTCGAAGCCGACGAAGTTCGACCAGGCGAACTGGGTCGCGGCGAACGACCCGCCGATGGCCAGCAAGGCCGGCCAGACCGCCAGGGTCTCGCGCCACGGGACCATCGCCCGGACGATCCAGAACGGCAGGATCAGCGACAACGGCGGCAGGATCCGCCCCGACGTGGCGCTGAGGGCCTCGACGTCGAGCCCGGTGACGCCGGCCAGGGTCCGGATCGGCGTGCCGATCGCCCCCCAGGCCACCGGCGCCGTGTTGGCGATCAGGCAGAGCAGGGCCGCCTGGAACGGCCTGAACCCCAGCCCGACCAGGAACGCCGCCGAGATCGCCACCGGGGCGCCGAACCCCGCGGCCCCCTCCAGGAACGCCCCGAACGAGAACGCCACCAGGACCGCCTGGATCCGCCGGTCGCCCGAGAGCCGGGCGATCGACGCCTTCATCACGTCGAACTGGCCGGTGGCCACGGCGATGTCATAGAGGAACACCGCCGCGACGATCAGCCAGACGATCCGGAACGCCGCGAAGATCGCCCCGTGGCCCGCCGCCCGGAACGCCAGGTCGACCGGCATCCCGAAGACACCGACCGCCATCCCCGCCGCCGCCAACAGCCCCGCCAGGGCCGAAGCCCACGCCGAGACCTTGCCCGACGCCAGCAACCCCAGGAGCACCAGCACCGGGACCGCCGCCGCCAGGGTCGAAAGCGGCCAGCTCTGCATCGGGTCGTAATTCTGGATCCACACGAGACAACCCCCGGGACTCGGGACTCACTTGTAGGGTGGTGGGGGGGGGGGGGGGGGGGGGGGCCGCGCCGGGGCGGCCGGCGGGGCGCGCGGCCGCGGGGGGCGGCCCCCCG
>JAABUK010005800.1_pt1 | contig 18910 bp, 18 predicted proteins | sample 5559141 | NCBI WGS metagenome assembly JAABUK01 (sample SAMN10711869, study PRJNA513367) | rock metagenome | isolation source: Antarctica rocks | place: Antarctica: Victoria Land, Pudding Butte nord | collected 2016-01-03 | reverse complement strand
GGTAATCCGCAAACGCCGTGATCTTCTCGTCGCTGAGATACTTCCCATGCGACTCCGCTGAAGCCACCACTGCGGCATGCGCGAGCGTTCTCGCACCCAATGGTGTTGATCTGCCCATGATCCTCTTTACAACCGCAAGGATGCCGCCCAACACCCCGTCAACATCGCGGTGCAACTCCGAGCCATAGCAAAATCCGGGGTTGACGTTGTTGACCACGACATCGTTGGACGAACCTTCTGTCCCCGGCGTAGCGAGACGCGTGCTGAACTCTCTAAAGAAGAAGAGCAGCAGTAATTTCGAGGCATAATACCGATCCGAAGGATCAAAATTGTTCTTGTCATCCAGTGCCTCGATAATGCATTTTTGCCCTTTCAAAGCCTTTTTGCCTTCTTTCAACTTGGCCCATTGTGCAGTCTCGCTGCCCACAATCGAAATTACGGGGGGGGTACCAGTGCTCCCAGAAGAAGTGTACTGCGTCTGGAGTACGGGAACAAGAAGAAGCGAGAGCAAAGCCGTGCTGAGCCAATTCGTCTGGATCGTCACTTCGTGCTTGGTAGACGAATTAACCTCGAAACTCAGCTTTGCAACCCCAGCGTTCAAAACCGCAAAGTCCACCTTCAACCCTTCCGTCCTCTTCACTCTATCCACAAACGCTACAGCACTGTCATAGCTTGCCAGATCCAAGCTCCAAACCTCAACAACCGGCCGCTTATCCTTCCCAAGCGCCGCCAAAAGGGACTGCCGCGCCGCTTCTCCCTTCTCCCGATCCCGCACCGCGAGGATCAAGTGCGAGAGCCTGCGCTCGAGGAGCTGCATGCTGGCGTGGTAGCCGAGACCGGTGTTGGAGCCAGTGACAATACCGGTTCTGCCGGCGAGGGAGAGCGTATTGGGGAGTTGGGCAGGGGTGACGAAGAATTGGCGGTAGAGGAAGGAGAGGTAGGTGTTTGAGGAGGGCATTGCGATGGTTTGCGACTGTAGTTGGGGGGTTAAGCGAGAAAAGCGGATAAGCGACTAGGGGTTGTGGAAGATGTGGCCGATGGAATGAGGACACTTTGGCGTTTGAGAGATTTGGAGTGCGGTGGAAATCGAAGTTAAAGTACTTTCCCTTCCTATATATACAGAACACCCTGGGAATAGCACCTTCGGACTTTTCGTAAACCGCGACGTCCTCGGTGACCCCCTCCGCATTCCATACGGCGGTTTTAACCACGTGACGCCAAGCCTTCGGCGACCACCTCCGCGTTGGTAGAACTTCATGCCGTCGGGCTTGTCGGAGTCGGGGTGATTATTGACGCGTTTTATCAAGTTTCAAAGAGATGGCTTTTTGAAAGATCCTTTGGATGCGTCCGTTTAATGGCAACCGGAAGGACAGGGGAGAAGTGAGGATCACGTGATGGCCCTAAGAGATAATGGAGTACACCAGGTATCAAACATAAGGTACGTCTTACAGTACTTCTGAAAGTACTCGCCACGTGAGATACTGACTGACCTCTGTCCTTTCTTTAAACACAAGGTACTAATTCACTGTTGAAATGTTGATATGGACTCAACCAACACAACTCTCAAGAAAACCTTACCACCACTGCTTCTCCAAAGTCTTCGAAGCATAACCGGTAATTTCGCGTGTTACAGAGTTAAGTTTGTTTTATACAATTATGAGAAGTAGTGGTGTACGGGCGCTTACATTCAGAGGTCAGGCTCCTTATAGCCTTCAAAACTAGAAATCAGACCACTCATTTCACTTTCATATCAATGCCCGTCTACATATTCTTCTCTAGTAAGGGCGGCTGTGGGAGGGGCGATCAATGCTACTTTCAACATACTTCAGCCAACAAGCCAAGAACGGCTTGATCCAGCCAGTAGTCCGCCGAGTATCCCTCCGTCCTGCAAGACCACCGATGGCGATCCACCAGGACCTGCTAAGGACCTGCTAAAGCCCCCTTCTCTGGGCTCCCCAATCTTTTGGCCGAAGTCAGCTGTCGGCTTTTCAAAGGTTGGAGACGTGTAAATATGGCGATGCATGTCATTGTCGGCACACTGCCGCGAATGAAGAAGAGGTCGCGCAAGGGCTCTACGAGTATCCCCATAGCAGGCACAAAATAACACCTTCAAACCAAAGTCCCGCTATACATCCACAGGATACATCGATAGAACAACCTTCAAAAAGTACTGAATCAAAGACTAGAGATCTAGGTAGAGCTTTTCTCAGATATCGGCCCAGGTGGAGATGTTCTCAGCATCGAACCCGCTACTGCCTCGACTGCTCGTCTGTAGAAGTGCAATGTCAGTTGCACTTGGTACAAACCCTCGAAAAATGCAACTCTTCGAGTTCACCTCGTCGCACTTCATGGAGGAAGCTGCGCAGAACTGGGCAGGGTCAAAATCCTGAATAGAACGCTAGAATGTAGGACGGCCGTCAAAAAAAAAGATTAAGCCCTGGCAATGCTTCGTAAAAGTGGGCAATTTGAACATATCAATGACTTACAGGGTGTAGAAAGGGGTTTTGCGGACACGCCTACGACAAGGAATACTTTGCAAACCAATGCCTCTCCGCCGGCGACTCAAACATCCCCTACAAATTCCTTAGGCTCCTCCGGCACCTCCCAAGCCATCATCTCCCTCACCGAGCTCTCAGCCGCCTTAACCCGGGATCAACTCTCCAACCTACTCTCGCGATCCTTTACCCGCCACGTCCGCACCCATCCCAGCAACTACCAATACCGCCCCACCGCCGACTGCAACCAGGGTCTACTCCGTATTGCCTGACAGCAAAACCTTCACCTGCGCTACCTGCCTCACCTTAATCTCCACCCAGTGCGGCGCCGTCAGCCATGAAGGCCTCACGTGCCATCAGTACAAGAGCGTTATACTGGGGGACGATGCTTTTGCGGGGCGGAGGATGAAGAACGATGCGAGGGATTGCCCGAATGCGGGTGCACGATTCAGAAGTCGGAGGGGTGTGAATCATATGTAGTGTGAGGGTTGACGGGCACATGTTTGTTGGGTGTGTATGAAGGTTTTCGGGGGTGGGGGTGAGGAGACGTAATGGGCATTTGAGGAGGGGAGCATTGGGGGGTTTTTTAATGATCCTGGGTATGGAGGTTTTTTTGAGTAGGGGGCTGGGCGTATTTAGGGAATAAAAGAGGCCGCCAAATCCCCTAATTTGCAAAACCCAAAAAAATAACACCCGGTTTTATTTTTTCTCTACCATCGAAACGACTTCTCCTTTCCGCCAGAGACGTAGGCAACCCCCATATATATATATATATATGCCACGATTCAGAATACCAGGGTGTGTGTGATCCTTTGTTTTCTTCATGCCCTCTCGCGTGTGGTAAGTTCCCTGAGACTGCGAGTTCGACGAAGTGGAAGAAGAAAAGAAAAAGATTTGTTAGGATGAGAGAAATATCTGCGAGGAATTTTCCTAGCGGAATTCGACGATGTAGAAGCGTAAGAGATTTAAACGACATGGCTCCAAATGAAGGAGGATGGAGAGAGAGATAATGCTGTCTGTTATTGTTGCCGTGAGAGCTGGGATGCGGATTACAGCTGAGGTATAGGAGCGCGCTGTGGGCTTGCGGTTGGGTTTAGGGTGGAGTGTGCTTTGGCACCGCTTTTAAGGAAATTTGGGTGATGGGGGGGATGGTCCTTGATGTAGCAATTCAAATACGGAGATGTGCAGACGGGATGATGTGGTGCTTTAAAGATCGATCTGTACGTCAGACGGGTAAGCTTTGATTTTCGTTCTAGACAAATCTAGAATACATTTACCAGAGCAATTTAGCTTTAGCTAGAAACGAGGCAGTGGGATTGGATGAAAGGGATTGATTGGATAATTATCCCCTCTGTGGATGGACTCGGAGAGATGCGTGGAGTATTTGATGTTTTGGAGAAGTAGAGACGAAGTTCGTTGTGTGTAGCTGTCGGGCGTGTAAGAAAAGTAGTACTACTTCTTATTCCGTGGACATGCAATGCTGGTTGTTAATCGATGGTGTTCATTAAAATGATCTTGACTGCATAGGGTTTCAAACCCGCTCGGGGGGGTTTTCTTGAATTATGACATGATATACAACGAGAAAGGGCAGTCCTACCATGGTGTTTTGCTGTTCTCCGGCTTCGATGCTTGTTGTATTGGGTGCTTTCCCGTCCGGTGATAGGAGAGACTTGCTGGAGTCTAGCGAAATTTCGATGCTGGTTCCATTGGTTTACCGGGGAAATCGTTGAGTAATCTTTCCGTATATGTATCATCGATTCTGACTTCTTCCTAGAATCTGTCGCTTTTGTTCGTTGGCCAGTTTATATGACGAGAGGCTTAAGTAGAAAATTGTATGGAGAGATTTGACTCACGATTTTATATTTGTTGATTTCTTGTAAGCTATTTTCTTGTTTATCTTCAACTGATAGCGACCAGTTATGAATATTGACAACCCAATGTGTCTAATTTGTTGTAAATTGAAGACTATGGAATAAGGTGTAATGAGAGACGCTTCAATGTATGTCAAGCAACGAAAAACAGGCTGTTCCAGGGTAGTACAAGTAAATGCATTGAACATTTTCAAGCTTCATCTCCTTATGAATCATCGCCACTACAATGACTACGCCCCTTTGGGTTTCTTCCAGGATTTCAGTTTTCTTCGACGACGATTAATGGCATACTTCTCTAGCAGATCCATACCAAGCAGTCGCTGCACAGTCAGCCCAGGTGTGGTTGGTGGAAGCTCCGCATAACGTGCATGATCGCGCAATGAGCTCTTGTCGACCCTGGCTCCTGCCTTGAGTAATAGCAAGACCAAATCATATTCTTTCCCAACTGTTGCCATGTGTAGAGCGTCGCTGGATGGTTCAGCAGGGCTGCTGCCCTCTGCACCTGCCTGTAAGAGTCTTTTGATGTAGTGTTGGTATTCCCACGTCCGGGAATACGTCTCCGTATTCCGGTTGACCTCTGCTCCGGCTTCTAATAACCGCTCAACTATCTGAAACTGCCCATTCATGACGGCTGCCTCCAGAGTCGTCGCGGGCAAGGCGTTCAAAGATGTTGCCTCGTCTGCGTTGACGTCAGCCCCCGCCTCGAGCAACTGCTCAAGGATCCCAAGATGTCCTTCTTCAGCAGCTGCCTTAATTGCGGAACCATATGTCGTTTTCATATTAACTTGAGCCCCTGCTTTAAGAAGTTGTTCGACTACGCGACCGTGCCCTTTAATGGCTGCCATTCGAAGCGCGGGACCCCTTACTCCTATGTTGTCGATTCGGGCTCCTGCTTTTAGTGGTCGTTCGACCATAGAATCATGTCCATTCAAAGTGGCTTTGATAAGCGCAGTATCAGTACCAGGATAGATTGCTCCTCCGTCGACTTGATCATGTCCTCTTTTAGAAGCTTTCACAAGCGTAGCGCGATCTGCTCCGCCAGCATTGACGTCGGCACCTGCATCTATTAGAAGCTGAACAATCGCAGTATGACCGCGAGACGAAGCTTCCACAAGCGCAGGGCGATCTGCTTCGCCAGCATTGACGTTGGCACCTGCATCGATTAGAAGCTGAACAATCGCAGTATGACCGCACAATGAAGCTTGCACAAGCGCAGGGCGATCTGCTTCGCCAGCATTGACATCAGCGCCCGTATCAATTAGGAGTTTTGTCGATTGATATAAGCCTTCCATTGCGGCATTGCAGAGAGGCGCTTTAACAAATACATATGGAGGACACCTGTGCGGATGTAACGATAACCAGTTGATGAACGCATGCTTCTCGGACTGAAGAAGTTCCATGCTCAATTGAGTAACATCTTTGGTATAACTCTCGGCCTTTCGAGCATGCATAGTCCAATTGTTTACTGCATAATCAAGGAGTGGGAATTTTTTTGGCATGTCGTAGGTTGACAGAGAGGGTTCTGAAAAGTAGAGGAGATAGAGGAGACAGATCTGAGCAATGGACTTATCGGGTTCAACTGCTATGTCGTACTTTGATGCGGGTCCATGTGAAACTCGGTCTGAGATCAAGTATTCTTTGACAGAGTAATGAGCTAGTCTCAGCTCCTCGTAGTCTTCGTTATGGTCATTTTTCGCAATCGCTATCGTAACTAGACTAGAGCAGATGGTGAGGATATCTCGTGGGTCCTCCAGTCTGTATTCAGGGTTAAATCCTCTCTCTGCTTCTTCGTCGATTGCAAGTATTTCAGCTGCTTCCTGAATCGAAAGTGGTCGTACAGAGAAGACTAGCCATTGCAGGATTTTGAAAGCATAGCTGCAATATTCGGCTTTTATAGTGCACAGTATTCGCACATAGGTATCATCTAGAGTTTTCGGCAGAGACTTCAGCGCTTTCCGAAGCATCGGAATTGTGAGACAGCTACTCAAGGCATCGAGTTGGCATGCGGCCCATCGGAACCTGAGTTATATTGTCAATGAGAGGATACTAGCGCTGACATATGCGTTACGCTTACATTCCCGCTGCCTTGTCCATCAACGCATCTTCAATCTCTTGTCGTACTTCTGAGCGTGATTGCCATCTTCTCAATTGTCGATCTGTTTTTAACCTTTCTTGAACGTAGGCCCGAATATCATCGTTCACAAGTGCACTTTGTATGCTGATCTGTTTGTCTTTCCCAATAAGAGAGTCAAATGATTCTTGGATATCTTTTTCTTGTCGGCTTGTAACTATAAAGTGTAGATTGCCCATCTTCCAACTGTATATCTCCTCAATGACACTCAACAGTTCCAACTTATCTGTGCATTCGTCAAGAGCGTCGAAAATAATATAGATATCGCCACATTCTTGAAACATTTGCTGTAACACTGCCAAGAGAGCGTCAGTAGTAGGCGGCTGCCGTCTGTTTTTAGAAGAGGAGAAAAGTGAGGTTAAAGCGATTGGCATATCCGCTCGCTGTTGGGAGATCTGCGCAACAATTGATCGCACCATTCTGTCACTTAGCTGCTTTTCCGAATCATTGAAGTCGAAGAAGAAATATGCTGCGGCTGAACGAGTGTCTTGGAGACATTGACGAAGCACGTCCTCAACTATCGTAGAGCTGAGGATAGTCTTGCCACAACCGGGTATTCCGTGGAGCCAGAGAAACGAGTTCGAATATGTTTTCCAGTCGAGATATTGCTGGCTTCTAAGTAGCCACGATCCGGTTCCTGCCATTCTTTTCTTGTAGGCATCATTCAAATTTACAGAAGGGTCCAGTGGCGAGAGCCATTCGTAAATTTCTTCACGATTTTCGTCTGAAGCTGGTAAGCTGATCTGAATTGTTAAAACGCAAAGTATGAAATGCTATATGAAACAAGTTTTTATATTAATTACGAGTTTCTGCTGTACCTCATTCAAGAAATGATAAGCCCGGCAATCATTACCACAAGACAACGTTCCTCCGACGTTAACGTAAGAGTAATGTGCAGGATCAAGAATAATCGAAATTGAAGGTACATACCTATTTCTTTCGATTGAAACCTCCTGTGAATGTCAAGCGAAGTCTTTGCTGTGTTCTCTACCGTATCCTGGACGGCCAGCAGCGTAGATCTGTTGACCGTAGCGAGCTGTCAATTACATATGTCCCCAAATACGCAGCGTAAGACCCACGCTTGATCTGATGTTAGAGCCAACGTCAAGGTACTCTTGAGTCTACCAATAGTTTCAACAGACCTCCGTGTATCTTGCTCCTTTAGGGGCCAGCCAAGCACTTGCATCAAAGCTTGTCTCTTTGAACCATCCTTGCCACTCCAGCTTGGAGGACTTAATTTGGTTTTGATCCGGTTTATCTCATCGAGACAACTGATCAGCGGTCCAGAACCCGACGTAGAGTCACAAAGGAGCTCCAGCGTCGGCAATCGCGATTGAGAGGCGGGATTCGCATCAGCCGCCGCTTTCGTAACCTTTGCGAGGTTTTCGAGGACACCACGAAGGCCTTTTAGCTCGTCCATAACCTTTGAGAGCTCCCAGGGAGCCCCCTTGAGGGCGGCACTGTAATCGTAACATACTGAGATGACAGCGTTGGTTGCTTGGAGTACCGTAATGATACTCGCGGTGATGCTAAGCGGATCCATGAAGGTTGACAGACTTTAACAGCGGTTCTAGCGATGGGCTGTACTCAGAGTAGAAAAGTAGACAAGCTGCGCAGTACGGTGATACAGGCTGCAGGGCTCGACCGTCATTTCGTGATTGGCCCAGGCACACGAGCTTACTACTTCGTACGAGCGTCTATCAACAGCTACGAGCCTGAGATATGAAGCTATGAACCTACAGCTCCTACGAGTACCCACTTGTTTCGCTATCCAACCCTTTACATTTTATCGACTTATTGAACGTCGAAAAGCGCCATCTTCAGTCCCTCATATGAGCGTACGATCTCGTAGCAAGTGGCGGAGCAATGATACAAAACTGTATTCTATTTGTCACGTGTTTCCCCGCTCCCGGTTTTCTTTTCCACTTCATCGTATCACATAATCTCTCAGCTTCCGCAGTCCAAGTGGTGGAGAAACATGTAAAGAAAATTGTTCCTTGTTCAACTGAGTTGTAGGACTTGGGAGGTGAGAACCGTGCGAGATCTGTCAGGACTCTGTGTAGTATCAACTAAACAATTGTGTATTGTCATATCCTTCACGGGTCGATCTATCCTGTTTTACTTGAAAACCGACTTGTCGTCGTCTTGCCTAATATTCAATTGCGCGAAACCTGAAAAGCCATAGCACATTGCAAGCATTTCCTCGAACGCGCTCAGCCTCATTGATTCTTTATGCAGTGAGACAAGTTGCCGTCTCCCTTTAGCTTTTCGTATTACAAGGCAATCGTTGGGTGCAAGGGCTGTCGTGAGTTATATTAATGTCCTTTCCGACTCCGTTTTCCATCTTTACCCATGGCCATTGGAACGATTGTATTCCGTAACTTGTAGTCAGGTTCGAGGAGAATATTATTACTACGGAAACGTAGTAGAATACATTTTCTAAAGTGGTGAAGTCTGATTGACCTCTATGCTTAGAAACATGATTTTTCTCAAATGCAGCCAGGTTTCCAAAAAGATATCGGAGGAACAAATGGGAAGCTATTCCTAAGATATGACAGCTGTCACTAGCCCTATAACTGGCCGAACTGCTTGTCTAAGATATGTCGCTGGAAACCTCTTTCATGTGTTCTTCGCTCCCTTTGGTACGCGTACCACCCAGTAGAGCAGAAGGGATCCAAGGATGTTCGCCGCTGTGTAGACCAGAGATATCCCCAAATTTCTCCATCGAGCGGTAACGTCAATGCCCAGTGTAGCCAGAAGCGAGTCAGTGGTTGAGATAGGGCAAAATCTACACTCCTCGGTCGCGTTAGGGTCTAGTAAAGTGCCCCCTGCATAGCTTATATACTCCGCAAGGTAAGATCCGCAATTCTCACTTCTTGGAGGGCTGAATCTTACAAGTTCCGTGGTGGAACATGTAATATTGATCCCGGAAATGCCAGTTGAGATCATGGCACTGACGAAGTAGGTAACGGGCGTTGCGCGATACATGAATATCCAAAAGCCAGGTAGGGCAGCAGGACTAACAAGGACTCTGGGAGACCGACCAGATTAGCAAACCGTCCATCTATTTGGCATGAAGGGCGGAAGGCTTCACTTACCCGCAGAAAATGAGCGAGAGGGAGAACAAAAGGGAGGCAATATTGACCCCGGTTGCAGCATCTGGCATAACTGTAGCAACCATCTGTGAAAAACTTGAACAAAATAGCATGAAGGACCATATAAGCAAGAATATCAATCCATCTCTATAATGAAGTCCAGCGTTGCGATATAAGCCCAGCGGGTAATACCACGTCAAGAACAATACTACGGCGAGTAACGTTTGCGACGGTATCTCTGCTACAATATTCGACAGGATGAAAACCTTCCACGAATAAGTGCGGGACGGCCGTTCTCGTGCTTCGTATATGGTTCGATTTGCTAAGAACTGGGGCATGATAAGTTGAACTATGTTACCAAATGCTGTCATTAACATAAAAACCGAAAAGAGCTGGTTCTGTACACCCTGAAGACTGTTCTCTGAGTGGTAAAACGAGAAGCCATTGAAGAGGCCCTGCAACCGGTGTCAGCGTACCTTTGTTAGAACTTGACGGGTTTCGAGACTTGCCATGCCGAGTATCAGAAAAAATTTGCTGTAAAGATAGGCTGGAGTCCGCCAGTCGTTCTCTATTGTCCTGCGAGTTACAATCGAAAGCTGTCTAAAGAAATGGGTAGCGAATTCGCCCGAAGTATCGAACTCATGTGATTTCAGCAGCGGTTCTGTGAGGGCACGCTTCATCCCTTCCAAATTCTCGCTGATGCCACGTCTCTCATCAGATGTTTGCCATAACGAAGCCCAGTCAATATCAGAGCCCATTGTGGCCTCTAAAAGCCATTCTGCAGGATTCTCATTGTCCCCACACAGTCTTGCACCGCCTCTCTCGAAATAACGGATCACGGATCGAGACTGCGGTCCAATGTCTCCAAAGTAAAGAGACCTACCTTCAGACAACAAGAGCAAGCGATCGAACATCTCGAACAAAATGCCAGATGGCTGATGAATCGTGCATAATATAGACTGACCTTGGTCGGCAAGCTTCCTTAGTAGTGTACACACCGACCAAGCCGTGTCACTATCTAGGCCGGAGGTTGGTTCATCGAGGAAAAGTAGTAGTTCTGGCTTGGCAGCGAGTTCTACGCCTATCGTCAACCTCTTGCGTTGTTCGACGTTGAGACCTTAAGATGTAAGAGTTGATAATTCGATTGTGAGCATACGGCTCACCTTCGCCAGGTACACCAACGATGGCGTCAGCAAACTCTTCCATGTCCAAAGTCTGAATGACTTCCTCAGCATAAGCAAGCTTCTCTGCCTTCGAGTAGTTCTGCGGTTGTCGTAAGAGAGCACTAAATTGCAATGCTTCTCTGACAGTAGCTGTTGTAAGATGAAGGTCCTGCTGTTGAGCGTAGCCGATCCTTCGAGCAAAGCTATCGCTCCCCTGGTATTGGGAACCAGTCAGCTTAACTCCACTCACCACTCCTACGGTTACCCTATTTGCTAGAACGTTCAATAAAGTCGTTTTGCCAGCTCCGGAAGACCCCTAAGCCATGTCAATCTCTGCATTCCGGAATTTGACGTAATCACGCACCATCAAAGCGGTTAAGGACCCTGGCTGGATCCAACCCTCAATATCGTCTAATAAAGTATGCTGTACCGATTTACCGCCGAGATGGTATCCAAGCCCCTGCCATAACAGGGGTACAGCATGAGCTGGAGTGCGGGCTGGGATGGATTCCTGTTTTGAGATTTGAAAGGCCCTCTCTTGTGGTCCTATTTGATATTCACAGGAATGCTGAAGCTCAATCTTCGCTTCCTCATCGCTTGCACGGCGTAGAGGGCCTTTGAAGCTCCGGCGGTATATGAGTATTTCCCCCTTCGAGCGTTGAGCTGCTATTAACTCAGTAGCAAGCAAGTATAAGAAGCAGAAAAATGTCATAAAGGCAAGGACAATGCCTAAATTTCTAATGTAACTGTTAGTTAAGTCAAAGCTATAATATCATGCTCCGTACCTCCACTTATGTATTGGTTCGTATTGAAAGCTTTCTCGAATGTAACTACTGCCACCGACGAATGGTGATCCAGCTTCAGCACCAACGACTGCGCATTTTTTTTCGAAGTTACCTGTGTTGACGTATGATGCGCCTTGAGGGATGAAGGTCGTGCATGGAAATCTACGATTAGAGAACTATGTAAATTTTCATAAGCGTTATATTCTAAACGAATGGACCAAGCACTAACCTCGTTAATCATTAGGCTTTCGAACACGTACGCGGCTGGATTAATGAAGCGGAACCAGCTCAGCCAAGGATGCATGCTAGGTATAGGCAAGATAAAACCCGTGTAGACGATAAGAAGCATAATGAACACAGCTCCAGGCGCGATGGATTGTGTTAGAGTACGAGACATCGCTCCAATGGTCCGGAAAAGCATTGAACCTGTTAAGAGACTTACAAATGCGAACAAGTAAAATGTAAAAAATGCCTCCGTGCTTCGACGCAAGTTCGCCAGGAAATAGAAAGGGATATTAAAGAACAGTGTAAGGGCCAGCTTGTTCGGTAAATCGCAAATCATAGATGCGATTGCCTCCGCACTAGGATGGTAGAAGGCATACTGATAATGCTTTTCCACGATTGGTCTTTGCTCCCACAACGCTACACCCTATATTCAATGCTTCAGCTTTAAAAATCCGTTATTTTCATAGCTCTTGAGCATTATCTCACCTCGAAAGCTCCTAAGAATGTGTTTAAGAGCACAGTGAAAAATAAGAGCACCCCTCGGCCGTAGAAGCTGCTGGAGTCTTCCGGCAAGTGGTAGAACATACTACCAAGGATGATTGACATGACGCAATTGCCAGCAATGTTGGACAGAGGAGCAGTCAGGTCGCCCCGAAGTCTCTGGAAACCACGGATCATACAGATGAGAATTTGATGCGGAAACGAAGCAACGTAGGGCGACCGCGAGGAACCACTGCATTAAAATTACTACCGGAGCCACGGCCGCAACATTCCTAAGAACTCACATCATTGTAGCTTTCCTAGTTTTATGGGCTCGATGAAACTCTGCCTGATGTTCCGAAGTAAATGAATAGCTCGCATTGTAGTCTTGTATCTTTTGTTGAAGGCTAGCCCGCTCTGAGCTATTTTGCCATCGAGATGCAAACTCGGCAGGTGTCCGGGGGACTGTAGATTCGAAGCCTTCTTTAATTGTCCGCTCCACGGGGTTGGTCAATGACGTCAAAAAATCTGCTGTACTAGCTCGTTCGCGGCAGATGAACCCCATGTTAGTGAAGAACACCTTAGCTGTTTGGACACCTCCGAAGAATATCTGATGGCCTTCGTAAAGAAGTACAACCTTGTCAAACAGCTACAGTCTTGCCTTAGCTTGGTAGTCCTCTGGATAGGTCTGCATACCTTGAAGATATCCTCCGATGCTTGGTACAAACTCACGATCACCGATGATCCAGTTATACGAGCTGAAAATCTAAGGATTTTGACGAATTGTAAGGCATTTGCGCTATCGAGGCCCCTGGTACTATTATCCCAGCATTGTAGAGTGCTATTACTAATAAGGAGTTCTGCAATTGAAGCCCTCTTCCGCTCGCCTCCACTCAAACCTACTACAAAGTCGCCACCCATCTTTGTATCGTGTACATGAGAAAGACCCAGGGCCTGCGTGATTGTATCACTTCTTGTCGTAGTATCGCAGCTATCGCTAGAGACTGGATGAAGCCGACCTAGGTTGCTCCGTGCAGCTCTAGCCTCAACGGCCACTGCCAATGTCTGGGACAGCGTTAGGTGCGGGAAATGAATGTCAGAGTCAGCCTGGTATGTACATTCGCCACGGAATTCGGTATGCATAGTGCGTGGATCAATGCCTAGTACGGGTCAGCCAGGAACATATCATCAACGTTCATCATACCTTGGTAATTGATTTCTGACTCGCTGCTAACATGCAAGCCATGCGCCTGTCCAGCCAGTGTTTTGAGTAATGTTGTGCAGCCGCTTCCTGGGCGTCCCAGGACCAACAACATCTCTCCGCTATCTAGTCGGCCCTCAAAATTTTGGAGAATGTGGACACGCTCAGGTCTGCCACGACTAAACAAAGATCGCAAGGAGCTTAGATAATACAGAGGATAATTCAAGAAGTTCTTCTGGAAATCTGCTTGTGCACCATGCCCAAAAACATTTAGGTCGTGGTATGAAACGCCAAGACCGCTTCTCCTCTGATCTTCTTGATTTCGGTAGTTGGCTGTAAGCCATCTTTCAAAGGCGGACGTTACTGCTGCGTGCTTCGGTGGGGCTCTTGCTTCACTTTCGGATTCATTTATCATGGTGTCTGGCTTCTGTTCTGGCATAGCATCTTCTATTCTCCAGCACATTCGAGTGAGTGCAATACTCTCCGGGCAGATACAAAATAGAAGTGTAAGCTACGAAGTCCGGCGGTCATACGGTGAAGAATTGCGGTTCATTTTATAAAGCGCGTAACCAACTCGGCATATGTAAAAGGCTGGCTGGGACTTTCACTCGAATTACGGGGCTCCCCATAGTACGGTATTTTAAGGAAAATATGTCAGGTACTCAATTAATGAAACGGTACTTTTGCTACCTGGTAAGGTACCTATGATTCTAGAAACGTAAGTGAAGGCAAGCTATTTACTGGTACGTCGCATCGGTACCTTGGTCGAAGATAAGCCGATTCTTTACTCAAGCTCTCAGGTTTAATCATGACATATTAGAATTACAACCTTCGGATATTAATTCAATATTGAACGTAGTCCGAGTAACATAGGACTTTTGATGCTATCTAGTTAAAGATACCTTGCAAGGATATCCATCGGCAGGGTGAGCACTTCCCAAGATCATCTGATATGCCCGTTCACCGCGGACCTCTTTGATGCCCTTTCTCGGGTGCAGTTGGTCCCATTCCGAAAAAGCGCCTTCGACATTCAGCTCTCTGATGGTCATTACCAGTATCATCTTCATCTCCATCATCGCAAGCTCTTGTCCAATGCAAGTTCGAGGACCAAATTCAAATGGCCGCCATGCGTTTTTGACGGGATACAAAGGATGTCTCTCTGCGACTAGCCAGCGCTCTGGGAGGAATTGATCCGGCTTTGGCCAGTAGCGCGGATTGCGATGCAGGCCATGATGGTTGCCCCACACAAGGCACTTGTCAGTCGGGAATTGTCGGCCTTCTGAGTCTGTCAGGATGAAGTCGGGTATGCCTTGCCGAGTGGTGGTTACGACGGGGAAAAGCCGCAAAGTTTCTTTGATTACAGCAATGGTGAAGGGAAGAGCATTCAAGATGTGTGGATCATTCTGGATCATCATTTCTGCGGCTTCGATGCTTCTTCCAAAAACAGAATCATGTTCTTCGCGTATGCGAGCCAACGCAGACGGACTCCGCCATAGGTTGTGATAAACGTAGCATATTGTGGAAGCCGTGGTGTCATGCCCAGCGAAAACGAAAAGTTTTAGCTGACTAGTGGCAAAGGCGCGAAACGTAGTGTCCATGCCAGTCGTCCCTTTGTCAGAATCAACCGCAATCTCTTCATGATAGGTGTTCAAGGCCAGGTCGATGACGGATTTACTTGATACAGTGCCCCGATTAGAGGAATAGCGCGCCTCGAGCCTTGGAACAATCCAGCGGTTCATTCGGTAAGTATTCCACCGCCTGGCAATGGGCCGAATTGGATTGAGAAATGCAAAGGGGCTGAGCTCAATGCCGAACGAGCACCAGGGAACCTGTTCACGTAAAGCTGTCGTCATATCACAATAAGATGTCTGGCTATTGAAGCGGACATCCATCGCCGCCCGCCCAACGACATCGATAGCAACGTTGAGAGCATGATCTTCCAGCCGGAAGATATCACCTTCCACTGCGTGTTTCCTCAGTAAGTCACGGAATATCTTCACTTCCTCCATAACACTTCCGCAGAGTGTTGCGATATGGGTGGCACTGAAGCCGGGATTTAATATACGCCTCCATCGCTTCCACATGGGGCCTTCCATAGAGACCAGATCGTGCTCTCCAGTAAGAGGCTCCAAGAATCGGCGCATCCCAACATGCTTTTGGAGGTAACGATCCTGAGTATACTGATACATCATGTCTGGTGATATGACCACTAGTACCGGGGGACCAAACGGCCAAGTGTCCAAGTAGAACGAGGGACCTAAGTCGGGATACATGCGATTGATCTGATCTGCAAGATAATGGCCATGAGCGTTTTTCGGGAGCCCTCCAAGTATGCGCGCACTTAGGGCGATGTGGCCGAGAATAGGATGATGCGGTGGCATAGGCTGCCCCAAAAAAACCAGGTCAGTTCTATTGTAATAATAATCTATAGGTGGTATACTCACAAGACCTTGCTCTCGAAGGCGTCGGAAGAACATGCGAGCATTGTATAACTTCACTAAAAAGGTGCCTACGGCTATGCTAGTAGTCACAAGCAGCGAACGCAATAGCGGTCCATGAACAGACTCCATGATGAGCATGCGAACAACGACAAGCCGTTTGGTAGTTCCGTTGGTGAATGATCTAAAGGTTGTAGGTTTTGGATTATGGTGGAAACGCGACGTACTCTGATTTTACACTCCTCGAACAGATTATTGAGACCGTGGCTGTAGTCGCCTGTAACAAAAGGCCCTTCCACCACACACCGCCATGCTCGGTGTATCGGCATGGTTGCCTACCTTACACATGCAATATAACAGAACCAACATGATGTTTCGAGAGGTGCTTTGAGTTTCTTTCGGTACTGCGAACCTGCAATTCCAAACGTTGTAATAATTGGGGTAAGGAAAGAAATTCGAATCAGTGTTCAATGCAGCACACCCTGAGACTGAAACTGCCGTAGGCTCGCGGCAAGGCTGTGAGTTGAAAAGGGAGCTAATGGTTAGACTGACATGGTACGAGTACCACATACAGTATTCCGTACCGAGGTACTTTACCTTACATTACACCCGCAACTAATATACCTTATTGGAGGAGATTCGAGCGAGCATGAGGTGGGTGCACGAAGGATTCTTATGCTAGTACTGTATATATGAGGTATTGGATGTGAATGGTGGAAATGTCGTTCTGGGGCGTATGATACTTTTGGCGAAATGCAGGGTTTTGACTTTAGGATTCTGTCTACGGAATGTGGCCCAAGGTACCGTTGTATGCAAAACCTGTATCGTTTTTTAGGATTTGCCGAGAGCCCCACCAAAATTAGTGGAAAATCTCCAAAAGTGCAAAATAAGAAAACAGAATTGTAAAATCAACCCCACTGCCCCCCCCCATGCCGTAGCATTAGGAATTGAAGTTATACCCACCTTAAGGCTAGCCCTATCACTGCTGCCACTGCTGCCACTGCTGCCAGCCCCAGTATGCCGCCGCCGCTCCCCTCAGCGATGCGGAGTCGTATTCGTATTCATTTCGATCGTTCAGACTCCACTGCCTTCATATCTAAAGCCATCGGAGTTAGCTTGCCTCAGATCAGGAAGATGAGAAGAGCATACATCGCCACCGGCACGATCACTGCTTCCGTAGGCGGAAGACCTTCCAAGCTGAGCGACTATCATGCAGAGCAGCTCATTGAATATCTGCATCAACGACTCACTGCCTATCAAGACGAGATGGTCTGGTTTCTGTTTGACGAGTTCAGCATAGTCATCGATCAAAGCACTGTATTCAGACTGCTAGTCACGCGAAAATGGAGCAAGAAACTCGTCAAACGCACGACAGCTCAGCGAAGTGAGATCTTAAGGAAGGAGTGAAAGCTTCGTCTGACTGACTGAACAGCAGATCAGCTGATGTTTCTGAATGAAAGTGCTGCATGTGAGTGAACAGATAAATCTAGATCAACGCTTGAAGCTTCTCTTATGCTGATTCACTGACTAAATGATCGGAAGTATGACTGAGCTTCTGTCGAAGTTTCTCTACACGTCAGTCAAATGCTCAAGCGATCAAAGAGGTGAAGCATACTGTCGACATATACGATAGAGGGATATATGGCATGAGAGATGCATCACGACTTCATAATCAAGGCTATCTTTCTAGACTTCATGCGAATCAGAGTTCTTTCTCAGTGCACTTCAGGTGACTCTGAATCTCGCTTCGTCATAGTCATGAACAATGCTTGAATTCATCAGTCTGTTGAACTAGATCAGCTTTGTATGAAGTTTGAAGTACTGCTGATCAAGCTGTCATCGTACTCACCTGATTTCAATCTCATAGAAACCTTCTTTGCAGTGCTGAAGATCTGAATTAAGAAAAACATCGATCTGATTCAGTACTACACGAAGTCTAAAGACGAATTTGACGAGTTTCTACGCGATGCAGTGAGGTCACAGCGATCACAAATAGAAGATGATTCAGGCAATCTGTTTCGACTTGTTGACATAGACTATAATTCATAGATGTAGATAGATAAACTGCTAGGAAAACAGACGCTCAAGCTCAGAAGTAGTAGTCATTTTCTGAGACTTTCTCTTGAACATCATTGTCATATTTTAAATCATCAGAGTACTTCTTCTTCTTCTTCTTCTTTTTCTTCTTCTTCTGTTGCTGCTGCTGTTTTCATTTCTGCTTCTGTTTCTGCTTCTGCTTCTGCTTCTGAGTCTGATTCTGAGTCTCTATCTGTGACTGTGACACAGACATAGTTCTAGTTGTTGATTCAACACGTAAAGATCTTTGCAGTCTTCAGATATCATATTTGCTGACATCACGAGCTAACTGTATATCAATGTCAGACTGTATATGCATGTTTTCTCAATGAGCTTCAAACTTGTTCTTTCAGAATTGCAGTGTTTGCAAATCGTAGTCTCGAGCATTCAGCTCGATGTATGTAGTCATGAACGTCTCTCTTCTCTTCTTCTTCTGTAAGATATGTCATTGAACATACTTCAGTAGATCGTCATCTTCAACAGAACTGCTAGGTTGCATAGTCAGTGATTGTTCAGATGAAGGCGACTTTCTCAGCTTGTTCGATCTTCTCAGCTTGTTCGACTTTCTCAGCTTCGTTTTTTGGTTGATCTTATTTATTTTCTTCTTTTTCTCTTGCTTCTTTATTTTCTGCTCTCGTCGCTGTTGCTTCTGCTGTTGTTTTAATTCTTCTAATGTCATCAAATTGATCAGACGATCAAATTCAGAGTCGAAAACTGAAGTCTTCAAAGAGAAAGAGAGCTCAGTCATTGTCTTTGCAGCAGCTCTTTTACCCTTTACAGCAGTTGATTGAGCTATCTCAATTATGTGCTTTGAAGATGTATCAGTGTTACGAAGCGTGTCGGGATGGAATAGGGCCTAGCCAATAGGCCCTAGGGATTTCGGTATGTGGACAAGGAACAACGATGTTCCGGATCGGAATATGCTGGAACATTCCATCTATCCGAGCCCT
>JAABUK010005797.1_pt1 | contig 18913 bp, 19 predicted proteins | sample 5559141 | NCBI WGS metagenome assembly JAABUK01 (sample SAMN10711869, study PRJNA513367) | rock metagenome | isolation source: Antarctica rocks | place: Antarctica: Victoria Land, Pudding Butte nord | collected 2016-01-03 | reverse complement strand
GAATGATGAGCATGTAGAATGACGAGTAAAGTGATGAGCATGTAAAGTGATGAGTAGAATGATGAGCATGTAGAATGACGAGTAAAGTGATGAGTAAAGTGATGATCATGTAAATAAATGAGCATGTAAATAAATATTTTAGCTGAATTAGCTGAATTAGCTGAGTTAGCTAACTTTGAGATTTTTAGTTGAATTTAGCTGACATTTAACTGATTAGTCAGTTGTTAGCTAGGTTTTAGCTGAATCAAGTCGACTTTTTCAAATTCTGTCACTGAGTAAAAAGTTAGTTGTCAAACATTTTGTTGATGAAGTATTAACTTGAATTCAAGACAGTAAATATCTGATTCAACTTAACATTATCATCATGTTCAATAAGCTTTGCATGAGTTCAGAAAGCGAGAATTTAACTACTTTTGTTACTTTCTTCAATGTTTATAAGTATAAAGTGATGTTTTTTGAATTAATTAATAAATTTACATTCTTTCAGCATTATATCAATGATGTATTATTCAACTGTTTGCATAAGTTCTATCAAACATACTTGAATGATATTCTTATTTATAGTAAAATCTTGAAAAAACATAGAACTCATGTGAAAAAAGTGCTAAACAAGCTTCGTGAAGTCAATCTGCAGATAAACATTAACAAGTATGAATTTAAAATTCAAGAAATCTCGTTTCTTAAATTACTGATATTCATTAATGATTTGTGAATGAATTCTTGAAAAGTAGATGTGATTCAAAACTGAGAAGTGCTGCATTTGTTGATGCATATGCAGATCTTTATTAACTTCTGCAATTTCTATCAATGATTCATAAAAAAATTCTTAAAGATCACTTAACTCATAATGAAGCTGACTCAGAAAAATCACTTCTTTGAATGAACAAAGATCTGTCAGATAATCTTTGAAGAACTGAAGTAACAGATGATAACAGCTTTCATTCTGAAGCATTTCAACTTAATCAGAGAAGTTATTCTGAAAACTGACTTTTTGAACTATGTAAATGACGAAGTATTGTCTCAGTATGACGATGAAGAAATTCTACATTCAGTGATCTTTTATAACAAGAACATGATTTTCGCAGAATGTAATTACAAGATTTATGATAAAGAACTGCTGACTATTATTTGCTGCTTGAAACATTGATGTTTTAAATTGAAATGTACAGATATTTTGATTAAGATCTTTATCAATCATCTGAACTTAAAGTACTTCATGATTATTAAAGAATTGATCAGATGACAAGTTAAATAAGCTGAGAAGTTATCTGAATATAACTTCAAGATTATTTATCAGTCAGAAAAACAGAATCTGAAAGTCAACGCGCTGACTTGAATGTTTAATGTCAAGTCAGTTCAAGTGAATGATGATTGAAAGCTATATTAGCATCAGATGCTACTATCTGAAAGTAAATTCAATCTGCAATCAATTAACATATCAGAATCTGATCAAGAATTTGATTAAGAATCTGACTCAGATGCAAAACTTGAATTGAAAGTTTTTCAGAATTTGATCGAAGAAATGATTTCTATTCAGAATCAAATCATAGTTGAAAATTAAATGAATTAACTATGTATTAATATTCAAACAGTTATGAAACAGAATTGAAGAACTTATCAAGATATTGATTTAAACAATTGTTAAGTACTTGATGAAGTACTTTGAAAAAATAATAAACTATGAGTTTCTCAGTTAAAGATCACTTGATTAATATGAAAAGCATATGATCTTTCAATCAATGATCATTCTGACATAAATTGAATGTTAAACTTACTTAGATGATCATATTGCTGATCTAAGATGAAAACTACAATTAAACGTTACATTTGAAACTGTTATGTTTATCATAAATCAAAGACATCGAGAGATTGAATTAATGAACTGCTGAAATCATTGCTCATATTTGAGTAATGATGAAAGAACATATTCTTAGACTTCATTATTGATTTATCAGAAAGTGAAGAAAGCAATGTGATTCTGACAGTAGTGAACAGATTGTTCAAAGAACATCATTATATCTCATGTTGATCAAATAATGAAGAAATCACAGCAGAGTAAACAGTCAAGCTTCTGTTAGTATGAGTTTTTCGTACTCATGAACTATCAAGATCAATAGTATTCAATTGTAATTTTCAATTCATATTCATTGTTTGAAAGTCTTTATGTCTGAGACTTGACATCAAGATGAAACTGTTTACAGACTATTATTCACAGATCAATGATCAGACAGAAAAAGTTAATCAAGATGTGAAATAATACTTACAAAGTTATTGTTCATACATACAAAATGACTGATTCATCTGATTATTCATAACTGAATTTATTAATAACAATGCTGTTTCATCATTAATTGAACAGTCAGCATTCTTTTTGAATAAGAACTTTCACTTTTGTATGAGTTTTAACTTGAATTCAACAAAATATGAAATCATTCGCGCTAGAATTGAAGTGAGCAAAGCAAAAAATATCTTTGAGCATATGAAATGATCACTAACATTGATCAAGCAAGCATTAGTAAGAGTCAAAGTTACAATAAAGAAACAGACTGACAAGCATTAAAAGAAAATAATTTACAAAGTAAATGACATGATGTTTCTGAACTCAAGAAACATCATTACTTCAAGATTATTTAAGAAGTTGAATGATAAAATGCTAAAATCTTTTAAGATTCTTGTCATGATATAAAAAGCATATTGATTGAAATTATCATCAATAATGAAGATTCACAATAAATTTTCTTCAAATCTGTTATGATTGAATTCTGAAGATTCATTAATAATAATAATAATAAATTTATACATTTTTGTGACATTGATTAAATTGACTCATGAAAAACTCTATGCTATGTGTGTCGAGTGAACAAAACTCTCTGAGATAGAAAATCGCTCACTGTCTATACGACTGCTACATGCAGTTGAGATGATAAAACTGAGACTATGTATCAAATTTATTCATGATGATTACATGTTAAAGAATGAGTGTTCTTGTTATTTTAAACTGCTTCAGCAGCTTTGTTTTCATCATTATTCTTGTTGTTGTCTTGAGACTCTTCGTGATTGAGACGATGATTCAATAGTTCATGAAGTCAACATCTCATAACATATTTAATCAAAGATGCGTTCAATTCAAGCAATGCATCAGAATATGCTTGACTGTCTGATGACTTTATTTGCAGTCACATCAAAGACTATTCGCGCTCAACACGTTTCTCAAGTGCAGATAAACATTCAACTTTATGCGTTCAATTCTGATATGAGTTGCAAGAATGCTTTCAATCTTCTGAAAATCATCATGCATCTTTACTGACTTCTTGAATAGATGAGATCTTTGAGCGAGAGATGTATTAATGTTTGCAATGCATTTTTTGTAGTTTTTTCATTGAAGATTTCATTGACTTTTATGAAACTGTGCAATTGCACGTTCACTTGTTTGAGTTGATGTTAAAAGATCAAGTCATTCACGTCTAGATTGTATCTTTGCTTCTTTGTGAATTGAAACGTTCAAAAACATCATTTTTTTGAAGATTGAAAAGCAAAAGATGAGTTTATTAATTTTTATCAGATGAGCATGTATGATCTTGCATGCTCATTGAGTCTTCTGTGTTCTGTCGTTGATTCAACTGCGTAGTGTGACTTGATTTTGTAGCTTGTTCAGATGAACATGTAGCGAGAATGTATATGTTTCGACTTTCAATGTTTCAATGTTCACTTTCTTGAAAACATCAATCACATGACACAACACTTGATTCTGAAAAGTTTCTAGCCTTCATTTTGTACTCGACAATCTCTTTTCTTTATTGCGTTGATGTTATATCAATGCTTCGAACGTCATTCTCAATCTTATCATCACTAAGTATATTTGTTTTGCTTTTGTGAATGTAGTTCTTCAAATGAAGACTTTAAGTTGACTAAGCATCAGCATCTTGATGATGTGATCTGCTTCTATTTGACGAAGATGCGAATCTCATTGTAGTTTCATGTTCAGTTGCACTTCAAGAACTTGTACATTTAATTTCAACTTTATTATCAAGTTTTTTATGTGTAGACTGACTGTCATGTTGAATCTTTTTGACTTATGAATAAAGTGTGTGAGTTCATATTTCTCTGAAGTGAACGTAGCATCATGAGTTTGAACTCACTTCGCACAAATGTCATGTGCTTGACTCAGTAATTTGCAGATTAATTCTGTGATTTTGTCATAAATCAGAATATTGATGTCATTTACGAAGTCAAGCACTTTGATTTTGATTTCTAAAGCTTTGCATTTTTTGATTAAGCTTGCGTTAAAGAATAGAAAGAGAATCAATGATATGAGAAATCTTTGCAATATGTCAGCATTTATTCATTGCATTGCGCTGATTTGTTCATTGAATGTCAGTGATGACTTTCTGTTCTTCAGAAAGTTGCAAGTTCATTCAACTATGTAGTTTAATGTTTTTCTCATTCTCAAAGTATGCAAAAGTCTAGTGTGCAAGACATGATTAAATGCTTCAACAATGTTTAAACTAAGCATGAAGATCACGTACTTGATTTTGCAGTCTCATACTGCATGTACTTGATTTACTAGTAGATTCAGCGCTGAGATCATAAATTGCTTGCGTCTCGCTCTTATTTGAGCATTCAAAAGCATGTGATAAGTCTCAGTAATGTTACTTAATCTTTTAATCATGATTGATTTCAATGTCTTACTCATAGTGTTTAGCAAAGCAATGAGTCAATACGTCTTTGAATCAATGTAATCATTCTTCTTTGATTTGCATAGTACTATTGTCTGAGCTTTTTTGAACTGCTTCAAATGATATTTGTAAGTTACATATGCATTGAATAAACTGATTAATATTGAAGTCAATTCTGTTAAACTCACTTGAAGTGCTTTATTTGAAATTTTCAATGCATCTGACACTTTGTTAACTTTTACTCATTGAATTATCTGTCTCATCTCATCTTGCAATAAGATTAAATTGAATGACATTGTCAGCAATATAAACAATCTTGAAATGTTGCTGATGTTTGCTTAAGACAATGATGAAAAGAACTTCTTTTGTAGCATCTTTGTTTTTTCTTTGAATGAATCTGCTATGTGATCGAAATCATCGTTCTTTAGTGACGAAAACTGCAAAAGTTTCTTGAGTAGCTGACTTTCAATTCTGACTCATTTTGCGAAGCATCAAATTGATTTCAATTCATTGCTCAGCTTATGCATCTGTAATTTAAAATGTAAACATTTTGTTTCTTTAATGATCTTGTTTTTGTGATCATTGTATTTCAGATAGTCGTTTCATGCTTCTAAAGTACTCTGCGATTTTCATATGATTCATAGTCATCATGATTTCATCACAACTTTCAAGCAGATTTGATTTCAAAAATCTCATGCTCAATTCAATGACTTTGCTTAAGAAGTAAACTTCTCAATGATCTTTTGTAACATATGAGTGATCTCAGTTACTCTGTCATCTATCGCTGTCTTGTCATCGAGAAAATGATTGATGAAAAAATGTATTCTTAAATGAGCATTTAGTGCTTCTGTGTTCATTTTCTTTCATAATCAATGAGTCGTGAGCTGCATGAAAGATGTGTGTAAACACAACTTCATGACAATCGAAAGATAATCAGATTTCTGATGTAAATCAGTTTTCATTTTGCATTTGTATATCATGAATTGAATTTTCTTGCTGTCAAATGCTAAATCTATTGTTGTGAGCTGATTGTAAATCTCTTTAGTAATTGTGTTTAATTCAAGCAGTAACTTTAGTCTTGCGTTCATAATAATGTTTAGTAGAGCATCAGTTGCTGTGTGATGAGTAAAGCATCTTCTGTCTTTTCAGTGTGAATGATGCAGATTGAAATCTTTTATGATTAGCTGTTTGCAGTCATCTTTGATTAGTTTATTCAAATGAGAAATAGTAAATGATTCTTCTGTAAAGATGATAAACAATGAACATGAATTGTAAACGTTTATAAGTTGTAACATCTGTATCTCATCTTTCAAGTTACTAGTTTGTAACTTGATTAAGCAAATGTTTGATTCAATGATTTTCATTGTTCATTGATTGAGTTTTAAATGCTTGTTGACATAAATGCATGTTCTTGCTTGAGATGACAAGTCTCTCACTAAATGAAAGAAGTTGTAAGTTGAACTAAACATTTGTGAAATGTTGATGTTGCAATCTTGTTTCTGAATGACTATTATGTCAAATTTATGAATTTCTCTGTTTATTAAAAATAATTTCTGAATTTTTAATGACTTTCTGATGTTGTACTGTAGAATTCGCAGAAAGATTTGATTTGTCATAAAGTTATCTGTAACTGTTGTTGACTTTGTGCAAAGACAGCTTTTTGTATGCTTTTAATTGTTGAAAATTTTTCGCATTTTCTGATTTGACATTTCTGTATCTGTTCAGACATCATGTTTTCTGAGTCACTAATCACGCATGAAGAGCAATTGACTCATCTCTTCTTGACTTTCATCGCTTGTCATGTTGACTCGTCAATGTCTTGACTGCTTGTCATCATTGAGACATTCATTGAACTCATGAGATTCATTGAACTCAAGAAGTTCAAAGAGAAAGAAGAGAATGAGCAATTGTCTTTCAATGCTTCAAAGTATCTGATCAATCTGTTTTGAAAGATTTCTTCTGATTGCTTTATCTGTAGTTTTCACTTGAGACATGAGCATCTTCAGAGTTCATGATTATCATTGCAGTTCGCGCATCGTTTTTTATTCATCGACACAATGCATCTTTTAATATGATGTTTATCTGCACATTTGAAGCAATGCTCTTCATTTTTGCAAAATTTAATCATATGATCAAAATTGAAGCATCTATAGCATTGTGTGATATGACAGTTCTTTTTAAACAATTTGCATGAGCATTCTTGATATGAATTCAGCATGTTTATGTTTTTTTTTTAATTCTTACTCGATTCAACACTCATTATGAATCTATGCAAGATTCTATATACTGTAGCGAGCGCTACGCTAGCGCAACGTTCTTTTCGCATCAAAAATCGCTTCTTTCTGCACTTTATACTATAACTGTTCTCAATGCAAGAACTTTATGAGTCTGTTTCTTCTTTATTCTCTTTCTCTTTCATTTGACTCTTTAATGATGTCACAGCTTGAAATTGATTCAATATGCTCATTAAGAGTATCATTTGAATGATCATCATTGCTGCACTCATGATTTCTAAAAGCTTTCTCAAGTTCATGATGTTTTTTTCACATTGCATCATCTTTCATTCTATCTTTCATTTAAAACATGTTAATAAAACGTGCTTGATTGACATTCAATCTCTGTTGCACTTGCATGTTATCATAGCAACATTGAGTACTCATCTTTCATGTAAAAATTGATTGAAGTCAATTTTTCTCATGTGTAACTGCATCAATAATGTGCTGTGAGACTTTGCATGACTCTTGTGCAGTCACAGATGTCGATGTGTCATCTCTGATGTCAGATATTGAAAATGAGCTGCATTAAATCTCTCTTTTCAGACTATTCTTTATGTTTATCTGATCTGTTTCTGTATGAGTGTCAATCTCATCATCACTTCAATGCATTAACATTCAGTCAGCAATAAAGACAAATCATGTACATCATCAATCATCTTGTTCATTGCTTCATTTTCAAGTACTTCTGCATGTTTTGTCACTCAATGTAGCTTCAGCATGACTTCTTAAGATCAAATGCTCTCATGCGCAGTTTGAATTCATTGCAGACGTGTCTGATTTTTTTTTGATATCATAACTTTCACTGTTTTTAAAAAAGTCTGACTATCACTGTATACTTTGTATATCTTTTCATGACACTCTTGATTCGCTGTTGCTACGTCTGCAAAATGTTTCGTCTTCGCGACTAATTCTTTCAGCTCATCATGATGAGTGATGATTAAAGTTAATTCTTTCAGTCTTTTATTTAGCTCTCAGTTCATTTTCATTGTGATCACTGTAACATCATTTCTGCTGTCACTATCATTCAAGTAAACTCTTTACTTTGATGTAAATGTGTCGAAATTGTGTTGTTTTATTGACATTTTCTTGTTTGCAACTATAACTATCTTCAATAACTCTGATCAGAAAGTCACTGTGTAAAGATGACTTTGATTCATCTTCATTTACTCAAGTGTTTCTTTCATTCACTTTCACTTCAGCTGTAGAAATGTTTTGCACAGCTTTGATTTTCAATCTTTTTTGAATGTTAAGTCATTGCAAATTCGACGTACTATTGTTTCAATAACTTTACTCGATTTTTGAAAGTTCATGTTTATTATCAATCTTTGTATCAGCTTTCATAAGTGAATATTTATCAACATCATGTTTATTTTCATCTGTAAAGTCTTTATTAATGTTACATAATAAACATCAATGATCTGTCACAATGCTCTTTCTTGCATTGATCTCAGCTTGATGTTCAAACTCTTTCAATGATCTTTTACTCTTTGTGATGTATATCATATGATGACTTCGTGACTAAGCAGAGAACGCGTCATCGCGAAGTATATTTGCTTACTTGTTATCACTGATGAGTCTCAAGTAGACTTGATGATTGTTTGCATGATCTTTTGTTTAATCACTAGTTTTGCTTCAACATGATGCATGTGAGTCGCTCATTTCAGCTTAAAGTTCAGTTAAACTTTCAAGATTCTGATATTTGATTTCAAGTTGATTTGATGTTTCATCAGCTTTACATCAACTTTCATATTGAATCATTTAGAAATTTTTATAAAGTGAATCAACTTATGTTTTGTCATCAAGAATTTGATGTTATGCGTTTTTGATCATTGTTTGCATTTATTATAGATTTCGCTAAGAACTTTGCAGTTGCATTTTATAAATTCTTTGTATGTTAAGATATTGACATCATTCACGAAGTCTGTGAAATTAGTTCTCAGCTTGATGTCATCACATGCTTTTAGAAAGTTCACATTGTAAAACAGATATAATATTAACAATAGTGAAAAATCTTGTGATATGTTAATGTTCATGCTGCATTTCATCGTCGTGTAATCATCAATTGTGATCATGATGCATCAATCTTTTAGAAAGTTCTTCACAAACTCAAGAAGCAGTCTAAAAACTTTTCTTTTCTTCATGTCATGTAAGAGTCTGCTATGCATCATATTATCAAACGCATTCTTTTCATTCAGACTCAGCAGTGAAACTACTTTTCTTCTTGTGTTACTTCATACAATATGTATCTTTTCTGTAATTAGTTGCAAAATCATATCTGTTAATCTGTGCTTGCAAACTTTCATCTGAATGTTTAATATTAAGTTGCAAACTTTTATAACATTTTGCAGATGTTTGAATATGATGAACTTTAATATCTTACTCAGCATGTTAAGTAGCACAATTGATTTATATATCTTTGCATTAAAGTAGTTCTTCTTGTCTGACTTTTACATCACTATTGTGATCATGCTTTTGAACTGAGTTGACTGTATTCTCTTCTGCAGACATCTTTCAAAAAGAGAGCATATTTATTCTGATGCATTGTTGACGAGTCTGCGCATTATTCTATTTGTGTATTCTGTGTATCTTGATGTCTTGTTGAACATCATCTTGTAGATGACTTTCTTAATCTTGCAATATGTCAGCGAAATGTCATTCTTGATCAAGAGTGAGTACTTGAAGTCTTCTGTGTTCAGCATGAAAATCTCTGAAGATGATGAAAAGTGAGTCTGAAACATCATCTTCATCTTATTCTGCGTTGTCATAGCGATGTTGAAGCATTCTGACTTGATCAGAGAGAGAATTGTCGCTTAAGTCAGTGTATCTGCAACTGCATTTCTTGTTCATTTCGCAGTTTTGAACAGTTCTCTTGAGAATTGTTTAACATTCTGCATGATTTTTTAATATTCACTGCATTTCTGTTTTCTGATGATCTTGCTCTTCTTATCATATGCTTGAATGTACTTTGTTCAATCATCAACAATTTGACAGCTTCTTCTCATTTATTGCATGCTTTTGATGATCTTTGTACACTTCTTTGTTCATTCTGCTTTGATCATTTCGTGTGATCTCGCTCAAAGAATGAAAATCTTGACAATCTTCTTCAATGCATTCAGCAGTTGCTTGATGTACTCATTTATATGTCAACGTTTTATCTTATGATTCAACAGTGATTTCAACATTTATTCTCTTAAAATATTAATGAACTTCTCTTCATTTATTATCTTTCAGTTGCAACGTGATTTTCGCGTTGATTCTTTGCAGACTCTGAAATCTATAATTGTTTATATCAACAAATGATCTGAGAAGTTTTTCATTTCTTCGTTGATTTCACATCATATTAATTGATTCATAATGTCATCTGTCGTGAAGATCAGATTTATTGTCATTTGAGATTTTTAATAATTTCTTATAATCATGTCTTAAAATAACATCAATGATGTATTGACATTTGTGATCATTTCAATTAAATCATTTGACAATAGATGCTGTCTTGAATAGAATGATTCTTCTCATGTGAGATGATGCAGATTGAAATCTTTTACAAGAATGCATTCTTTTGACATGTGTAATGTCTTTTCAATGTCTGAAAGACTTTCTTTTTCATGAATGACTTTGTGATCTCTGAGTGACAAACTGTATGCTTCATGAATGTGTATAACTTTCTGAGTTGTCTGTGTATCATCTGTTAATGTCTGTAACATAATCATGTCTACATCTTTGAAATGTCATGTTGAGTGTCAAATGTTGCTGTTAATTCTCTTGTTTATGTAGAAACAGATTCTACTTTCATTATTCTTCAGCATGAAGTCAACAATTGTTGAGCAGTACGCTCTGAAATTCTCATCAAATCATCAAAGCTCTTGAAGAATCAAAATGTCATAATTCTTTATCTTTTTCTCATGTAGTAGCATTATCATCATCTTTTCTCTGAACTTGTGAATGTTGTACTGTAATATTCAAAACTTCTTTTACTGAAACATTAAAATTCATATTCAAAGCTGTTTGATGTTCTTTTGAACATTTGCAATGTGCTTACTTCTCTTGTAAAATCTTCAAAAAAAGATGATACTGAAATTGATGTGATTAATGTTGACTTTAACTTATTTGTTTTTGACTTCTTGACTAGATGATTCAGTATAGTGTTTTTGAATGTGATGATCACGCTGAGCAGATGACTTTCATTTGTTGAGCATCTTTGTTTTCTCTTCAAGTCATTGTTTATCAGCAATTTCAGACTGATAGATGTTTCTGTGAACATCTTTAACATCATTGCTTTGAGTTCTTTCTGCTCTCATACAACATGATATAAAAATCTGTGTTTCATGACTTTCTTTATTCTCTCTTTTTCAATCTGTCGTTTATGACATTGAGAATCAAAGACTCTGTATGTATTTTGACATGTTTCACATTTTCACATATTTTGAGTCTGTTTATGAAAACAGTGCTTCAAGCGATGATTTAGCATGCAGTAAATGCATCTTTGCTTGTTTCTGCATTCATATGTTTTATGATTGTAGTCTTGATACTTTAAACACTGATGTGTTCTACAACTCAAATCATAAAACTGCGTGATTTTTATGTTGATCTTATGACATATTTTCTCATCAATTAGCTTGTTCATCATCTCAGCACTGACTATGCATATCATCAATGAAATGTATCTCTTCTGTTCACTATTCTTTGTGAGTCACTCAACTTTCTCAATCATCATCTTCAAATGTATATCTTTGTTGATCTTGATGAGTGCTTTCGTTCTCTTCTTCTTTATATCTTTAGACATTTCTTCAATTCTAATTTCATGTATCACTATCTTGAAACTGACTTCACACAGACTTGCGTTCAATGAAATCTCTTTGATTCAAAAATTGTTTTTCTTCAGTATTCTCTTGCTATCTTCGATCTTGACTTGAAATATCAATAGATTTGATCATCTTTTCATAGTTTCTATGTTCTTGCATGTTAATAGCATCTTGTTGACGTCAATTTCTCTTGCTCATCTCATTATGTTCTTTGTTGTTATCATCATGATTTTCTTGATCTTCTCTTTCTCTTTAATGAAGATTTTAATCTCAAATTTCTTGCAATGATTTTGCACTGATGATGCAACATCAACGCTGAGAACAAGATGACTTTCAAACAACATCATTGACTTCTCGTTTGCTCTCTTCGCTCAGTTGTCAACGCGTTTCTTCTTCTTTGTGAACTTTTTTTCAAGTCTGCTCATTATCTTTTTTAATCTCTTCAGCTGATTCTTCATACATTGATTGACAGTCAACGCAGTGATGCATTAACACATCAGCTTTTCTATCATCTCTGTTAATCTTCTCATCTCTTCTCAGAGCACAAGCTCGTTGTTTTTACGTTCGTTGAACTCATAAAGTACTCGCAGCTTGTTCAATTTCTCATGTATATTCTTTGTCTTGATTGAATTCTTCTGCAAAGTAGTGATATTCATTTCTCGCTCATTTGCTGACATCACATTAATGATACTCATCTTCTGTCTCTGATGATCAGAATGAAGCACAAGCATTATGTCAATGATGTTTTATTCTTCAAGTGAAATGTTTAATTCAATAAAGATTAACAAAGTAGTTGATTGTTGTAAAATATTAATCAATGAAAGATGATTGTTGCAAGACTTTTTCTTGAAGTTGATTTTTATTCAAATGCATTGAAATGCAGACTTTATGACTCATAAACATCTACAACTTATGCTCAATTTCAATCTTTTTCACAAAAGAATCATTAACTATTCTTTGATTAAAAAAGTTAATCAAAGATGATTGTAAATAATTAATCATGAAAGACTTTAATCTGCATCATTTGCATTGAGAAGAAAGAAAATGCTTCTTTCATCATGTGATGATTAATACTTTACTAAACGTCATTATGAAGATGCAATTAAAGCTTTTGCTTAAGTCAAACATAATCATTTGAAAGATTCATAATCAGCTTATAACAATAGACTTAGTCTTTGATAGTGAGAAAATACAGTTTATAATATATAAGTGCAAAGTAAGAATTAACTTACATCAAGAATCAAATTATTTTTCAATTATCACAAAGTTATGTTTATGTACATTCTTCATGCAGTCATTAACTCATTGACTTTGAAAGAAAATGAACTCAAAGACATTAAATGCTCATTTAAGAATTCATCTCACTGCTGATTAATTACTAAATGACAAAACAGCAATAAATGATAAAGTAATGAAAATTATTCATGTATTACAAGAGATTATAGAAGAATCTACATCTTAAGCAAAATCATCAAATCATGCAAAAGACTTTTGAAATCAGAACTGCTTTAAGATTGTGATGAAATCAAGACGTTTGCAAGTCATGTAAAAAATGCAAAGTACTTAAGAAGCATGAAATGATTATCTGAAATACAATGATCATAAAAACAAAATTATTAAAGAAATAAAATGCTTACACTTCAAATCACAGATGCATAAATTAAGTAATAAGTTGAAATTGATTTGATGCTTTGCAAAATGAGCTTGAATCAAAAGTCAGCTTCTTAAAAAGCTTTTGCAATTTTCATCACTGAAATGCAATGATCTTAATTACATGATGAAGTCATTTGAAGAAAAAACAAAGATGCTACGAAAGAAGTTCTTTTCTTCATTCTTTTAAGCAGATGTTAATGACATTTTGAATTCATTTATATTGCTGATAATGTCATTTGATTCAATCATCTCACAAGATGAGATGAAGCAGATGATTCAATGAGTAAAAGCAGATAAAGCATCAGACATGTTTGAAATTTCAAATAAAGCACTTCAAGTGAGTTTAACAGAATTGACTTCAATGTTAACAAGTTTATTCAATGCATGCATGATAATAATAATAATAATAAATTCATACACTCTTGTGACATTGATTAAGTCAACTCATGAAGAACTCTATGCTATTTATATTGAGTGAACAAAACTCTCTGAGGTAGAAAATTACTCGCTGTTTATACAACTGCTTCACGCAGTCAAAACTATCATTATGAGACTATGTATCAAATTAGTTCGCGTTGATTGCATGTTAGAGAATGAGTGACTTAGTCACTTTAAATTGCTTCAAAAGCTTCATTTTCATCATCATTCTTGCAGCTGCTCTGAGACTCTTCATGATAATGATGATTATTTGATAGTTCAAGAAGTTGACATCTTGTAGCATTCTTGATCGCAGATGCGATCAATTTGAGTAATGCATGAGTACATGTTTCATCGTCTGATGATTTCAGTTGCAGTTGCATCACATGCTATCTGCGTCTGAAACATTTCTGAAGTGCAGATAAACATTCAGATTTATGCATTCAATTCTGATGTAAATGATGAGAGTGCTTTTGATCTTCTGAAAATCATTTCACATCTTTATCATCTTGTTGAACAGATGTAATCTTTGTGTTGAGATGATGTGAACATCTGCAATGCATTTTCTATATTTCTTTCATTGTTGCTTTCACTAACTTCTGTGATACTGCGCTATTGCAATGCTGTCACTAGTCAAAATCATTGCAGCGAGAATTAATCACTTGCATCTTAACTGTATTTTCGCGTCTTCTTGAATTGAATTGTTCAGAAGCATCACTTTCTTGATGATGAAAGAGCAAGAAATAATGTGATTGACACTCATCAGATGAGCACATATCAGTTCACATGCTTATCTGATTTTCTGCGTACAATCATTGACTCAACTGCGTAACGTGATCTTGTCTTGCAGCATGTTTAAATGAACATGCAGCGAACTTGTGTACATTTCTGCTTTCAGAGTCTTAATGCTTATTCTTTTGAACATTTTTGCAACATGATGCAGAATTTGATTCTGTAATGTTTCAAGTCTGCATTCTTTGTCTGACAGTTCTTTCTCTTTTTCTCGCTGATGTCAGACTGATGCTTTGAATGCAATTTCTGATCTTACTACTGCTGAGTATATCTGTCTTGCTTTTGTGAAGATTGTTTCTCATGTGAAGATTTCAAGTCAACTAAGTGCTAGCATTCATGTGATGTGATTTGCTTCGATTTGACGAAGATGCGCATCTCATTGCAATTTCATGTTCAGTTGTACTTTCAGAACTTGCATATTTGATTTCAACTTGATAACTGAGCTTTTTATTTGTATGCTAATCATCATGTCAAATCTTTTTGATTTTCTGATGAAGTGTGTAAGTTCATACTTTTCTGATGTGAATGTTGTGTCATGAGTGCAAGCTCATTTCGCACAGACGTTGTGCGCTTTGCTCAGTGTTCTGCAAATTTCTTTAATGAATTTATCATATGTTAGAATGTTAATGTTATTTACAAAGTCAAGCACTTTAATCTTAATTTTCAATGCTTTGCACTTTTTAATCAGACTTGCATTGAAAAATAGAAAGAGAATCGATGAAATGAGAAATTTCTGTGATATGTCTGCATTTATCTTGTACATATCACTTGTTTACTCATTGAATCTCAACGATGTTTCTTGATTCTCAAGAAAGTTACATGCTCATTTGACTATGTAGTCTGAAGTTCTTTTCATTTTCAAAGTATGCAGAAGTCTGACATGCAAGACTTGATTGAATGCTTTGATGATGTTTAAACTTAGCATGAATGCTACGTATTTAATTTTGCAGTCTCATATCATGTGAATCTAATCTACTAGTAGATTTAATGTCGAGATCATGAATTGCTTGCATCTCGCTCTCATTTGAGCATCAGATAGCATGTGATGAGTCTCAGTTATATCGCTCAGTCTTTTAATCATGATCAACTTCAGAGCTTTTCTCATGATATCAAGTAAAGCAATGAGTTGATATGTTTTTGAATCAGTATAATCATTCTTCTTCAATTTGCATAGTACTATTGTTTAAGTCTTTTTGAACTGCTTCAAATGATATCTGTGTATTACACATGCGTTGAATAAACTAGTCAATATTAAGATCAGTTTTGCAAAATCTGTTTTGTCATGATTTTAGTCTTGTCAGACTCAGTCTTCTAGTCTTGCCAGATTTATTCTCGCTTCGTCACCTTGACTAGTTTCTATTGAGTCTAGCGTCGACTGAGAAACACACATATGTAGTCAGCTTCTTTTCTGTAGCTATCTTTCTTTCTTAGCATTTATCTTCTAGTTAAATGACACTTCTATCTGACTCGCTCTAGACAGACTTCTAACATTAGATAAATGCTCATCAACTACTCTGCTATCGACGTGTAGACGATACAAAATAACCTACTTCGTTTATTCAGAAAATTCGCAAGAGATTCTTTGAATTTGCACCATCATTTTAGATTGCAAGAAATTCTTCGATTCTACATTCATTTTCATCATTCTATTCGCAAGAGATTCTTCGAATATATACAATCAGCTATTATCAGAAAATTCACAAGAGCTTCTTTGAATTTGCATCAAATCAAAACATCAATCTCTCATCTATCTTTATCTCAACAACTTCTACCTACTATCATCATGGCACGCGACGTTGAGTCAGTTGAGTCTCAAACAGCTCATCTGCTTAGAAGCACTGTCAATAGAAGAGTCTCACTTCTACTCATCGATGCCTCAGTTGAGGCTGAAGAAGCTACAACATCATGAAACATAAAGAACAAGAAACAATTGTGTCAATGAGTTGCAAATCAGCTCGATCAGATTATCAATATGCTGAACGAGCTTCGAAGTCAGCGAGATCTGACTCTACAGCTCAACGAGCACTGAATTCTTGTACAAGATGATCACAAAAAGAGAGCAAAACAACTAGAAGTCGCTTTTGAAAAGAACGATGAGCTAGAAGAAAAGATCAATCAGCTACAAAGCGAGTGATTGAACTTCAAAGTGAAACAACGTCAAGCTGATCGATCTATGCCTCGTCAAGAGACTCAGTCAGTCGAGCATCAAGTCAATCAGAAAGAGACTTCATCGATCTCTGAAGTCAATCAACGCTCTCGAAGCTCACAAGAGTCATTCACTTTATTCGATAACGGGAATGATCATCACAAGTCAATCAAATTTCCGAATTCATTTATCTTCATTGACACAGATGAATTTACTTGAGAGAGCTGAATCATCAAGATATCTGACAAGCTTGACGTCAACGCGAATCATTACTCTATCGAAAAGCTTCGTATCGTCTATGTAACATTCAGACTAGATGACGATGCTGACGAGCAGATTTATGCAAAGCATCGTATCAATGCTTTCTCACTCTATCTATCACTGACGAAACTGCTGAAACATTTGAACGAAATATATGATGATCAGAATAGAAATCGAAAGTGTCGTCGCGAATACAATGCGTTGAAGCAGAGCAATAAGTCGTTCAGCTTCTTCTACTTCAAATTCACAAAGATATTCAGCTTTCTTGACTATGATGATTAAACTCTGATGAACGATCTACAGAATAAAATCAACAATCGTCTTCAGAACGTGTTGTCAGTTTGTCTCATAAAGTTTAGCTCGCTTGATAAGCTTAAGACTTTTCTTCAGAGAGTGAATAATAAACAACGAGTCAATTATCAGCTACATGACGAGCAATGAACAGTCAAATCGATAGCAGCTTCGAAAAAACGTTTTGTTTCTTCGTCAACATCAGCATCAGTCTTGACTACTAGCTATGTTCGACTCGCTACTTTTTCCACCCTTGAATCTGAATGATCAAGAATGTCAATCATCTGCTTCAACTGCAAAGTATTGAGTCATCTTTCAAAGAACTGTTCTCAGCTGAAGACTAGTACTTCAACATCTCGTGCATTCATTTCTTGCCTCAATGAGATCATCATGTCGAAAGAAGAGAAGAAATTATTTACAGAGAAATCGAAGAATGAGGCAAAAAACTAGTGACTTTCATCAAAGACGCAATGAAAGATGTGTTAATTTCTTCAACAACGAGTTCATCAGATGATCTCTTTGCCTCAAAACCTTTGACTACTGAATATGTACTATTTAGCGATGAAATTAGTTACTCATTAAAGTCATTGATTGACACTGAAGCAGCTGACTATTCGTTCATTAATGAATTAATCGCGCAGAATGTTTGTGATCATTTGCAAATTGAATCGTTATCTTTAATCAAGTTCAAGTCAATAAGGAAATTCGATGATCATTATGCAAAAAAGCTCATTACTCATGCGATTTATTCGAATCTGACTGTTCAAGATCATATGAAACGTTTCGTCTCTATGCTGATTACTTGATTGAGTCAGCATCAGATGATTCTCGGAAAAACATGAATGAATAAGATCGAGGTAATGATTGATATGAGAAACGATCGTCTTCAATTTCCTGATTCAAAGACTCATATCAATGCTAGCTCAATCTTTCTTTCTGTCATCAAGAAAATCGTGATAGAACAGAAGAGTTCAATCTCTACTTAAATACTAAAGAGATCTATCTCTTCTGTCATCACTCGACTCAGCGAGAAGTCATCTTCATTCAGTAAAATCGTAAAATCATCTAATTCAGTCAACTTCGCTTCGTCTTTCGATTCAATGAACATAGCAATGATAGAGACTGCAGCATATAGATCACTAGTCAAACGGTCGAATGTGACTACTTTCGCGATCATCGTCACGAAAATCGATCGACTTCTAAAAACAGCTAGAAATAAACTTGAAGATGTAGATCTACAAGAGCTTTTACATGAAAAGATCTTGAAAGAAGTCAAAGCTAAGCTTTCTTTGAAATATCATGACTATCTAGACGTGTTTGATCGAGCTATGACTGATCAACTATTCTCTCATTGCTTCTACGATCACAAAATCGAGTTGACAGATGAGAAAACATCTTCTCGAAGTCATCTCTATCATATGTCTGACTACAAGCTTCAAAAGATGAAGAATTACCTGATTGAACATCTGAATAAGAGCTTTATATCTTTCAGCTCGACCTCATACGCTTCGCTCATACTATTCGTCGAAAAGAAAGACGATAGTCTGCGTTTCTGCGTCGATTATAGAAAGCTCTATGCTTTGACCAAACGAGATTGCT